>ULRP01004141.1_pt1 | contig 26166 bp, 20 predicted proteins | sample 1955521 | NCBI WGS metagenome assembly ULRP01 (sample SAMEA4835685, study PRJEB28245) | human gut metagenome | biome: gut microbiome; material: fecal sample | place: Denmark | collected 2008
GCTGGATTCTTCTTTCTCTTATCGTATCAGTATTTACCGCGGCGTTCTGCGCCTTCTCGGCGATTTCGGCATCGGCGGTATCGGCGTCGGTGACGAAGCTTTTTCCGCGGTCTATCCGCTCTATGCGCCTGCCGGCGCGGAAGAAGCGGTGCACGCGCATAATCTTTATTTGCAATCTTTCTGTGAAGTCGGCTTTATGGGGCCTCTTCTCTTCCTGATTCTCGCCTTTCTTCTGTTTGTTCACGTTGTATCCCACCACGGAGAAAGCCGTAAGGACCGTATGCGCATATTGCATATCGGCTTCTTCTCGGCGCTTTCCGGCGTAATGGTAAACGGCATGTTCGACTATGTCCTCTACAGTCCGCGCGTTTATTATCTTTTCTTCTTATTGGTGGGCGTTACCGTGGCGCTCGGCCGTATCGGCCGCATGCGCGAAAATGAAAATTCGTTCCAGCAGAACAGTCATTCTCTGTACAGTTCCGTAGATGTTACCGTCAGAAAATAAATAAAGGAGTTACCCGTGGAAAAAGCGAAAAATACCCGTTTCTCTATCCGCTTTTTCAGTTTTATCCTTTCTTCCTGTCTTATCGTCTCCGCGCTTTTCATTCTGTTTTTTACCTACCGTCTTCTGCTTCCCGATAAAAAAGGGGAAACATCCGTTACCTATGAAATCATGATCCCGGGCGTCTCCGCGGAAATTGCAAACGGCATCGGCGTCGGCGATCTTCTGACCGACAGCGTGTCCAAGGCCGCGCTCGGTACCGTGACCGATGTCCGCCTTTCCGCCTGCCGCACGGAAGCCGTGGACTCCGGTCATCGTCTTCGTCTTTATAATGATGAAAAGAAAAAAGACGTCACCCTGACGCTGACCGCGTCAGCCGACGGATCACTCGCCGTAGGCGGTCACCGTATGCTCGCAGGCGAAACGCTGTATCTCCGGCTTCCCGCCTACACGGGAAGCGGCATTTGCATTAAACGAACCGAGGTTATTCCATGAAAAACATACGATCCGCGAAAAAAAACGAAAAAAAACGCCTGAATTTTCTGGATATACTGTTGATCCTGCTTTTACTTTGTTCTTTGGCAGGAATCGCTTTCCGCGTGTATACAATGCGCGAAAAGCCACTCGGCAATGACGCGGAAACCGTTGTGTCTTTCCGCACCGACGCCCTGATCCCCGAAGTCGCCGAGGTCATTGCCAAAGAACAGTCCGTTCTGCTGTTTGATCAATATACGGCAACCGTTATGGAAGCGGAAGTGAAACCCGTTCCCGTTCCCTACGCCAAGGACGGCGCCGTCATCTATCTCCCGTCGCTCTTAAAGAAACGCGTTGAAGGCAAACTGTTGCTTCACGGCGCCTCCACGCCGAACGGCTTTTTTCTCGGCGGCAAAACCTATTTTGTGCCGGGAAGCGAGGCCGACGCCGTAGGTGAGAACGCATATTTCCGTTTATATGTGACCGAAATTGCCTGATGAACCGAAAAGTTGAGGCTTCTGCCGGATTACTTGTCGAAAATGTAAATTTTTTTGCGAAAATCTATTGATTTTTCTTTCTGACTTTGCTATAATAGTTTACAATATGTAATACTCGGTGCGCAGGTTCTGTCGCAACCGATGATTCCTGGGAGATGTATGCGTATATGTTAAGCCGTACCGTTACTATTCAAAACAATGTCGGTCTTCATGCAAGACCCGCAACCTTTTTTATTCAGAAAGCGCACTCCTATAAAAGTAATATCTGGATTGAAAAAGATGACCGCAGAATCAATGCCAAAAGTCTTCTCGGCGTACTGTCCCTCGGAATCGTCAAGGGTATGACCGTGACGCTTACGGCGGAAGGCGTTGATGAAGAAGAGGCACTGAACGGCCTTGTCGCTTTGATCGACAGCGGTCTCGGCGAATAAATAAGATCTAACGGCGGCCGGTGCTTCTGCACCGCCGCCCTTTTTCGTTAAGGAGGTCGACTTTTGAACGAAAGACTGATGTTCCTGCGCAAAAAAGCCGGTGAACTGCCGCCGACCCCCGGCGTTTACCTGATGCGCGATAAAAACGGCGTTATTCTCTATGTCGGCAAATCGAAAAAACTCCAGAACCGCGTGATGAGTTATTTTGTCGGGGAAAAACGCAATTACAAAACCGCCAGAATGGTGGAACGTGTATACGACTTCGACACGGTGCTCTGCGATACGGAAATCGAGGCATTGGCGCTTGAAAACACGCTGATAAAAAAGCACACGCCGAAATACAACATCAAACTGAAGGACGCAAAGTCCTATCCGTACATCAAAATCACAGCCGACGCCTACCCCGCGTTGATCGTCACGCGCGACCGCCATGCGGACGGCGGCAAGTATTTCGGCCCCTACAGCGGCATGAGCGTCGCTTACGATGTGGCGGACACCGTCCGCCGCATCTTCGCGCTCCCGACCTGCAAGCGCCGTTTTCCGCGTGACATCGGAAAAGAACGCCCCTGCCTTTACCGCGACATGGGACGTTGCACGGCGCCATGTGCCGGCGACATCACCAAGGAGGCCTATCGCGCACGTATGGCGCAGGTCGCCGACGTCTTGTCCGGTAATATGAAAAGTGCCGTCGAGGCCGTTGAGGCCGACATGCGCCGCGCCGCCGAAGAAGAGCGGTTCGAGGAAGCCGCGCGGTACCGCGACAGTATTACGGCGCTGAAAAATCTCCGCGAAAAACAAAACGTGCTCGGAGACGAAACTGCCGAGCAGGACGCCGTCGCCTTTTATTCCGACGACGTATGCGGCGTTCTTTCGGTTCTCAATATCCGCGGCGGAAAACTGAATAACAAAAACGACTTTCTGTTTTCCGGGAACGAGATCCTTGAAGATGAGGACTGTGTGTCCTTTCTCTGCCGTTATTACGGCGACGCCGTCGATATTCCGCGGGAAATTCTGCTTTCTTTCGATCCCGGAGAAGAAGAATGTCTCTGGCTCTCCGACCGTCTGACCGAAATAAAGGGCCGTCGGGTCGCCGTTCGTTCGCCGAAACGGGGCGATAACCGAAAGATCTGTGACATGGCGTATCATAACGCCGAAGAAAAAGCCGCCGTTTACCGCCGTGAGCGGGAAAAAGAAGACAAAAATCTGATTCTGCTTTCTTCCATGCTCGGACTTGAGGTGATCCCGGATCGCATAGAAGCCTACGATATATCCAACATAGGCGACGAGGCCATCACCGCTTCTATGGTGGTCTATGAAAACGGCGGCATGAAAAAAAGCGACTACCGCACTTTCCGTGTCCGCGTCGGCGAAACGCGCGACGATTTTGCTTCCATGAAAGAAGCGCTTTCGCGCCGCCTTGCCCACATCGGAAAGGAGGAGGGGTCGCTCGGCACGCGCCCCGATCTCATACTGCTTGACGGCGGCAAAGGACAGGTGTCCGCCGTCCGTGAAGCCATGGCGGAATGTGGCGCGGATATTCCTCTTTTCGGTATGGTCAAAGACGATTTTCACAAAACGCGCGCGCTGACGGACGGAGAAAACGAAATCGGTATTGCCAAAGAACCCGGCGTTTACGCCCTGATTTACCGTATTCAGGAAGAAGCGCACAGAGTGGCATACACACACAGCCAGAATCGGAAGCGGCGCACGCTCACCCATTCGGAACTTGAAAAGATTCCGGGCATAGGCGAAAAAAAGGCCCGCCTGCTGCTCACGGCTTTTGCCGGAATACAGCGATTGAAAAACGCCGATTTTGAAGAGATACGCGCCGTCCGCGGCATACGCGATGCCGAAGCGCGCGCCGTATACAATCATTTTCACAATGAAGGAAAGGAAGAGTAACCGCCTATGCGTATTATTACGGGACGGGCGCGCGGCGTACGTCTGGAAACACTCGACGGTGAAGCAACGCGCCCGACTTCGGAGCGTATGAAAGAAGCCGTTTTTTCAGCCATTCAATTCCGTATTGCGGGGCGCCGGGTACTTGATCTGTTCGCCGGAAGCGGACAAATGGGACTGGAGGCGCTCTCCCGCGGCGCGGAAAGTTGTATGTTTGTCGATGTCTCGCGCGAAGCAATGGACATCGTAAAAAAGAACGCGCAGAAAACACGTCTTGGCGACGCGTGTCATTACCTCGTCAGCGACTACCGCACCTATATCGGAAAGGCCGGAAAAACTTTTGACCTTGTATTTATAGATCCTCCCTATGCCATGAAAGCGGCAGGAGACGCACTCCGCCGTATCACGGAAAAAAAGTTGCTGAATAAAGAAGCCATTGTCATACTGGAAAGCGACGAAGAACAGCCGTTCGGCATATTGCCGTGCGGTTTCCGCCTTGACAAAGCGGCGCGCTACGGCTTTTCCTACATTCATATTCTGACATATACCGGGGAGGAAAACATATGACGCGAGCTTTGGTCTCCGGCAGTTTTGACCCCGTAACGCGCGGCCACGTCGACATTATCGCCCGCGCCGCCGCTCTTTTCTCCGAGGTGCGCGTCGTCATTTTCGTCAATCCCGATAAAAAATGCCTTTATACCATAGACGAAAGGCTTACCATGCTGAAACAGGCGGTGGCGCCTTTTCCAAACGTCAGCGTCGGATATGCCGGCGGCTACGTTGCCGATTATGTCAGAAAAAATGCCATCGACTGCATTGTGCGCGGCATACGGAGCGAAAACGATCTTGCTTACGAAACCGAAATGGCGCGTTACAACAAAAAGAACGGCGGCGTTGACCCCGTTTTTTTTGCCGCCGATCCCGCATATGCCGATCTCTCTTCCACAAAGGTCCGCGAAACCGTATTGCATCACGGCGACGCATCGGCGTTTCTGCCCGAAAATGTACGTCTGCCGGCTGAAAATGATTGACAAAGCGTACCCGTTATTGTATAATATAAAATTGGTTAATAAGGCACAGACTACCTGTGCATAAAGGAAGGATAAAAGATGAAAGAAAGGATTGAAGCGCTTCGCGCACGTTTCCGTGAAGAACTTGCCGCCGTTCACGACACCGACGGCATGGAAGCTTTCCGCGTGGCGTTCCTTGGGAAAAAGGGCGCCGTATCGGAATTGATGCAGGGTCTGCGCGATGTGAAAAAAGAAGATAAGAAAGAGGCAGGTCAGCTTATCAACAGTTTCCGCGATGAAGTGGAAACCGCCGTTGCCCGCGCGACCGAGGCGCTGAAAAATGCCGCCCTCGAAGCCGCCGTCAGAAACGCGAAGCATTATAACCCCACTCTGCCGAACAGACGTAAAAAGGGTTCTTATCACCCGATAACGCTGGTGCAGAAAGAACTTGAAGAAATATTTGAAAGCATGGGCTTCACCGTCGAAGACTATAATGAAATCACCGATGATTACCACTGCTTTGAAGCGCTCAATATTCCGAAGTACCACCCTGCCCGCGATATGCAGGACACCTATTATCTTGAAAACGGACAACTTCTGAAAACGCAAACCTCCGCGGCTCAGAACGCCATTATGAAAAAATACGGCGCGCCGCTCCGCGCGATCTTCCCCGGTCGTTGCTTCCGCAACGAATCGACCGACGCCTGCCATGAAAATACGTTTTTCCAGATGGAAGGCATGATGATCGACAAGGATATTTCCATCTCCAATCTGATCTACTTCATGAAAACCATGCTGTCGGAAGTTTTCCGTCGCGACATCAAGGTACGCCTGCGCCCCGGATATTTCCCCTTCACCGAGCCGGGTTTTGAACTGGATATCAACTGCCTTATCTGCGGCGGCGAAGGTTGCCCTTCCTGCAAAAACAGCGGCTGGCTCGAACTTTGCCCCTGCGGTATGATCCACCCGAACGTACTGCGCGACGGCGGTATTGATGCCGAAAAATACACCGGCTTTGCGTTCGGCCTCGGTCTCACCCGTCTCGCCATGATGAAATACGGTGTCAAGGATATCCGTGATTTCAACTCCGGCAATCTGAAGTCGCTCTCGCAATTTGAGTCCGACTGATAGGAGGTAAAAAGATGTTTCTTTCCATGAACTGGGTTTCCGACTTTGTCGATCTGTCGGGACTGGATATTAAAAACCTGATTCACCGCTTCACACTTTCAACGGCGGAAGTGGAAGACGTATATGTCAAAGGCGCCGACGTGTCCGGCGTTATCGTTGCCGAGATCGCGTCGGTCGAAAATCATCCGAATTCCAAAAAACTGCATCTGCTCAAGGTTGACACCGGTAACGGCGTTCTGGACATTGTGTGCGGCGCACCGAACGTCCGCCCCGGACTGCGTGTTGCTCTGGCGGTCGACGGCGCGATTGTCGGCGGTCATAAGATCACTCCCGCCATGGTCGGCGGTTATATGTCCTACGGTATGTGCTGTTCCGAAGCGGAACTCGGCATCTCGGCCGACAACAGCGGCCTTATGGAGATCACCGACGATATTCCGCTCGGCACCGATCTCAAAGCCGCCTACGCCATTGACGATATAGTTTTTGAAGTGGATAACAAATCCCTTACCAATCGCCCCGATCTCTGGGGACACTACGGCATTGCCCGCGAATTCGCCACGCTGGCCGGTCGCCCGCTGAAGGCCGCCCCTGCCGTGGATCTTGCCGCCTATAAGGATCTTCCCGGCGTTAAAGTAGATGTCCGCGACGATCTTTGTTTCCGCTATTCCGCCATCAAGGTGGAAAATATCACGGTGCATAAAAGCCCCGTCAATATGCGTATCCGCCTCTTCTATTGCGGTAGCCGCGCCATCAATCTCCTTGCCGACCTGACAAACTATGTAATGATGGAACAGGGACAGCCGATGCATGCTTTTGACCTGCGGCGCGTTGACAAAATCGAAGTACAGCGTTTCCCCGCTCCCTTTGATTTTCAGACGCTTGACGGCGTAACGCGGCATATTGACGAAAATATGCTGATGATCTGTTCCGGTGAGAAGCCCGTCGCCGTTGCCGGCGTTATGGGCGGTCTTGATTCCGAAATTGAAGACGATACCACTTCTCTGCTTCTCGAAAGCGCCTGCTTTGACGGCGTTTCCATTCGCAAAACATCGGCGCGGCTCGGACTTCGTACCGACGCCAGCATCCGCTATGAAAAATTCCTTGACCCCGAACTCTCTTCCAAAGCTACCGCCCGTTTCCTTGCGCTTCTTTTCGCTATCGACAGCGGTGCGCGCGTCATCAGCGCCTATACGGATTGCTATCCCAAACCGTATCCGACGCTGGAAATCACCATTGACAAACCCTATATTGATCGCTATACCGGCATCGAAATCACAAACGAACAGATAGTGGGAACACTTACCGCGCTGGGTTTCACCGTGAAACAGGACGGCGATGTCTTCCATGTAACGGTTCCCTCCTATCGCGCAACGAAAGACGTCACCATCAAGGCTGACCTGATTGAAGAGATCACGCGTATATACGGATACGACAATTTTGCCATTTCCACCACGCGCAGTCCTCTTTTCCCGGTACGCAAATCCACGCAAAAACGTTATGAAGATGAAGCCAAAGACATTCTGGTTTCGTCTTTCGGTCTGCATGAGGTACATTCCTATATCTGGTGCGACAGCGTGAAGTATAAAGATCTCGCCATCGCGCTCCCCGAAAACGTCAAAGTCATCAACGCGCAGACGCCCGATCACGCCATGCTCCGTCGTTCCATGATCCCTACTTTGCTCGCCTTTGCCAAGGAAAACAAAGATTACGACGACCGTTACGGCATTTTCGAAATCGGTCATACCGTAGAAGGGACCCATGCGGACGGGACCTGCAATGAACGGAAAAAACTCGGTATCGTTCTTTATGACCGCACCGTATCCGAAGAAACGCTTTATCTCCGCGCCCGTGACATTGCCGTTGCGCTCGGAGAAAATCTCCTGCACATCACTCCCGATTTTGCCGTGGCAAACGGTCATGTCGACGAAAGTTTCTGCCACCCGGTAAACACGGCGGAAATTCTCTTTAACGGTAAAAAGGTCGGTTATATCGGCGTTCCCCACCCCGCAACCAAGATGGCTCTGGACAAAAAAGCCGCTGTGGCTTTCCTTGAAATCGACACGGAAAGCTTTGCCGATGTCAGGAAGAAAGAACTGCACTATCTCGAACCCTCCCGCTTCCCCGCCATCGACATCGACCTGTCGTTCCTGATGAACCCGGAAACCGTGGACTACTCTTCGCTTTGCCTTGCTCTTTCAAAGGCCGGCGGTACGCATCTGCGCGACATGACGGTTATCGACGTGTTTGACAACGGTAATGACGGCAGCAGTATCACTTTCCGCTTTGCCTTTTCTTCCAATGAAAAAACGCTCTCCAAAGCCGAGTTGCAGCCCGACATCGACGCTATTGTTGCCTGCATGGCCGAGCGCGGATATTCCATGAAAATGTAAATCATAGTTTGCAAAAAAGAACATCTCCGTTTGGAGATGTTCTTTTTATTCTCACATTCCGGGCCGCTTTTCGCCGTCACATTCCGCACACAGTACAAGAAAAAGGCGCCTGCTATAGGCGCCTTTTATATATCCGTCAGTAAACGTCTAACCGACTCATGCGAAAGCGGAATATCCTTCCGCGGAACTTTATCCCATGAAAAAACAGAAATCAATTCCGGCATAGTGACCGCCTCGGCACGGTCGAGTAAACCTGCGTGGAAGCCAAGGAGACCGAGTAGCGGTTCCGCAGAAGACAATGCGGTACGAAAAGCACCTATATCCAGATCCCCGTCGCGTTTGGAGAGCCGGCGGCCGTCCGGCATTGTGAGGAGCGGGATATGATAATACCGGTGAGGCGCAAAGCCGCACATCTCGCCGAGATATATCTGCCGCGGCGTAGAGGACAACAGATCGCGGCCGCGCACAACCTCGGTAACGCCGGCCAGAGCGTCGTCTATAACAACGGCAAGATGGTAAGCGTATACCCCGTCCGAGCGGCGTATGACAAAATCTCCCGCATCACGGGCGAGATTTTCGGAATAATAGCCTTGTAAGCCGTCTGTAAAGCCGACGATTCTGTCGGGAACGCGCAGGCGATAAGCAGGCTTTCTTCCGGGCGGGGCAAGCAGTTTGCCGCTGTCATAAAGAATACGGCAATGCCCGTCGTAAAGCGGTATACCGTCACGTCCGTGCGGCGCGGTAGCCGCATGAAGTTCGGCGCGCGAACAATAACACGGATAAAGCAATCGTTTTCCGGCGAGCATACGCACATAGTTTTCGTAGATTGAAAAACGCCGGGACTGATAATTTTCCGGTTCCGCACCGCGATCGTACCGAATACCGAGCCACAGCAAGTCCGCTTTCAGGATCTCCGCATTGTTGCCGAACGCACAGCGCGCGGCGTCAAGGTCCTCAATACGCAATACAAATTCTCCGCCCGCCTTGCGTGCGGACAGATAAGCAAGAAGGGCGCAGAGCGCATTGCCCAGGTGCATACGCCCCGACGGTGTCGGAGCAAAGCGTCCGACTGTCATAACGCCTCCGAAATCAGTGTTTAGTCTCTTCTATATAGCGGGAAACACGTTTGTAGACCGGCATACACAGCGCCGTGTCTATCAGACCTTTGGCGACGGTAAACGGCAAATTGAAAAGGCACAGACAGGCAAGAAGGCCGTCAACACCGGGAAAAATAGCCTGATACATACCGATAATCGTATCAATCGGCATAATGCGCGTGTAGATCGGATAGGTAACATAATAGTTGAGAGGAATACTCACAAGTCCCATCAGAACAGACCCGGTCACCGCGCCGATCAGGGCGGCAAAGCGACGATGTTTCAGCAAACGGTATACAAGTCCTGCCGACAATACAAATACCACGCCAAGGAGAAAGTTGGAAAGTTCACCGACGCCGCCCGTTGATGTGCGCGTCAGATTAACGAGATTTTTAATCAAGCAAACGGCAACACCGCCCCACGGCCCGATTCCGAAAGTGGCAAGAAGCGCCGGAAATTCGGATATATCCATTTTGAGAAAGGCCGGCATAAACGGAACCGAAAAGTCAAGAAACATGAGAACGGTGGCGCAAGCCGAAAACATGGCCGTCAGAACAAGAGCACGGATCGGAATACGACGATGCGATGAGAGAGACATACAAACACGCTTTCTTCTCTTATCCGGACTTTACCGTTGGTGCCGGAATTTCACCGGCTCGTGCCTTTGCGCGCGGACTTTACCGCCAGTCAGGGAATTTCGCCCTGCCCCGAAGAGATATGTATTAAAATTTTTAAAAACCAAAACAAATGATTGTGCGGAACCTTAAGCACAGGTAAGGAAAATATCGGAAAATCCGCAAAAATGTATACTTATATTGACATTGATACGGTTTCGAATGATACAAACAGCAGACCATACCGCATGCTTTATTTCCGCATATTTTTTTCACGGCGGCTTCTCATGCAAAGTTCTCCGTGATAGAGAGACCGGCCCCACCCCGAGGTGAGACCGGCTCCGTAAGTCCCTATAGGAACTGAATTAAGCGATGATGTCGGCAACAACGCCCGAACCAACGGTTCTGCCGCCTTCACGGATAGCGAAGCGGAGACCCTTTTCGATAGCGATGGGGGTGATCAGTTCAACAGTCATGTCAACGTTATCGCCGGGGCGGCACATTTCAACGCCTTCGGGAAGGGTGATAACACCCGTAACGTCGGTGGTACGGAAGTAGAACTGAGGACGGTAGCCGGAGAAGAAGGGCTTTTGACGGCCGCCTTCTTTTTCGGTAAGAACGTAAACCTGTCCGACAAACTTGGTGTGCGGATGAACCGAACCGACTTTGCAGAGAACCTGGCCGCGTTCGATTTCGTTCTTCTGGATACCGCGGAGAAGAGCGCCGATGTTATCGCCGGCTTCAGCCATATCCATCTGTTTGTGGAACATTTCGATACCGGTAATAACGGTCTGCTTTCTCTCGGTGGTAAGACCGATGATTTCAACAGTGTCGTTCATCTTAACAACGCCACGTTCTACACGACCGGTAGCAACAGTACCACGGCCGGAGATTGAGAAGACGTCTTCAACAGGCATAAGGAAGGGAGCGTCTTCATTACGGGCAGGAGTCGGGATATAGTCGTCAACTGCGTTCATGAGTTCCCAGATGCACTTGTATTCTTCAGCATTCGGATCGGTGCTCGTGGATTCAAGAGCAACACGGGCAGAGCCACGGATGATCGGAATGTCGTCGCCGGGGAAGTTGTACTCGGAAAGGAGGTCACGAACTTCCATCTCAACGAGGTCGAGAAGTTCTGCGTCGTCAACGATATCGCACTTGTTCAGGAAAACAACGATAGCGGGAACGCCTACCTGACGGGCAAGAAGAACGTGCTCGCGGGTCTGCTGCAGAGGGCCGTCGGTACCTGCAACAACGAGGATAGCGCCGTCCATCTGAGCGGCACCGGTAATCATGTTCTTAACGTAGTCGGCGTGGCCGGGGCAGTCAACGTGAGCGTAGTGACGCTTCTCGGTTTCGTATTCAACGTGTCTTGTATTGATCGTGATACCACGCGCTCTTTCTTCGGGAGCGTTGTCGATCTGGTCATATGCCATGAATTCGATGTTGCCGTTCTTCAGGTTCAAAACCTTGGTGATAGCAGCGGTAAGAGTGGTCTTGCCGTGGTCAACGTGACCGATGGTACCGATATTGACATGGGGTTTGGTTCTTTCGAATTTAGCCTTTGCCATTTGAAATATCCTCCTAAAAATATAAATATTATTTTAATTTATACGTTCGGGGCGCGGGTTACGCGCCCTTTGAACTTAAACTGGCAGAACGGAATTATTTTGCCGCAGCGGCGCCGCGTTTCTTCACGATTTCGTCCTGAATGCTCTTCGGAACTTCAGCGAAGTGGCTGGGTTCCATCGAGTAGTTACCGCGGCCCTGCGTTCTGGAACGGAGCGTGGTTGCATAACCGAACATCTGTGCCAGAGGAACATTGGCCGTGATCTGCTGTCCGTCACCGCCCGAAAGAGGCTCCATGCTCTCAATCTGGCCGCGGCGGGAGTTCAGGTCGCCGATAACATCGCCCATATAATCATCGGGCGTGATAACGACAACTTTCATGATCGGCTCCGTAAGAACGGGGTCGGCTTTGCGCATAGCTTCCTTGAACGCCATCGAACCGGCGATCTTGAATGCCATTTCCGAAGAGTCGACTTCGTGATAAGAACCGTCGTACAGAGTAACCTTTACGTCAACGACGCTGTAGCCGGCGAGAACGCCGCACTGCATAGCGCCCTGGATACCGGCGTCAACCGCAGGAATGAATTCCTTCGGGATTGCACCGCCCGTAACGGCATTGACAAATTCATATCCGCTGCCGGGTTCGCCGGGTTCAACCGTGATCTTAACATGGCCGTACTGACCTTTACCGCCGGACTGACGGGCATACTTGGTTTCCTGATCCACTTTTTTGCGGATGGTTTCCTTGTAAGCAACCTGAGGAGCACCGACGTTTGCTTCCACCTTGAATTCGCGGAGCAGACGGTCAACGATGATTTCCAGATGAAGTTCGCCCATACCGGCAATGATGGTCTGACCGGTTTCTTCATCGGTGTAGGTGCGGAAAGTCGGGTCTTCTTCTGCGAGTTTCGCAAGAGCAATGCCCATCTTTTCCTGACCGGCCTTGGTTTTGGGTTCAATGGCAACGCGGATAACCGGTTCCGGGAACACCATGGATTCCAGAATGATCGGATGATCTTCGTCGCAGAACGTATCGCCGGTGGTGGTATATTTGGTCGAAGCAACGGCCGCGATATCGCCCGCATAAACTTCGTCGATATCGGTTCTTTCGTTTGCATGCATCTGCAGAATACGGCCGAAACGTTCATGCTCGTCTTTCGTCGAGTTATAAACGTTCGTACCTTTCATAACGATACCCGAATATACGCGGAAGAAGCAAAGCTTTCCGACGAACGGGTCGGTCATGATCTTGAATGCCAGCGCGGAGAACGGCGCTTCGTCGGAAGACGGGCGTTCGTCCTCTTCCTCGGTTTCGGGGTTTACACCCTTGATAGCGGGAACGTCGAGCGGAGACGGCATATAGTCGATAACCGCGTCGAGCAGTTTCTGCACGCCCTTATTCTTATAGGAAGTGCCGCAGATAACCGGAATGATCTTGTTGGCGATAACGGCCTTGCGAAGAGCGGCTTTCAGTTCGGCAACCGTCAGTTCCTGACCGTCGCAATACTTTTCAAACAGTTCTTCGTCGGTTTCGGCAATCGACTCAACCATCTTGCTTCTGTACTCTTCGGCCATCTCCATCATATCCGCGGGAATTTCTTCCACGCGCATATCCTTACCGAGATCGTCGTAATATACGTCGGCTTTCATCTCCATAAGATCAATGATGCCGCGGAACGAAGCTTCGGCACCGATCGGGAGCTGAATCGGAACAGCATTGGCTTTCAGTCTTTCTTTCAGCATCTTGACAACGCGGAAGAAGTTCGCGCCCGTGATGTCCATCTTGTTGACATAGCACATACGCGGAACGTGATATTCGTTGGCCTGACGCCATACCGTTTCGGTCTGGGGTTCAACGCCGCCCTTGGCGCAAAGAACCGTGACGGCACCGTCAAGAACGCGGAGCGAACGCTCTACTTCGACGGTAAAGTCAACGTGGCCGGGCGTGTCGATAATATTGACGCGGCAGGTGTGCGCTTTGGCTTCTGCCGGGTCATTGTGATAGCAGCTGGGCGCCCAGTAGCAGGTCGTAGCGGCAGACGTGATCGTAATGCCGCGTTCCTGTTCCTGCGCCATCCAGTCCATCGTAGCGGCGCCGTCATGAACTTCGCCGATGCGGTGGGTTTTGCCGGTATAAAACAAGATACGTTCGGTGGTGGTGGTTTTACCAGCATCGATATGCGCCATAATACCGATATTACGGGTATTGGCAAGTGAATACTGTCTTGGCATTTTCTTTCTCCTTCTTGTTTTATACGGTTATCAGAATCTGTAGTGAGCAAACGCCTTGTTTGCTTCTGCCATACGGTGGGTTTCTTCTTTCTTCTTGAAAGCGCCGCCCTGACCGGCCTTAGCGTCGAGAATCTCGGCAGCAAGGCGTTCGGCCATCGTACGTTCGCCACGCGTTCTGGAGAACATCGTGATCCAACGCAGACCGAGCGTCTGACGACGTTCGGCACGTACTTCCATAGGAACCTGATAGTTAGAACCGCCGATACGGCGCGCCTTTACTTCCAGCAAAGGCATAACGTTTTCAAGAGCGGCCTGGAACACTTCAAGGGGATTTTCACCCGATTTCTGTTCGATCGTTGCGAATGCATCGTAAACGATTTTCTGCGCTACGCCCTTCTTACCGTCAAGCATAATGTTGTTGATAAGCTTGGTTACCAGCTTAGAATTGTACAGAGGATCCGGCAGAACGTCTCTTTTAGAAATTTGACCTCTTCTTGGCACTGTACTTCCCTCCTTCATGATTAGTATGATATCACAGGTACTCGAAAGTTCTGAACTTTCGCAAGTGCGCGTTGTCTTGTATCTATAAACAATTTATAATTACAGCACAAACGGCACATTCTGAGACACGGAATGTCTCACGGGTAAGTCGTATGACGGCTTACTTCTTCGGGCGCTTTGCTCCGTACTTGGAACGGCCCTGTTTGCGGTTTGCGACGCCCTGAGCGTCCAGCGTGCCGCGGATGATGTGGTAACGGCAACCGGGAAGGTCACGGACACGTCCGCCACGGATCAGGACAACAGAGTGTTCCTGAAGGTTGTGGCCGATACCCGGAATATACGTGGTAGCTTCCATACCGTTGGTGAGTCGTACTCTCGCGATCTTACGAAGAGCAGAGTTCGGCTTTTTCGGGCTGGTGGTGGTTACCTTCGTGCAAACGCCGCGTTTCTGCGGTGCGCTCTGATCGGTAGCCGCGTTCTTCAGAGTGTTGAAACCCTTCTGAAGCACCGGCGCCTTGGACTTGTAGGTGCGTTCGGTTCTGCCGTTTTTAACGAGCTGGTTAAAGGTTGGCATTGTTTTCCTCCTTCTTCAAGTAATTATAAATGTTTATCTATACACAGATCCCGCGGAGGGCGGAACGAGGTATACAAGTAGGAATGATTGCGGCTATGCCGTAACAAAGCCACAATTACGCATTATTATACCATGTTTCTTTTTTCTTGTCAACGTCTCTCATTTGTTTTCGTTGTAAAGAAATGTGAATTTTTTGTAAATTCCTGAAAAACAGGTGATTTTGACGTCATAGGCCGGTTCTCTTTTGTCCGTTCGTCAAAATCGGAGGCAGAACGCGTGAACGCGTTCTGCCTCCGACCGGTATTATTTTACGGTGTACGGCGATATTAAACGGCTGCAGCCGGATCTTCAGCGATCGGCTCCGCAATATCATCGTCTTCCGTCTCTTCATCCTCATCTTCGACCGTGTCAATCTTATGAACGTCGAGATTACGGTACACGTCAAGGCCGGTACCGGCAGGAATCAGTTTGCCGATGATAACGTTTTCTTTCAGGCCGAGCAGGTGATCCACCTTGCCCTTGATAGCGGCTTCAGTAAGCACCTTTGTCGTTTCCTGGAACGATGCGGCAGACAGGAAGGATTCGGTTTGCAGGGAGGCTTTCGTAATACCGAGAAGCACGTGCGAGAATGTCGGCATACGCAGTGTCTTTTCGCCGGCGTCGATGCGTTCCTGAACTTTTTCGCATTCTTCGCGGAATTCCACAATATCTACGACGGAGCCGGAAAGAAGTTCGGTGTCGCCTGCGTCTTCCACACGCACTTTACGTGTCATCTGACGCGCGATGACTTCCACGTGTTTGTCGTTGACTTCCACGTTTTCGCCGCGGTACACGCTCTGCACTTCGCGGATAATATAATCGTAAACCGCTTCGATGCCCTTCAAACGCAGAATATCGTTCGGGCTGACGTAACCGGGGGTCAGAGGCTGACCGCAGGAAACGGTCTCGCCGTCTTCGATCGTCACGCTGATGCCGAACGGAATATCGTATACCTGTTCGGGAACCGTGGGATCGTTCGGGCGGACGTGTACGCGGGAAATCTTCTTTTCGGTCTGGATATGGGCAACGCCGTCATGTTCGCAGACAACAGCGGATTTCTTCGGGCGACGCGCTTCAAAAAGTTCCTCGATACGGGGAAGACCCTGCGTAATATCGGAACCGGCAACGCCGCCGGTGTGGAACGTTCTCATAGTCAACTGCGTACCGGGTTCACCGATGGACTGTGCCGCAATAACGCCGACAGCCTCGCCGATGGACACTTCCTTGCCGGAAGCAAGGTCGGCACCGTAGCAATGCGCGCAAACGCCGCGTTTTGCACGGCAACGGAGAATCGAACGGACATCCACTTCGGTAATACCGGCCTTTACGATGCGGTCGGCAATATCTTCGGTAATCAATTCGTTTTCGCCGATAATGACTTCGCCGGTAGCGGGATCGGTGATGGGGCCCGTCGTGAAACGGCCCATGATACGGTCTTTCAGACTTTCCAGTACATTCGATTTATCCACGATCTGGCTGACAAGGAGACCGTCGCGCGTGCCGCAGTCCTCTTCACGGACGATGACGTCCTGCGATACGTCGACAAGGCGGCGGGTAAGGTAACCGGAGTCCGCAGTACGAAGAGCCGTATCGGAAAGGGATTTACGCGAAGAACGTGCGCCCATAAAGTATTCAAGCATCGTCAGACCTTCACGGAAGTTCGATTTGATAGGCGTTTCGATCGTTTTACCGTTGGCGGCGAACATAAGTCCGCGCATACCGGCAAGCTGACGGGTCTGTTTGATACTGCCGCGGGCACCCGACGTACAGATCATGTTGATGGCGTTGTACTTGTCAAGGCCTTTGACAAGGCAATCCGTGATTTTGTTGGTTGTGGCGTCCCAAACGGCGTTCGAGGCTTTTGCACGTTCGTCATTGGTCAGTTCGCCTTCCAGATAAAGCTCCATGAGTTCGCTGACTTTTTCTTCCGCCTCGTGGATCAGCGTCGGCTTTTCCGGCGGAATCGTCATATCGTAAATCGAAATGGAAATCGAAGAACGCGTGGAATACTGATAACCCATTGCCTTGATGTTGTCGAGCACTTCGGCCGCCACCTGGAAGCCGTGCTTCTTGATCGTCAGGTCAACGATGTTTTTCAGTTGCTTATCGGTGATGGCGTTTCTGCCCTGCGCTTCGAGAAGGTCGTATCCGACCTCAAGGTCAAGCACTTTATCGGGGTTGGAACGGTCGACATAACCGAGATCCTGCGGAATGTTTTCATTGAAAATGATACGACCGAGCGTGGCGTCGATAAGACCCTCGTAATGCACGCCATTCACTTCTTTCTTCACATACACCTTGATCGGTGCGTGAAGACCGAGTTCACCGTTTGCATAAGCCATTTTGGCTTCATCGGCGTTACGGTAAACGCTGCCCTCGCCGGGTTCGCCCTTGTAACGGATCGTACCGTCTTCATAATACTCCTGCGGACGGCGGAGCGTCAGATAATAAGAACCGAGAACCATATCCTGAGACGGCGTAGTAACAGCCTTACCGTTCAGAGGCTTCAGGAGGTTATTGGCGGAAAGCATGAGGAAACGTGCCTCTGCCTGCGCTTCTGCCGAAAGCGGAACGTGAACAGGCATCTGGTCGCCGTCGAAGTCGGCGTTGAAAGCCGGGCAGACGAGCGGGTGCAGTTTGATGGCGCGGCCTTCGACAAGAATCGGTTCAAACGCCTGAATCGACAGACGGTGAAGCGTAGGCGCACGGTTCAGAAGAACGGGATGTTCTTTGATAACGAATTCGAGCGCGTCCCAGACTTCGGGAGCGACCTTTTCCACTTTCTTCTTTGCGTCCTTGATGCCGGTGGCTTTCTGCGTTTCGATAAGCCGTTTCATAACAAAAGGCTTGAAGAGTTCCAATGCCATCTCTTTCGGAAGACCGCACTGATAGATCTTAAGATCCGGGCCGACAACGATAACCGAACGGCCGGAATAGTCAACACGTTTACCGAGCAGGTTCTGACGGAAACGTCCCTGTTTACCGCGGAGCATTTCGGAAAGCGATTTCAGCGGTCTGTTGGAAGCGCCGGTGACGGCTTTTCCGCGGCGACCGTTATCAATCAATGCGTCGACAAAATCCTGAAGCATACGCTTTTCGTTGCGTATGATAATTTCCGGCGCGCGCATTTCAATCATCTTTTTAAGACGGTTGTTACGGTTGATGACGCGGCGGTAAAGTTCGTTCAGGTCGGAGGTGGCGAAACGGCCGCCGTCCAGCTGTACCATCGGACGAATGTCCGGCGGAATGACCGGAAGAACGTCCATGATCATCCATTCGGGGCGATTGCCCGATTTACGGAACGCTTCCACAACTTCAAGACGCTTGATAAGACGTACTTTCTTCTGGCCGGAAGCCTCGCTCAGTTCTTCTTTAAGCTCGACGGCGAGCTTTTCAACGTCGATCTCTTTCAGTAGTTCCTTGATAGCCTCCGCACCCATACCGGCGCGGAAATCGTTTTCGTATTTTTCATAATACGATTTGTATTCCTGCTCGGTCAGGAGCTGTTTTTTATCAAGCGGCGTGGAGCCGGGATCGATCACAATATAATTGATATAGTAAAGAACGCGCTCAAGAAGACGGGGCGAAATATCGAGAAGCAGACCCATGCGGGACGGAATGGCGCGGAAATACCAGATATGCGAAACGGGGGCCGCCAGTTCGATATGGCCCATACGTTCACGGCGCACTTTCTTTGTCGTTACTTCGACTCCGCATTTTTCGCAGACTTTGCCCATGTAGCGCTGTCTTTTATACTTGCCGCACATACATTCCCAGTCTTTTGCAGGCCCGAAAATCCGTTCGCAGAACAGACCGTCGCGCTCCGCCTTGAGGGTGCGGTAGTTGATGGTTTCGGGTTTCGTTACTTCTCCGTAAGACCAACTGCGGATCATCTCGGGAGAAGCAAGGCCGATTTTAATGGAATCAAAAACACTCTTTTCCATACTGTTTATGAACTGCCCGCCCGGTTGCCGGGCAGGCGTTTCCCCTCTCATTATTTTCAGTCTCTTCGTCTCTTATCAGCGGTCAAGATCAAAATCGTCGTCGCCGTCATCGACATGGAATTCGTCGAAATCATCGCCGTCTTCCACGAAGCCGTCGAGGTCGCCCTCGTCCAAAACTTCGTCTTCATCGAAGATGTCGTCGTCTTCGGCATCGTCGCCCTTTACAGCGTCGACCGCGTCGTCGACGGCACCGATTGTGCTCATGGTGTTCAGCGCGGTTTCACCGATATCGGAGAGTTCGATTTCCTTTCCGTCCGCATCGAGCACGCGGACGTCGAGCATCAGGGACTGCAATTCCTTCACCAGCACCTTAAAGGATTCGGGAATACCGGGCGTCGGAATGTTTTCACCTTTGACAATGGCTTCATAAGCCTTGGTACGACCGGTCACGTCGTCCGACTTCACGGTCAGGATTTCCTGAAGCGTGTAGGCGGCGCCGTAAGCTTCAAGAGCCCAGACTTCCATTTCACCGAAGCGCTGGCCGCCGAACTGGGCTTTACCGCCGAGAGGCTGCTGCGTTACGAGGGAGTACGGACCGTTGGAACGGGCGTGGATCTTATCATCAACAAGGTGATGGAGTTTGAGGTAATACATGATACCGACGGTAACGGGGTTATCGAACGCGTCGCCCGTACGGCCGTCATACAACGTCACTTTACCGTCAATGACTTTCACGGTTTCTTTTTCCATCAGCTCACGGATCTTGACGGGATCGTTTTCGATCTCGCGGTCAACGCGCTGAAGGTCTTTTTCGCCCTTATCGTTGATTACTTCGATGAAGAGCGCTTTGCCGGCCACATTTTCACCGGGACGAATATCGCGGGCATAGTCGGCGCATCTCAGACATTCAATAATATCTTTTTCGTTTGCACCGTCAAATACCGGCGTCATCACTTTGATGCCGAGGCGGCGGGCGGCGATACCGAGGTGAACTTCGAGCACCTGTCCGATGTTCATACGGGAAGGAACGCCCAGCGGGTTCAGAACGATGTCGAGCGGCGTGCCGTCGGCAAGGAAAGGCATATCTTCGGGCGGAAGAATACGGGAAACAACGCCCTTATTACCGTGACGGCCGGCCATTTTGTCGCCGACGGAAATCTTTCTCTTCTGCGCAACATAAACGCGGACGACTTTATTTACGCCGGGCGCAAGGTCGTCGGAATTGTCGCGGGAATAGATTTTGACATCTACGATAATGCCGCTGGCACCGTGCGGGAGACGGAGCGAAGAATCGCGTACTTCGCGTGCTTTTTCACCGAAAATAGCACGGAGCAGACGTTCTTCGGGGGTAAGGTCGGTCTCACCTTTCGGAGTAACTTTACCGACCAGAATATCATTGGCGTGAACTTCCGTACCGATCTTGACAATGCCTTCCACGTCGAGGTCCTTCAGTGCGTCCTCGCCGACGTTCGGTACTTCGCGGGTGATTTCCTGCGGACCGAGTTTGGTGTCGCGCGCTTCGATGGAATATTCTTCAATATGAATCGACGTATAAACGTCGTCGCGGACAAGGCGTTCGTTCAGAAGAACGGCGTCTTCGTAGTTGTAACCTTCCCACGTCATAAAGCCAATCAGAGCGTTCTTACCGAGAGAAACTTCGCCGTTTGCCGTAGCGGGGCCGTCGGCAATCACCTGCCCCTTTTCCACGCGGTGTCCTTCTTCGACGATCGGACGCTGGTTGATACATGTTCCCTGGTTGGAACGTTTGAACTTCAGAAGATGGTAGGTGTCGCGCCGACCGCTGTCGGTCATAATGGTGATAATGTCGCCGGAAGCGCGTTCCACAAAGCCGCCCTCATTGGCGACGATAACGGAGCCGGAGTCAACGGCGGCCTTATATTCCATACCGGTTGCCACGTAAGGAGCCTCGGTCACCATCAGCGGCACCGCCTGTTTCTGCATGTTGGAACCCATGAGCGCACGGGTGTTGTCATCATTTTCAAGGAACGGGATACAAGCGGTAGCAACCGAAACGAGCATTTTCGGCGACGCGTCCATGAAGTCGATCTTCTCGCGTTCGACTTCGATAATCTCCGCCTTGTCGCGGGCGATAACGCGCTTGTTGACAAAGTGACCTTCGGCGTCAAGTTTTTCGTTTGCCTGCGCCACAATATACTGGTCTTCTTCATCGGCGGTCATGTAGACGACTTCTTTCGTCACAATACCGGTCGCCTTATCCACACGGCGGTACGGCGCTTTGAGGAATCCATAGTCGCTGATGCGGGCATAGGTGGCAAGATAGGAAATAAGACCGATGTTCGGGCCTTCGGGCGTTTCGATAGGACACATTCTGCCGTACTGTGTATAATGTACGTCACGGACATCGAACGACGCACGGTCACGGGAAAGACCGCCGGGGCCGAGAGCGGAAAGACGGCGTTTATGCGTGAGTTCCGCGAGCGGGTTGTTCTGATCCATAAACTGCGAAAGCGGAGAAGAACCGAAGAATTCACGGATCGCGGTAGCCACGGGGCGCGCATTGACAAGAGACTGCGCCGTCATGTCATCGCTGTCATGAACAGCCATACGCTCTTTGATGTTCTTATCCATGCGCGTCATACCGATGCGCAACTGGTTCTGAAGGAGTTCGCCGACGCAACGCAGACGACGGTTTCCGAGGTGGTCGATATCGTCGAACGAACCAATGCCGTGCGTCAGGCAAAGCATATAGTTGATAGAGGCAAAAATATCGTCTTTCGTAATATGACGGGGGCAAAGATCAGATATACGGGCACGGACGAGATCTTTAAGAAGAGCCGCGTCGCCGTTTGCTTCCGTTACAATGGCCATAAGTTCGTCATAACGTACTTTTTCGCTGATACCGCAATCGGTAAGGTCATAGCCGAGAATGTCGGCGGGTTCGACCGTGTTGTTGCCGAACACCTTTACCGTTTTGCCGTTTTCCAGAAGCAGAACCACTTCGTTTACGGCATTGTGCTCGATCTTGCGGGAAAGTTCGCGGGTCAATTTTTCGCCCGCGTCGGCCAGCACTTCGCCGGTAATACGGCTGACGACCGCTTCCGCAAGTGTATGTCCCTCAATACGTTGTGCCAGCGCCAGTTTCTTGTCGTACTTATAACGGCCGACAGGTTCCAGGGCATAGCGGCGGGGATCGAAAAACGTATTGACAAGAAGCGTACGGGCGGAGTCGATAAGCGGCGGCTCGCCGGGACGCATTTTCTTATAGATTTCTTTCAGTGCCTCTTCGCCGAGAGTCGTCTTGTTTTCGACGGCTTCGCGGGCACATTCGTCTTTCGAGAACGTTACATTCAGCATTTCTTCGTCGCCGAAGATACGGAGAATGTCTTCGTCACTGTCTTCGTGGCACTCTTCGCCGAGAGCACGGATCAGTACGGTGATCGGAATTTTTCTCGTTTTATCAATTTTGACGTAAAATACGTCGTTGGCGTCGGTTTCATATTCCAGCCATGCGCCGCGGTACGGAATCACCTGGGCGGTGTAGGTATGTTTACCCATCTTATCGACGGCATAATCGTAATAAATGCCCGGAGAACGGACAAGCTGCGAAACAACAACGCGTTCCGCGCCGTTAATCACGAACGTGCCGCTGTCGGTCATCAGCGGGAAATTGCCCATGAAGATCTGCGACGTCACCACTTCGCCCGTGGTCTTGTCCGTCAGGCGAACGGTCACTTTCAGCGGCACTTCATATGTCGCATCGCGGTCTTTACATTCTTCTATGGAATATTTCGGCTGGGAGTCAATGGAATAGTCGATAAAATCAATCGACAGGTTGCCGGAAAAATTCTCGACGGGCGATACGTCACGGAGGGCCTCCGCAATACCTACATCAAGAAGCCATTTGTAAGACTTTTTCTGGATTTCCACCAGATCGGGCATTTCCGCAACGTCGTCGATTTTGGAAAAACTCATTCTGGTTGTGGTGCCAAGCTTCTTCGGTTTCAGCATAGATGGCATCTGCATGGATAGAATCACTCCAATTTCTTTTATTTCCCGCGTTTGTGATAAAATACCGTTTTCGTCGTTCCGCACGCTTATATAATATTTAGGAAGCAAGGCCGAAAACGCCTGATACGCGATGATAATGCAGTTTTATATTTTATACCATATATTTTTTCGTGTCAAGACACTTTTTAAATTCTTTTTCATTTTTTTAAGAATAATTCCTGAAAATAAAATATTTTTTGTGGTTTTTACCAAAAAACAAAAAACTTTTTTGTAACAGCAACCGAAAGCACAGGTATTGACAAACAGGAGAAAGCATGATACAATATAAAAAGTAAAATATGCCTATTCTGTGCTTTCTGCACGGGCGTCGGATTCCGGAGGTTATTATGAAGCGTATTTCCCTTATTCTGGCTTTTGTCCTTATGCTTTCCCTTGCCCTGTTCTCTGTTTCCTGCACACCGAAAGACAATCCGTCTGAAGATAGCGACATCATCGGTTTTGAAAACTCGCTGAACGCTTCCAAAAACCCGACAAGCGGCAAGTGGACCGACAGCAAATAAATAGAAAAAGATAACGCAGAGAACATGCGATTCTGTCATCGCTTTCTCTGCGTTTCTTTTATTTATCGCCCGGCACATAAGCCGCCGGTCATCGCGACACTTTATCGGTCAAAGAGGCAATCCGCAATCACTTTGGCAAAGGCGCGATAGCCGTCCGCGTTATAGTGATAGCCGTCGTTTACGCCGTCGCGATATTCGGGATGTGCCGCGGAGACGCTGTATAGGTCATCGGTTTTCATTCCCGCTTCCGCCGCAATCGCGCGCACGACCTCGTTACGCTGTCTGACGATTTCGTTCAGCGCGGGGTCAAATACCGTGTGGTCATCGTCTTTTGTGACCGGCGTCGAAAGTGCAAGAACAATCTCGGATTCCGGGTATGCCTGCCGGAGCGCGGAAAGTACTTCCCGATAATGCCGTCCGTAATCTTCCGCGTTAAGATGAAAGCCGTGAAGGCCGTTATTGAAATGAATGATGGGATACGCATAATTTTCCTGTTCCGCAAAGAAAAGAAGTTCGCGGATATACGCCGGGTGATCCAACGCCTTTGATGTGGAGATCGCCGTGATATAATGCGTGTCGAGAATTTCCGCCTGTACGTGAGAACGATACCCGACCGATATGGAATCCCCGATAAGAAGAACGCGCGGTTTATCCTTTCCCGTATTTTCGGCCCAGTATTGTGTCCATTCGATTGGTTCCAATTGACTCATGTTTGTCCTCCGATAGCCGCGCAGAGACGTTCTGTACGCGGCGTTTAATAATTCTGTAAAGCCGCCCCTGCCTTTCCGGCATGGCGTCTTATGCATACGGCAAACGCATTACCGTTATGCCAACGTCTTTATTGTAGCACACTTATGCCGGAATAGCAAGAATTTTCCGACAGATTTTCATTATGAATCAGAAAGAACGGAGAACCGATGATACCCTACACTCTGCGCCGTTCGGCGCACCGCCGCACGCTTGCCGTGCGCATCACCCGTGACGGCAAAGTGATTGCCTATGCGCCGCTCGGCGCGCCGCTCACACATATTGAAAAATTTCTCACCGAACACGAACGCTGGATCACCGAAAAAGTCCGCGAAGCAGAAATAAGAACGGAAAAACGGCCGCCGCTCACACCGGCGCGCATAGCCGAACTGAAAGCGGAAGCCTATGCTTATCTTCCGGCGCGCCTCGCCTATTACGAGAGCCTTATGGGATTGAAAGCCGCCGGCATGCGCGTTACGACCGCCAAAACGCGTTTCGGCAGTTGCAGTCCGAAAAACAGCATTTCCTTTTCCTGTCTGCTCATGCAATATCCGAAAGAAGCCGTCGACTATGTTATCGTTCATGAACTGGCTCATATCCGTGAAAAGAATCACGGCCCGCGCTTTTATCAATTGGTCAGCGCCTATATGCCCGACTACAAAAAGCGCGCCAAAATGCTGAAAGAATGAACAAAAATGTAAATCATATTTTACATTTTATCGTTTATTTTCACTTTCATTTATAATCGTAACAGTTATTTTTATAGAAGCAGAAAGTGAGCGGAGAAGCGCAAAATGACGCTTCTCCGCTCACTTTTACTATATCTGCACAAACGAAACCTTATTCCCGTGTTCCTCAATAAGATCTTTCAGCGTTTCCGCTTTCAACCATATTGTTGCGGTGTTCTCATTCGGATGTACGCCGATAAGACCGGAAGACGCAAGAAAATCTTGGTCAAGAAAGACCTGTACGGCATTTTCGCGGTCATTCAGAACGCCGAGGGGCGTCACTGATCCCGGCGTCAGTTTCATAAAACGCATGAGATCGTCTGCAGAAGCAAAAGTCAACGGCCGAAGTCCCTGCCGCTTTCTGAATTCTTTCAGATCCGCGCGTTTATCGCCCTTCAACGTAATCAGGTAATAGTGTTGTTTTTTATCGTCCCGCACAAACAGATTTTTGGCGTCGGCTTCGGGATACGGTATATCGGCAGATGCCATCTCCGCCATGGTGTATACCGCTTTGTGCTCCGTAATTTCAAAAGGTATACCTTTTGCGTTAAGATAGTCGTAAACTTCCTGTTTCGTCATGAGCAATTCCCTTTCGTCATATCCGATGTATACAAAAAACGGGCGCCCTTGTGAATCGGAATCAAACAATCCCGAATTCCGTACGAACACCCGTTCTGTATGGTTTTCCGTATTTTTATATTGGTCGGTCGCTCCTCCGTTTTATCGTCGGGAGCGGGAGCATCAATACAGTTTGGCGCCTGCCGGAATGTGCGGATCGACCATCAGCAGATGCAACTTTTCCGCACCGTTTTCATGATGAACGGCAGAAATCAGCATACCGCAGGAGTCAATGCCCATCATCGCGCGGGGAGGCAGATTGGTGATAGCGATACAGGTCTTTCCTACAAGCTCTTCCGGCTCATAATATTCATGAATTCCGCTCAAAATGACCCGTTCCACACCGGTTCCGTCGTCCAGAACGAACTTCAGGAGTTTTTTGGACTTCTTCACAGCTTCACATTCCTTGACCTTTACGGCGCGGAAATCGCTCTTGGAGAACGTGTCGAAATCGACCTGATCCTGAAACAGCGGTTCAATCTGAACATGGGAAAAATCAATCTCTTCCGCAACTTCGGGAGCCGGCTCATGCGTGTCCGCAGAAACGGGAACTGCTTCGGGAGCCTCCTTGTCGGAGTCAAGCGGTTTCATTGTCGGGATTTTCGTGACCAGCCTTAGATAA
>ULRP01091990.1_pt1 | contig 26166 bp, 19 predicted proteins | sample 1955521 | NCBI WGS metagenome assembly ULRP01 (sample SAMEA4835685, study PRJEB28245) | human gut metagenome | biome: gut microbiome; material: fecal sample | place: Denmark | collected 2008
AATATGATAAGCCTTTATTTTTCATTTTGATGATGATTCCAATTGCTATTTCAATTATTTCTTTTATTCTTCGCAATAGTAATGTTTTTAAAAGACAATTCGGCAGAAGAGACGAAATTTTGTGCTTATTTAACTATTATGCAAGGGGTAATTGATGATTTCTCATTAAATAAAGATAAAATTTAAGTCAATATTATAAGGCATAAGATTATTTTCTTACCTTTGTAGGGTATTATTCAATAAAAAGAACCGAATAAAAGTGCAAGACACTTACATGGAACAAAAATTAAAAAGATATGATTAAAAGACTATTATCCTTTCTTGATGCATCGCCAGTGAATTTTCTGGCAGTCAAGAATATCTCTGAAGAATTGGAGAAGAACGGGTTCCACCGCATCAATCCGCAGGAGCCTTTGGGCAAGGTAGAGGCTGGTGACAAGTTCTTTGTTACCAAGAACGACTCTTCCATCTATGCTTTCCAAATCGGAAAGAAGACGCTTGCCGATGCAGGCTTCCACATGATCTGTGCTCACTGCGACTCCCCTACCTTCCGCATCAAGCCTAACGCCGAGATGCTCTGCGAGGGCGGTATCGTGAAACTGAATACCGAGGTCTATGGTGGTCCTATCATGTCCACCTGGTTCGACCGTCCGCTGACCCTTGCCGGCAGAGTGATCGTGAAGGGAGAAAGCGCCATGAATCCTCAGACGCTCCTTCTCCATATCCAGCGCCCATTGCTGCAGATCAGTAATCTCGCCATCCACTTCAACCGCCAGGTGAACGATGGAGTGAAGCTGAGCAAGCAGAAGGATGTGCTCCCTATCCTCGGCATCATCAACGATGAACTGGAGAAGGGCAATCTGCTGATGAATGTGATAACAGGAGAATTGAATATCAGAAAAGAGGATATCCTCGACTTCGACCTCTATCTGGCTGATGCCACTCCAGCCTGCACCTTCGGCGTGCACGATGAGTTTATCTCTTCAGGCAGACTCGATGACCTCTCTATGTGCTGGGCTAGTGTAGAGGCGATGATTGCAGCTGATGCCAATGATAACACCCAGGTTCTTGCTATTTTCGACAACGAGGAGACTGGTTCTCAGACCAAACAGGGAGCCGGAAGTCCATTCCTTTCTTATATGCTGCAGCGCATCGCCCTGGCTCAGAACGGTACGGAAGAGGCTTATTATCAGGCTGTGGAGCGTGCATTTATGATTTCTGCAGACAATGCGCATGCCTGGCATCCTAACTATAGCGAGAAATTCGACCCTACGAATCATCCTAAGTTGGGCGGTGGGCCGGTCATCAAGTTCAATGCGGCACAGAAGTATGCCAGCGATGCTGTATCTGCAGCCATCTTTGCTAGCATCTGCGATGCTGCCGGTGTTCCATGCCAGCGTTTCGTGAACCACAGTGACGTAGCTGGCGGAAGCACCTTGGGCAACATCCTCGCCTCTTCCATCCCATTGAAGGGTGTGGATATGGGTAATGCCATCCTCGCCATGCACAGTTGCCGGGAAACCGGTAGCGTCATCGACCATGAATATTGCGTGAAGGCTTTCACCAAATTCTATCAGTTGTAATTCCTACAGGAAATTCAGTTGTAAACCAATTTGCTATCCAAAGGAAATAAAAAAAATAAATCTAGCGACGCTGTGAAACGCTGCGTTGCTAGATTTATAAAAAATGCTATTCCAACCACACGGCGTTTCACTCACCATTAGTCATAACGCATTGTTTTATAAGCAGATGAGCCTTCTACTTCATATCCCTTATTCTGTACCAACTTAGGATTTAAATCGATACATTTCTGAGGAATCGGGAAAACGGTGATATAACCGGACGATTTGCCTTTAAGATATGGATAGAGATTGAAGGCATCAGTAAACATACCAAAGCGGATAAGGTCCTGACGATGAATATCTTCTCTTGACAATACGGCAAGACGCTCTTCTAGAATACGATTGAGCGTAGCCTTATGGGCAGGCTTGCCCTGACGGGCACGAACCATATTCAGATCGGTTCTGCCATCCTCGCCATTACGGATATTTGCCTCTGACTTCATCAGCAAAACATCCGTATAACGGAACAGAAAACGCGCAACTGGGGTGCCGGTACGGCTAGGAAGCACTGTACGGCTGCCGGTACTGCAGAATATTACATCCTCGTCCAAGGAATATCCCTCAGCAGCCAGAGCATCACAATAGTAAATACAGGTTTCCCACGCATTCAGCTTCTTGCTGCGATTCTCGCTCGCCTTGAGGTCATTCAGCAGGGAGGCACCGTCGGCTGTCTGCACCATAAAATCAATATTACGGCCCTTTGGACGCTTCTTATAACCCTTGGTCCAATCATCAAAAGTATAAATTTCTGCATTCAAAGCCATCTTTGCCAGCAGATAGTTGACCACCGGCTTCGTGATGCGACCGGAAAATCTGCCATCCTTACCGCTATGCTGAGCGGAGAGATAAGGCAAAACCTGCTGTAACTCACTGAAAATAAACTGAAAGACCTCACTTCTCTCACTTTGGGAAGAAAGATAGACATCAGTAAAGGAAGCTGTGGAATCTGACTTTGCAGAGGCATAAATGGCAGATTCTTCCGAAGACAAAACCACCGGAATACGCCCAAACAGATCCATCGCCTCATAATAAAGTAAGGCTCTGATGGCTCGCACCTCTGCCTTCAACCGGTCCTTCTGGTCGGCAGTAATCAGTGAGGCCTTGGCATCAATGAAATCAAGGGAATGATTGGCAAGAGAAATACCCTGATAGATATATTCCCAGACATGGTAAAGCGGGTCGGCATCAGAAGTTTCCAGACTGTCCTTACCTATATAATTATATAGGGGCGCTACGGCATTGGAATAAATTTCGGACACAGAACCATTGATAGCATCCTCGCTGAGCAGATTCTTCTGCTGCTCATTCTGACACGAAGAGAATGCTAGCATAGTCCCCAAAAAGAAGACCCAAAGGTATAGACGACAAATATTCTTGACCATATCTTCGTTTTATTTAGGTTCAATACAATTACAGCTGCAAATATAATAAAAAAGAATGATATAAAGACAGAAACCTTGAAAAAACTTACGAAAATTTTGCGCTTTCGGTTATTATTGCTAACTTTGCATCCAGTTAGCAGAGCGCTGACGAAGGGGTAGCTTTACACGAATGCCCCTTATATAAAGGTTTTAATTTAAATAAATGAAAAGATTCAACGGGATCACACTCGGTGTAGCATTTTGCTCTTTGGCAAGCCAAGCTGCACTGGCACAGACAAAAATCGACACCTTGAAGGTGCAACATTTGAATGAAGTAATCGTAAAAGGCGTACGTGCCACAAAAGAAGCTCCATACGCCATTGCCAACATCAAAAAATCAGAACTCCAACAATTCTCACGTACAGGTAAAGAATTGCCTTTCCTCCTTTCTCGCACACCAGGTATCCTGGCCTGGGGCGAAAATGGTATCGGTACGGGTACTACCTATATGCGTATCCGTGGTGCTGCAGGAAGCCGCATCAACGTGACACTCGATGGCGTGGCTCTCAATTCTCCTGAAGACCAGACCGTTTTCTGGGCTAACATGAACAGTTATGCTTCACTCCTGGGCAGTGTTCAGGTGCAGCGTGGCGTAGGTTCTTCTACCAACGGCGATGGTGCTTTCGGCGGCAGCATCTCTATGGCTACAGCTGCTCCTTCGCTCACTCCTATGGCAGAAGTAACTGGTTCTTACGGCACTTACAACACTTACAATACGGGCGTCAGCTTCTCTACCGGACTGATGGGCAACCACATGGTTTTTGACGGTGCTTATCATGAGACTGCCACAGATGGCTATATCGACGGAACAGACGGCAGATCCGGCTCTTACTATGGTGGACTGACCTGGTTAGGAGATAACTTCAAGATCAGCTATAAGAACATCGGCAACTTCGAGAAGACCGGACAGGCATGGAATGGCGTGTTGGGAGGCGACTACAATACCAACTTCACATTGATGGATGATGGAATACGCACATACAAGGATATGTACGAGGCTGGACTGGGGAAATTCAATGTCCTGACTGGCGATTTGGTACGCAATGAGAAGGGCAACTATACCATCAAGCCATATACCCTCAGAAACGGCAACAAATGGGAGAAAACTACTGATAATTTCTATCAGAACCACAACATCCTTTCCGCAGCCTGGACTCCTAACAGCCACTGGAGCCACAACATCACCTTGCACTATACCTATGGCTACGGCTACTACAAGGAGTTCAAGAACAACGCCAAGTTTGAGAAATTTGGACTCATCTATAAGGATACAGAGGGCAACAAGATTAAGAAATCTGACTTCATCCGCAAGAAGGGATTGACCCAGAACACCTACGGCATGGTATATAACACCAACTACAAGGATGAACACTGGGACGTAATCGGCGGCTTGAACCTCCAGCAGTTCCGTGGCAACCACTGGGGTTACCTTACCTATATCGCCAATCAGGACGCAGAGAAGCAGTTCCTCGGCAGCAACGGCAAGTATAAGTACTATGATTCTGATGCCCACAAATACGACTACAGCGCCTTCATCAAGGCAAGCTATCGCTTTGCAGACTACTGGAATGCATTCGCAGACCTGCAATACCGCCGTGTGGAATACAAGACCGACGGTATCAACGATAAATTTATCGCCCAAGCAGATGGCAGCTACAAGAATCAGGAGCTGAACATCGACGAGAAATTCAATTTCTTCAATCCTAAGGCAGGTATCAGCTTCAACAAGGACGGTCACAAGGCTTACGCTTCCGTAGCTTACAGCAACCGTGAGCCGGAGCGCAACAACTATACCGACAACCTCAACTATCCTTTCCCTAAACAGGAGAAGTTGCTCGATGTAGAATTCGGCTATCAGTATGAGGGAAGCAACTGGCATGCAGGTGCCAACTTCTACTACATGGATTACGACAACCAGCTTGCTCAAACCGGACAGTTGAGCGAAATCGGAGAGCCATTGACCACCAATATCAAGGATTCTTATCGCATGGGCGTTGAGTTGACAGCCGGTTGGGCACCATTGTCATGGTTGTCCTTGGAGGGAAATGCTGCTTTGAGCAAGAACAAAATTAAGGATTTCGATGAGTATGTAGATAATTGGGATGGTGATGCATTGAAGATACACTACGACAATTCAACCTTGTCATATTCTCCATCAGCTATTCTGAATGGTTTCATCGACCTGCACTATGCCGGATTCTCAGCAACCTGGCACACCAACTTCGTAAGCAGTCAGTATCTCGACAATTCTGAGAGCAAAGACCGTTCATTGCCTTGCTATTCACAGAGTGACCTGAGCCTCAACTATCAGACAAATGTAGCTAAGAAGCTGGGAATCAAGCAGATGGTTTTCGGTTTTGATATCAACAATATCTTCAACCGTCATTACGCAGCGAGCGGTTCCGTATGGTACAATGCGGTAAGTAAGAGTGCCGGTTACACTCAGGATCACCGCCTCAGTGCCATCAGCTATATTCCTATGGCAGGCACCACTGTAATGGGACATGTAACATTGAAGTTCTAATTATCACGGTTTCTAGAAAGTAGATTCAAAAACTAAAACATTATGATGGATTATATTGCATCACATGGTTTAGACATCTTTACCACGGTACTCGGCTTGATTTACATCTTGCTGGAGTACCGTGCCAGCATCTGGCTTTGGGCAGTGGGCATCATCATGCCAGCCCTGGATGTTTGGCTTTACTGGAGTCATGGACTTTATGGCGATGCGGGTATGGCAGTATATTATACGGTGGCAGCCGTCTATGGCTATGCTGTTTGGAAATTCGGCAAGAAACACAATCAGACGGAAAAAGAAGAGCTTCCGATCACTTATATGAAAAAATCACTCTATCTCCCTACCGTTTTTTTCTTCCTGGCAGCATGGGGAATCACCTATTATATCCTGATTACCTTTACCAACTCCACGGTACCATTGCAGGATAGCTTCACCAATGCCCTGAGCTTTGTGGGCTTATGGGCTTTGGCACGCAAATACATCGAACAATGGTTCTTCTGGATTCTTGTAGATGCTGTCTGCTGCTATCTCTATATAGTAAAAGGTATCCCATTTAAGGCAGGACTCTATGGTCTCTACGTCATCATTGCCGTAGCCGGATATTTCAAATGGAAGAAGATAATGAAAGCAACTTCAAAAGAAGACTAATCATAAAGTTCAAGTTCAAAGATCAAGTTAAAAGTAAATAAACAGAAAAAGGAAGCCTGAGCATATACAAAAATGCTCGACTTCCTTTTATTTCATTTATATAAACAGAACCACTATACCAAGGTTCCGTGCATTTCTACCCTCTCTTTATCTTCAATCCGTTCTCTATACTGCTGATTTCATCACAGAATGCAGCATCAACCTTCAACCGTTCCTCAACTTTGGAACAACTGTGGATAACTGTGCTATGATCGCGATTACCAACGAGTTTGCCGATACGTGAAGCAGGCATCTTGGTGAACTTCTGCGCCAAATACATGGTTACCTGTCGTGCCACCACATAATCACGCTTACGGCTCTTACTGTTCACAGCCGTAACAGTTACATTATAATGGTTACAAACGGTTTCCACGATGTCATCAATAGTGAGCGGTTTATCATCTACCTTCACAGCACGCTTGATGACACGCTCAGCCAATCGGATATCAATATGACTGTTGTACACGATGCTATATGCCAACAATCCATTGATGGCACCCTGTAAATCACGCACACTGCCATTGCAGGTCTGAGCAATAAAGGCCACAACATCATTAGGAATCTTCAAACCATCGCGACGAACCTTGTTGCTGACAATATCTTCACACAGCTCCACATTTGGCTTTTCAAGCTCACATACCAAGCCACAGGAGAAACGGGTAATCAAGCGGTCTGGCATATCCTTCAACTCCACCGGTGGACGGTCGCTCGCCAAGATAATGCGCTTTCCGTTGCGGAAAAGATGATTAAAAATATGGAAGAAAGTGTTCAATGTCTTAGCCTTTCCTGCCCAATCCTGAATATCATCCACTATCAGAATATCAATAGACTGATAGAAATTGATGAAATCATTGCTGGAATTATGCAGGATAGCATCCGTATACTGAGTCTGGAAAAGACGGGCACTGACATAAAGCACACGCTTCTGAGGATAAATCTGCTTTGCCTTCAAACCGATAGCATTCACCAAATGCGTCTTACCACTACCCGATGGACCATAAATGAACATAGGGTTGAACTGAGTGGTATTAGGATGCTCGGCAATAGACAATCCCACAGAACGAGGCAACTTATTGCTTTCACCCTCTACATAATTATTGAATGTAAGCTTAGGATCGAGCTGGGTATCAATGTCATCCTGCTGCTGGAGAGCCTCAGGTACGACACCTTGGGTTTGAGCCTGCTTCGCTTTTCTGTTGCGCTCGGCAACATCTTCGTCTGCAGGATCAGCCTCTAAATCTTGTGCCAGCTTATGTTCCTTATCGGTAACAACACGATAAGTGAGTCGGATTCCGTCGCCAAAATTGCGATGTAGCACCTTACTTAACAAGCCAACATAGTTCTGTTCCAAGTATTCGTAAACAAACGGACTTGGAACTTGCACCAACAAAGTCTTTGTCGATGGCTTGTACGACTCAAAGACTATTGGCTTAAACCATGTATTATATTGCTGCTCTGACACATTATCCTTTATGAGCAAAAGACTATTATCCCAAAGCGCTTTCGGACTTGCTAACATTGACTATTTTATATTAATTATTTTTTAGATATTGATTGTGTTCACACCACTAAAGATGTGAAATCAGTTGCAAAATTAAGAAAAAAAAAGGAGAACAGCAAATCTCCTCATTTAATTAATTTTAATACATTAAATATAACCAGTTGATGCTCTGCATTTTACAGAGTTATCCACAATCGTTAATATTCTTGCAGTGAAACATTTATGTAACACCCCCGAAATAGCTAACAAACAAACAGTTTGGCAGTTATATCGGGGCGTGAAACATCTATTTTGTTATTTAGATAATATTTATATAAGTAAAAACAAGTTTACTTATCTTTTTTTCCAAATATTGAGAAATGCACATAGCGCTTAGGATGCGCCTTCAGATCTATCATCAATGAATCTGCATGCCCCATGGTTGAGTTCAAATTCTCATAGAGTTGGGTATCATTCATCAACAAACCGAGAGTTCCCTTATTGCTATTCAGCTTCTCAGTAAACTGCTGTGCATTTTCCAAGGTAGCATTCACCTTGTTCAATGTCCCCTGTACATCCAAAGCAGCCAAATTGGCTGTCAATTTATGGGTATTATCGAGCACGCCATTCGCCTTACCAATCATACCTGGTATCTGCTTGTTTAAACCAGCCATCAAGGTATTCAACTCTCGAGTAGAAACTGTCAAGTTGCTGGTAATGGTCTCAGCGTTATGAAGTGTAGCTGCCAAAGCAGGGTCTGCCAGGAGAGCATTCACACTGGTCAAGATTGAATCGAGCTTAGGCAACATCTTTTCCATAACAGGAATAAGCTGCTCAGCCTTTCCCATGATACCTGCATTGATAGAGCCTGGAATGGTTCCACCTGGTTCAATGCGCTCACGTGGATTATTAGCCAGGAGCAGGTTCACCTGAAGGTTGCCCATCATATCTTTAGAAATCTCAGCCTGGCTGCCTGCAGGAATTCTCAAATCCTTGACAATATCGGCCGTAACTCTGATTGGACCATTTTCTTTGTAATCATAATTAATGGCATCCACAGTACCTACCTTGTAACCATCCGCATAGATAGGCGTAGAAGCGCCCAATCCCTGGATGTCTTCAAATGTCATATAATAGGTATTGTTGGTAGAAAACAGATTGATGCCTTTCAGAAAATTAATTCCGAAATACATAATCAAAATACCTAAAACAGCAACCAGCGCTATCTTTATTTCCTTTGTCAGTTTCATTTTTATCTATTTTTATTCTGCTTAAATTCTCGTATCGCCTGATTTACATCATACTTCTGTCCATTTTTAAAAGCAATGATGAAAGCCTCAGGGAATTTTTCCTGCAAACTCTTACGCAAACGATATATCTCGTTATAATTGGTAGAAGCCCCCATGGTATACTTCACCCAATTACCCTCCCGGAAAAACTCATAATTAGTCTCTCCCTTGAAGTGAGCATCTCCCTTGCGAAGGATTCGATCACCCACAAAGATCTGAAGCTTGAAAACAGGAGCATCCTTTGGTTCAGACTTTTTCTGAACTTCACTTCTCTTCTGAGGTTCGCTTCTCTTCTGAACTTCTGTTCTCTTCTGAACTTCACTTCTTTTCTGAGAATCAGTTCTCTTATGAGGTTCATCCTGAGCTTGAGTTTCTTCCTCTTTCAATTCCTCTACATCACCCGTCTGCAAAGGGCGAAAAGGAACCGTGACCCGCTTATCATATTTATTCCGATATTGGGCAAAACCGTCATAAATGGATTTTGCAATATCATTGACACGAGCGGAATTATTGAGTAAATTTTCCTCATCTGGCGTTGTGATAAATCCCAACTCAATCAAGCAACTGGGCATAGATGTTTCACGCAACACCAGGAAACCTGCCTGATGAACTCCTTTGTCTGGTCGATTGGCATTATCGCAAACCTTACGTTGTATCATTCTTGCCAATTCTACGCTGCGCTCCATGTTCTTGCCCTGTATGAATTCGAAGATGATATAACTCTCCGAAGATTTCGGGTCAAATCCCTGATAAGCCTGCTGATAGTCTTTCTCCATCGAGATAACCGAGTTTTCTCGCATAGCAACATCAAGATTATCCTTGGCACGGTGCATACCGAGCGTATAGGTTTCAAATCCACGAGCTATCTTACCTGCAGGCAATGCATTGGTATGCACTGAGATAAAAAGGTCAGCATTGGCACGATTAGCAATATTGGCACGTTCTTTCAAAGGAACAAACTTATCCGTCTTTCGCGTATAAATCACTCTCACTTCTGGCATATATCTCTCTACATATTTGCCGAATTGTAACGCCACAGACAGATTGATGTTCTTTTCCATGGAAATAGCACCACGCGCACCCGCATCATGACCACCATGTCCAGCATCTATCACAAGTGTAAAGTTTCTATTGGCAGCGAACGAAGTCAATGCCAACATCCACAATACCACCCATATCAGTGTTATTTTTTTATACATACTTTCTGATGACTTTGCAAAATTACTACTTTATTGTCAGAAAACCTAAACAAACTATAAAGTTTTATCATTTGTTAATACAACTTCAACTCCTGCACCATCGCAATCAGCGCCAAAAGGAGGATTCTCTTTAGTAATAGCCAGTTGTATCTGACGAATAGCAGAATATTCAGAAAAGACTCGTTTACCGATTCTTCCCACTACATGTTCCAGCAGCTTACTTGGTATAGCCATTTCCTCTTTGATGATTTCATACAATTCTGCATAATTGATGGTAGCAGACAGCTCATCCGTTTCCATGGCACTAGTGAAATCGTAATCTACAACCAGATTCACAACATAGTCATTACCGACAATTTTCTCCTGCTGCAACACACCATGATAAGCATGAAAACGTACATTCTTCAAATAAATTCTACTACTATAAAGCATAGTTTAATTCATAAATAGTTTAGTCTTCTGATTCAACAAATCCCGGTATCAAACCTCTTCCTCCATGTCATCGTCACCCTTATCAAAGGCACTTCCATCATTGAGGTATCTCTTGAGAGCTTTCTCCACCCCTTTCTTCCAGGTATTGATGCTATCAGAGGTAAGCTGAAGCTGATTAACAAGCTTGATAACATGCTCAATAGGCATACGATAACGCAACACTCCAGAAATCAACTTGGCATAATTCCAGTACTCAGGATTGAACTTCTCGCTAAGACCTTCAATAATCATCTTATAACCACGCTTGTTGACAAACTGGAAGTCATAACGCTTCACACCATCCTCAAGAACAGTCTTTACGATTTTACCCTTAGTAACCGACTTAGGCAACATGATTCCTTCATCCTCATCCTGCAAACCGGTAAAAATCTCATAAGGATGTCCATGGAGCAATCCAACAAGAGCCACCCACTTTTCCTTATTATTCTGATATCTTACGACATCACATTCCAATTCTCTTGGACGGACCTCAACAACCTCTTCGGGTGCATACGGAATTTGGGTTTCCTCGGAAACTACTTTCAGCAGCTGCTCATGCATCTTGCTCCAGTCTGCCGGACGCACTTCATATTGTTTATGAAGAGCTGCTAAATTGTTTTTCAACTCATCTAACAAGACCTTAGTAGCCTCTTCAAAAGTCATATTTTCTTTATTCATTCTATCAAACGTTTAATATTATGGTGCAAAATTAAGATTTTATTTCTAAAATATGAAACGTTTTACCATATATTTCACTAAAAATATAAAAGATATGAGCCATTTAGGAAAACTTTCACTAACTTTGCATCAAAAAAGGGCTCTAAAACAATACAGAGCTACTTTATATAACAAGGTATAATAACATAAACAGGAAAGTTATGACATCAATCAAGAACAGAACAAGCATCAGAAAATATTCAACGAAGGAAGTTTCTGACAAACTTCTAAATCAATTGCTTGAAGACGCAATGCGTACCCCAACCATGGGTAATCTTCAGCTTTACAGCGTTGTCGTTACCCGTAGTGAGGAAGGCAAGAAGGCTTTGGCGCCAGCCCATTTCAACCAGCCAATGGTAACCGGTGCTCCTGTTGTACTCACCATCTGTGCCGATTATCGCCGCACCACCCTATGGGCAGAGAACCGCAAGGGAACTCCTGGCTACGACAACATTCTCTCCTTCATGAATGCTGCTACAGATGCACTCCTCTTTACTCAGACATTTACCAATCTGGCAGAAGAAGCAGGACTTGGTACCTGTTTTTTGGGAACAACAGTCTATATGCCAAAGATGATTATCGACACCTTGAAGCTCCCTAAGCTCGTAATGCCAGTAGCTACATTAACCATCGGATGGCCGGCAGAACATCCAGCTCTGAGCGACCGTCTCCCTCTGCGCAGCATCATCCACCACGAGCATTTTGAGGATTACACCCCAGAAAAGATTGACGATTTCTATGCAGAAAAGGAATCTCTGGAAGAGAACAAGGAGTTTGTCCGCATCAACAACGTAGAGACTCTTGCCCAGGTTTTCACAGACATCCGATACACCAAGAAGGATTGCGAGGCGATGAGCCAAGGTTTCCTCGAAGCCCTCAAACAACAAGGATTTATTTAAAGAGGGTGTGTCATAAGTCCAGATAATGGCAGCAAGGTCGGGCTGAAAGCCCAAAAGCTCCTAGCCCAGGGCATCGCCCTGGGCTAGGTGCTTCTGCCCTTTCAGGGCGTATTGGATGTGACTTATGACACACCCTCTTTTTACTTTTTTACCTTTTCATTACTCTACAACGATTGGCTTGTACTTAGGAACCAATACCTTCATGATACACCAACCAACGAGGTAAGCCACACTACAGATGCAGAATACAATCATGTAAGCACCTGGCTTGCCATCGAAGCCCATGAAGCTGAAGCCAGAACCCTGACCCTCTGCATAGGTAAAGAGCATACCAGAACCCTTATTAATAAGGAAAGAACCGATACCACCAGCCATTGCACCAATACCAGTGATAGTAGCAACAGTTGACTTAGGGAACATATCACCAATGGTAGAATAGAGGTTGGCAGACCAAGCCTGATGACCTGCACCGAGCAAACCAATGATAATAGCTGGCCACCATGCACTGTACTCACCCATAGGCTGAGCTATCAAACCGAGCAATGGGAAGCAAGCGAAGATCAACATCGCACGCATTCTACCGATATATGGATTCATACCCTTCTTGTCAACAAAGTAGGTTGGCAAGTAACCACCACCGATACTCAATACGGTTACAATCGCATAGAGAGTGAAGATGAGGGCAATACCCATACCAGAGTCAGAAGAGTAACCATACTGATCTGAGAAGTAAGCTGGAGCCCAGAAGAGGAAGAACCACCATACACCATCAGTCATCAACTTACCAACGATGAATGACCATGTCTGACGATAGCTGAAACACTTGAGGAAGCCGATGGTCTTCTCCTTTTCAGTAGTCTCAGCAGCCTCAGCATTCTCAGTCTCAACCTTATCAAGGTCTTCATCCTGTTCAATGTAAGCAAGCTCAGCCTTGTTCACATGCTTACTCTTTGATGGCTTCTCATAAAGCCACAGCCAGAGGCCCATCCATACATAACCGAGCACACCGATGATGATGAAAGCCCACTCCCAGCCCATGCTGCGAGCCAACAATGGAATAGTAGCAGGAGCAGCCAAAGCACCTACAGATGCACCACTATTGAAGATGGCGGTAGAGAACGCACGGTCCTTCTTTGGGAAGTACTCTGCTGTTACCTTGATAGCAGCAGGGAAGTTTCCAGCCTCACCCACAGCAAGGATTAAACGGCAAGAAAGGAACAACCATACACTGATAGTAGCAATGGCAACGGCAGCATCACTACCAGCCTGCACCATGCGAAGAGCTTCAATAGAATCGTAACCCTCCATCTGCATAGCTACCCAACCACAACCAGCGTGCATAACTGCACCAGTAGACCATACAAAGATGGCGATGAGATAACCCTTCTTGGTTCCCATCCAGTCTACAAACTTACCTGCAAATAGGTTAGCGATTGCATAGAAGATAGAGAAAAGACCGGTAATTGTACCATAGTGATCATCTGTCCAGTGAAATTCTGGAGCGATGAAGTCTTTCCATGTTAATGACAGAACCTGACGGTCCATGTAATTGACTGTGGTAGCAATGAAAAGCAACGCACAGATAACCCAACGGAAGTTGGACATTTTACTAGTTGAAATAGGACTCATTTGTCTAAGTTTTTAAGCGTTTTTTTTATTTATTTCAATGTAGGAATCTTAACCACCTGCATATCGTTGTAGATAAGGTTTTCACCAGCCATACCCCAGATAAAGGTATAGTTGCTTGTACCTGCTGCGCAGTGGATAGACCACTCTGGAGCAATAACAGCCTGCTCGTTGTTCAACCAGATAGGACGTGTCTCCTGTGGTTCACCCATTACATGGAGAATCTTCTGACCCTCTGGTACATTATAATAAAGGTATGTCTCCATACGACGGAGATGAGTATGAGCTGGCATGGTATTCCATACAGAACCCTCCTTCAACTCTGTTACTCCCATCTGCAACTGGCAAGTACGAACACCAGCCACACCATCAATAATCAGCTGATGGATAACGCGGTCGTTGCTCTCCTTCAAGCTACCAGCCTTGATGTTGTTGGCATCCTTCAGGGTTACTTTCTTGGTTGGGAATGTCTGATGAGCGCAAGCACTGTTCATATAGAACTTAGCTGGCTTGGCAGCGTCCTTGCTGCTTACCTCGATGTTCTTAGCGCCACGACCTACATAGAGAGCCTCCTGGAAACCAAGAGTATATTTCTTGCCATCTACGGTAACAGTACCCTCGCCACCGATGTTGATGATACCCAGTTCACGGTTGTCGAGCAGATTTTTCTGATCGTTTGGCTTATCTGTATAAAGAGGAGCGATAGAAGTCAGCTTCAAAGGAGCTGTTGTTGGCTCTGCACCACCAATAAGGAAACGGTCGAACATAGTGTATGTCCAGTTCACCTCACCTGGAGCGAATACTTTCTCAATTGCGAACTCACCACGAAGACGCTCTGTTGTATAATGCTTGGCATCCATAGGGTTGCTAGCATAACGCACGTTATAATTGGTGTAGGCATTTTCTGCCTTCACCTCATAACCACATTTTCCACACTGGCCAAAAGCCTGACTTGCTGTTAATACCATTGCTGCTAATATTAATGTTAATTTCTTCATAATCGTTTACTTTGAACTTTGAATTTTGAACTTTGAACTTTGAACTTTATGATTACTTGAATTCTTCGTTCTTCACTTTCTTGTTTTATTTCTTGGCTGCTGCCTTTTCTTCCTTTACGATGCGCTGACGGTTGATAACCATCAGGGCGATGGTGATGATGGTGAGCACTCCCATACCGATGTATGAAAGCTTCACACCACGATAGATGACCCATCCAAAGAGAGATGAAGCAAAATCGAGTGCACCACCCGAAAATCCGTCAGGAATATGAGCGGCATTATCACCAGTAGCTGCATAAACCTGATTGGCAGCCATTGTAAAGTCTGGAGCCATATCGGTTACAAAGTAGAGACCGATGATGAGGGCTATCAAACCAATGATAAGAGTCTTCACCACATTTCCCTTGGTAAATGGCAATATCATTGGAAAGAGGTAGAACATACCAGCCAATGATGCCAATGGCAAGAACTGGTTACCAGGCAAGAAGACAGCGATTGCCAGGATGACAGGAATCAGGATGACTGATACTACAAGGGTTGTAGGATGACCAATTACCAAGGCTGGACTCATACCGATGTGAACCTTCTTTCCGTTGAACTTGGTCTTTACCAACTCCTGAGTCTTCTCAGAGATTGGCTTCAAACCATCGATAAACAAAGAGGTGATACGAGGAATCAGCTCCATCACTGCTCCCATGGTCACACCGAGGAAGAGAATCTTCTTGATATCGAGCTGTGCTGCCCAACCAATCAAGGCGCCTACGATGACACCGAGAACCAATGGTTCGCCGAGCACGCCAAACTTCTTCTTCAATCCTTCTGCATCAACATCGAGTTTAGAGAAGCCAGGAATCATATCCAGGAGTTTATTGAAGATGATGGCGAATGGCATAAAGCTCTGACAGAAAGGCTGCGGAATAGAGATGCCATCCAAATCGTAATACTTTTGGAACTTCTCTGCAGTGAGGTCTGCGCATACCAATGTAATCATATAGCAGACGATGGCTGCAAAATATCCCCATAGCAAGCTTTCGCCCATTACGAAGTAAGCCACAGCACCGATAAAGGCAAAGTGCCAGTAGTTCCAAAGGTCTATGTTCACCGTACGGGTGGTCTTGGTAATCAACATCAGGAAGTTGACACCCAGACAGATTGGGATAATCAGAGCACCCACCGCTGTATTATAAGCAACGGCAGCAGCTGCAGGCCAGCCCATGTCAAACACGTTCAACTGTAGGTGATAGATGTCTGAGATAGCCTTCAAAGGATCATTGAAGTTAGTAGTCAACAAAGCAGTGACCACACCCAAACCCACGAAACCCACACCTACGAAGAGTCCCGATTTCAAAGCTTTTCCGAATTTCATGCCAATACATAGTCCAATGACCGTGAAGATGATAGGCATCATCACGCTCGCCCCCAGACTGATGATATAGCTAAATACCTGTTCCATTATTACTTTTTGAATTTGTTAAATAGTTAAGAAAATACACCAAAAGTGCACCTCCACCTGTTTTTAGATGATTTGTTGGTTGCAAAGATACACTTTTTTCTTCATATTCAATACGTTTTGATGGAAAATATTACTTAAAAAAAATCCCATCCGAGCTTTTCGGATGGGATTTACATATTTTTGTACTTTTTTATAACGCTTTTCTTTCTTTAAGCTCGTATTTTTTTCACTTAATTCTAGTCTTGATAATAAACTCTTTTCACTCGGTTACTGATAGTAGTCAGAACTTCGTAAGGAATTGTTTCCAGAATATCGCTCAGCGTCTGAACAGGAAGATGCTCTCCGAAGATTTCCACAGAATCACCTTCCTTGCAGTCGATGCCTGTTACATCAATCATCGCCACATCCATACAGATGTTGCCTACATAATCTGCCTTCTGTCCGTTGACAAGGCAATAAGCATGTCGATTACCGAGTCGGCGGTTCAAGCCATCGGCATAACCGATAGGAATGGCTGCAATCACACTATCCTTATCAAGAATGGTCTTGCGACTGTAACCTACACTATCTCCCGCCTTCACATGGTGCATCTGCAGGATGGTAGTCTTCAGGGTGCTCACGCAGTTGATTGTCTTATTGTTGCGGGAGTTGATTCCATAAAGTCCAAGACCCAGGCGGCACATATCCAACTGGCGCTCCGGGAAGTGCTCGATACCTGCCGAATTGCAGATATGGCGCAAGATCTTATGGTCGAAGGCAGCCTGCAACTGTTTGCTTCCCTTGTCGAAGAGTTCAAACTGATGGGCAGAGAAGTCATCGAAACTATCATCATCACTCCCCACGAAGTGAGAGAATACAGAACGAGGGATAATGGCATTCTGATGCTTCAGCTTGCCGATCAATTCCTCCATATCGTTTTCCGGATCAAAGCCCATGCGGTGCATACCAGTATCCAGCTTGATATGAACAGGGAATCCTGTTACTCCCTCCTTCTCAGCAGCCTTAATCAGTGCATCGAGCAAACGGAATGAGTAGACCTCTGGTTCCAAGTCATAATCGAACATGGTCTTGAAGGCGGTCATCTCCGGATTCATAATCATAATATTGCTGGTGATTCCGTTCTTGCGCAGGGTTACACCTTCATCGGCAACAGCCACAGCCAGATAATCTACACGGTGATCCTGCAAAGTCTTTGCGATTTCAACAGCTCCAGCTCCATAACCGTCAGCCTTAATCATGCAGACTAGCTTTGTCTCAGGCTTCATAAAGGCACGATAGTAATTCAAGTTGGCTACCACTGCATTCAAATTCACCTCAAGAGTGGTTTCATGCACCTTCTGAACCAGCAACTCGGTCAATTGGTCAAAACCAAACTGGCGAGCGCCCTTCAGGAGGATAACCTCATCACGCAAGGAAGCAAAGACCTCGCTGGCTATGAATTCCTCTACATCCTGGAAGAAGAACTTTTCTGAAATCTGAATAATATCATGCTGCTTGCAGAGTTCAGGACCAATACCAATGAATTTCACAACTCCACGCTTGCGGGTGAGATCGCTCACTTCTTTATATAGCTCCTCCGGAGTCTGACCACTCTGATAGATATCGCTCAATATCAAGGTATGACGGCGTCCACGATGGTCTGGACGACGATTCATGAAGTCGAGAGCAATGTCAAGCGAATTGATGTCGCTGTTGTAACTGTCGTTGATAAGAGTACATCCGTGCTGTCCCACCTTCACTTCCAGTCTCATAGCCACAGGCTCGAGTTTCGCCATACGCTTATCAATATCCTCAGCAGAGACTCCGAGCTTGGAAGCCACCACAGCGCTGATGATAGAGTTCTGGATAGAAGCATCATCGATGAATGGGATGGAGAAACTATCCACCTCACCTTTATATATATAGGTGATGACGCTCACGCTCTGCTGCTTCTCGATGCTCTTGACAAAGAAAGGAGCCTCAGGATTCTTGAGCGACCAGAAGAGTTTTTCACCTTTATAATCAGGATATTCAGCCACCACCTTGGTAATCACCTCATTATCTCCATCATAAACCACGGTATCAGCATCATGGAAGAGGATGAGCTTCTCACGACATTTCTCCTCCAGGGAAGAGAAGTTCTCCTGATGGGCAGAACCTAGATTGGTAAGAACAGCAATGGTAGGCTGGATGATGTCGCGAAGGGCAAGCATCTCACCTGGCTGACTGATACCAGCCTCGAACACGCCCACCTGAGTCTGTTCGTTCATTAACCAGACAGACAATGGCACACCTATCTGGGAATTGTAACTTCTAGGACTGCGGGTAACGAACATACTTGGTGAGAGCAACTGATAGAGCCACTCCTTGACCATGGTCTTGCCGTTGGAACCCGTAATCCCCACGATAGGGATATTGAATTCATCACGATGACGCTCAGCCAGACGCTGCAAAGCCTCCAGCGTATTGACCACCTTGAGGAAGTTTGCCTCCGGATAATCAGAAGCGTACCCCTTAGGAACATCAGTCACCACAAAGTTTTTCACACCTCTGCGATACAGCTCAGGTATGTAGTTGTGACCATCATTACGCTCCGACTTGAGCGCAAAGAATAGAGTTTCCTCTGGGAAACAAAGTGAACGACTATCGGTCAGGATAAAACCGATGTTGGTATCATTGTCTCCATAGCGACGCGCACCTATCAGTGTGGTTACCTTTTCAATAGTATATGTCATTGTCTTAATACTTTAATGATTCTATATTTTATAAGAGAAGATACTTCTCCTCAAATTCTCTTTTCCTTTCTTCCGTCCTGGCGATAAATTTTTTGTGTTCCTCGCTATCAGGATTGAAGGGTCTGTGTCCGAGCGCTTCCCGGATGGGTCTCCAGTCTTCCAGAAACTGTTCGGCAGCTTTGCCGAAGTAAACCGTCCGGAATTTCTCCCAGATATACTCCACAGCCTGGTCGCTCGGATGCAGCATGTCTTCCTTATAGAAGCGATAATCACGAAGTTCATCGTTCATGATTTCGTATGCCGGGAAATAGCTCACCACTCCCGGATTCGCCTTCAACAGCTTATCAGCAGCCAAAAGGAGCGTTGCCTTCGAAAGTTGACTTCCGTGATAGCCATACTTGGCATACCGGATAGGACTCACCGTAATGATAACCTTCAAGTCACCGTCAGCAGATGAAGCTTCCTTTCTTTCTGCTTTGAGCAAATCTATCGCCTTTTGCAGATAGTCCGCACATTCATCCACGCTCAGTTCCCTTTCTTCGAAGAGACGCTGTGGGCGTTTTTGGCAGTTGTCCACGATTTCGCCCGTCTCCTTCAATATATACACATGGTTTGTCCCCAGCGTAAAGACCGCAACCCGTGGATGAACACTCAGGCTCTTCTCCACCGTATGAAGAATACTAGCCGGATTATACATCACTCCGAAAGGATTCACCGTAGCCCGGAAGCGATTCTCTACAAATCTGCGCCCCAGATTATCAGCAAAGCAACTGCCCACAAAGAGCATTTGCTCTGCCGGCTGTATCTCAAAGTCAGCCTTAGGAATATCGATTTCTGTCCGAAACAGCATCTCTTCTACTCCTTTATTCCTTAACTACTTCAGTATTCTTCTTGCGTTTCTTGACTTCCACTCCTATACCTATTATAATAAGGAGTACAAGAACGCCATAACCTACGTATGCTACAGTCTCTGTATTTTTGAGCGACTGTGGATGGAAGTCGAGTACCACCTTATGGTTACCCGGTTTCACATTGAGCGCACGGAGAATATAGTCTACTCTACCGAGTTCTACAGGCTCTCCATCTACGGTAGCAGACCAACCCGGATAATAGATTTCAGAGAATACGATGACACCACCCTTGCTCGACTTCACCTCGTAAGTCAAGTTGTTTGGCTTATAAGCAGTCATCTTCACAACCGAAGTATCATCCTGCTTTACACTCTGATTCAGCTGCTCCTTGAACTTGGCATCAGCCACGGCTACATGACGGAGGTTCACCTTGCCCACGCCCTCGATTTCCTCGTTGGCATTGTTCACATACTTCACCTCGTCAACAAACCAGGCATTACCGTAGGCGTATGGATTCTGAACAGGAACAGTCTGACCGCCCTGCAAAGGCATGATGAAGTACTTGGCATTCAGCATGTTCAACACAGGGAAGATACTATCGCCATTCACCTTGGTCATATCACCGCCAGTCTCAGCCACAGCCTTCATTGTCTTCTGCATCTCAGGAGCGATGTGAGCATCAATCATCTCCTGATAACGGCGCAACTTAGCTGGATGATATCCACCGATACTCTTATGATAATAAGAAGTCTCATTCTCATTGAAGGTATTCGATGCGAGATTGAGCACACGATAGTCGAGTGCCTTATCGCGACAGATGATCTTATCGGTCTCTGTCATCTGCTGAGGAGCATCACGCTCTACCTTGTCCACGAACATATCGTCATAGAGATAACGCTTGTTTACCATCCACATATCTACGAGACAGAGCACGGCGATACCGGCAATCATGAATTCTGCACCGAGCTTCTTCATCTTATAAAGCAGCAGGAAGGCTGAACCGATAACGATAATCCAGAACGAACGCCAACAATCAGAAGTAAAGATACTCTTGCGAATCTCTACCAGATTGCTGATAATAGGACCCTGATATTCAGCAGGCAACTGCTGCAACGCCTGAGTCTCCTGGGCTGAGACGAAATCAGGGAAGAATACGCTCGGCATGATGGCAAAGAGCAAGCAGAAACCTGCAGTCAGGCCAAAGCTGGCGTATACATATTTAATTTTAGAAGTCAGCACTTCCGGTTCATCCACAATCTTCTTCAGTGCCATCATCGCCAGCAGCGGAATAGTAAACTCGGCGATAACGAGGATGGAAGCCACCGTTCGGAACTTGGCATACATCGGAATATAATCCAGGAAGAAATTGGTGAACGGCATGAAGTTTCTACCCCATGCGAGCAGGATGCTCAGAACGGTGGCAGCGAGCAAAGCCCACTTCATCGGACCCTTCACAATAAACAGTCCAAGGATAAAGAGCATACAGACGAATGCTCCAACATATACCGGACCGCTGGTACCAGGCTGATTACCCCAGTACTGACCCAGCTGCTGATAAATCTGAACAAAGTTAGGGTCTGCCTTCTCCATTGCCTTCTCGTTTTGGGCAAGAGGCACGGAAGCACCGCCCTTGGCATCTGGAACCAGGAGTGTCCAAGTCTCGTCAATACCATAACTCCACTGAGTGATATAGTCTCTATCCAGACCGCTACTGGTCTGATTAGCAGAGTTTTTCTTTACCAGTTCACTCTTTCCGCGCATGGTTTCCTGACCATACTGCCAGGTATGATAAAGGTTGGACAGGTTGAGCGAGATACCGATGAGGGCACCCACAGCGCATACCGCTGTAGCCTTGCCAAAACGAGCCAGCTGCTTCTTCTGGATGGCTTCAACCAGGAAGGCAATCACCATGAAGAGGATGATGAAGAGATAGTAATAAGTCATCTGCACATGGTTGGCATTCACCTCGAAAGCCGAGAAGATGGCAGTCAGGAGCAAACCTTTCAGATACTTGCCGCGATAAGCCAGCACCACTCCCGCAATCATAGGAGGCAGATAAGCCAGTGCCCATACCTTCCAGATATGACCGGCTGCGATAATGATAAAGAAGTAGGACGAGAATGCCCAGATGATACTACCCAACGCCGCCAGCGATTGTCGGAAATCGAAAGCACGCAACATGATGTAGAAGCCCAGAAGATATACGAATACATACCATACATAATCTGGCAGCCACAGGTGATAAGCCTTAGTTACCTGGTCGAGCACCTTGGTACTGCCATACGAAGGCGACATCTGATAAGTTGGCATTCCGCCGAATACAGAGTTGGTCCAGCGAGTGGTCTCGCCTGTCTGTTGCTGGTAAAGTTCCTTCTCATGTCCCAGTCCCTTGCTTGCCGAAGAGTCATGACGGAACAGGATTCGTCCGTCCATGTCAGCTGGCATGAAGTAGGCGAAGGAGATTACCGCAAAAACAATTACTACCAGAATATCCAGTAGATACTTCTTCAAAAATTTCATATTTTCTATAAACGTTTATAATTTTGGGGACAAAGTTAGCACAAATCGAAGACACTACAAAATAAAAGAAGAAACTTTTTACTTTTTTTATCGTAGAAAAGTTGCAATAGGGGTTTCCCCCTAACTTTTAGGGAAACTATCTTGGTTTATCTGCCGATAAGCCATACCTTTGCACCCACAAACGTAAAATGAGTAAGATTATGAAGAAAATCGTATTTATCATGATGGCGATGCTGATGGCAGTCATCCCATCTACCGCACAGAATTACAAGCACAGTAAATATTATAACCAGAAGACGGGACATCTCGACTACGGATTCAACAATAAGGGCGTCGATACCTATTACGGCATCCGCATCGGACCGGGATTCTCATACGTCACTTCTGACGATAGCCGTCTCGATGGTGGCGACTGGCAGACAGGTCTCAACGTAGGTGTTGTAGCCGGCTTTCCTCTCACCTATTCCGACCCACTCTATCTGGAGACCGGTCTCTATTATATAGAAAAAGGTGGAAAGAAATCCTTAGGCGGTGGAAAGAAGATGACCTACGATCTCAATTACCTGGAGATTCCGGTAGTAGTAAAATATAAATATGAGATAGATGATGACTTAACCATTGAGCCATTTGCCGGTGGATATTTTGCAGCAGGCGTGGGTGGCAAGATCAAGAACTTTGCTGATCGCGAGGCTCAGAGTTCATTCCGAAGCGACAACTTCCGTCGCCTGGATGGCGGTCTTCGCATCGGTTGCGGCATCGGCTACGACATGTTCTATGCCGACCTCACCTACGACCTCGGTCTTGCCAACATCTGCCACGATACATTTGACAAGGCACGCAACAGAGCCGTCATGCTCAATTTTGGAGTGAATTTCTAACAGAAGAAAACAACCATACGTTTTGTAGTTAAAACTTGATATACATTTCCCTGCCTATTATAAAATATAGGTGGGGAATTGTTCTTTTATGGGATTTATTTTGTAACTTTGCACCCAAATTTGAAATAAATCAGTATGAGAATAGGAATTATCGTTGCGATGGACAAGGAGTTCACGCAGCTCAAGACATTATTGACAGAATCGCAGACAGAGCGAAAAAATCATAAGGACTTCGTCATCGGAAAGATTGGCGAGAACGAGGTGGTGATGCAGCAGTGCGGCATCGGAAAGGTGAACAGCGCTATCGGAGCTGTGGAAATGATTGATAATTATCACCCGGACCTCGTGATTTCTTCGGGAGTGGCTGGCGGTGCTGACATCAACCTCAATGTTACTGAAGTAGTAGTGGCAACCAACTGTGTTTATCACGATGCTTACTGTGGCGATGAGTGCGAGTTTGGACAGATTCTCGGTATGCCTGCCACCTTCAAGACTCCAAAGGAGTATGTGGAGAAAGCACTTGCCATCAATGAACTGCCCGACAACCAGCATCCGAAGATTCATGCCGGACAGATTGTTAGCGGCGAATGGTTTGTAGACAGCAAGGAGAAGATGCGCTCCATTCTGGAGCACTTCCCTCATGCCATGGCTGTGGATATGGAGAGCTGCTCCATCGCACAGACCTGCCACATCTACAAGACACCTTTCATCTCCTTCCGCATCATCAGCGATGTGCCACTGAAGGATACCAAGGCACAGCAGTACTTCGACTTCTGGGCTAAAATGGCAGAAGGCTCATTCAATGTCACCAAGGCTTTCCTGGAAAGTCTGTAACATTGAACTTTGAGCTTTGAACTTTGAACTTTATGATATGCCATACGGATTATAATAAAGTTCAAAGTAAAAGTAATCACAAAGTTCAAAGCTCAAAGTTCAAAGTTCAAAGTAAAAGTAATCATAAAGTTCAAAGTTCAATATTCAAAGTTCAAAGTAATATGAATAAGATTCCAAGTTTCACAATCAATCATAACAAGTTGCTCCGCGGCATCTACGTAAGCCGCAAGGACGAGGTAGGCGGAGAAGTAATCACCACTTTCGATATCCGCATGAAGGTGCCTAACCAGGAGCCATGCCTCCACAACGGTGCCATCCATACCATCGAGCACCTGGCTGCCACTTACCTGCGTAATGACGAGGAGTGGAAGGACCGCATTATCTATTGGGGACCAATGGGATGCCTTACCGGCAACTACCTCCTCATCAAGGGCGATCTGGAGAGCAAGGACATCGTAGAACTGATGAAGCGCACCTTCCAGTTCATTGCCGATTTCGAAGGCGAAATTCCTGGACAGGCAGCCAAGGACTGCGGCAATTATCTGCTCCACGACCTGCCAATGGCAAAGTATGAATCCAGAAAGTATCTCGAAGAGGTGCTCAACTGTATCACAGAAGCTAACTTGATTTATCCTACACAGGATTAATCATATATGAACGCCCGCAACCACAAATTGCGGGCGTTTATATTTAATTAACCTGAAAAGTTTTGAAACTTTTCCGAAAACTCATATCTTTGCAGAAGATAATATATATATTACGACAATCACCAATAACGACAATAACTAACAATTATCAACTTCTTTTTATGGCAAGAATAAAGTGTATCGATTTTAATACAACAACCATGAACATCAAAAAAGTTTTGTTTGGAGTGACCTTCATCATGTCTACTATGGCTGGCCACTCTCAGAGTGTATTCCAAGTAAAGCAGCAGTCGTTGCCTAATCCGGACAACGAGCCTACAGCTGTGTTCCCTGTTCCTAGCGATCGCCAGATGAAATGGCAGGAGACAGAATTCTATGCCTTCTTCCATTACGGAATGAACACCTATACCAACAGAGAATGGGGCTTGGGAAGTGAAGACGTAACCCTTTTTGCACCTACCAAGAAGCCTAACCCTACTCAATGGCTCAAGGCTGTAAAGGCTGCTGGCATGAAGGGCGGTATTGCGGTAGTCAAGCATCATGACGGTTTCTGCCTCTGGCCTACATCTACTACTGACCATTCCATCGTCAATGCCGGCAATGAGAACGGTAAGACCACCAACATTCCACGCGACTTTGCCAAGGCTGCCCGAAGCTTGGGAATGAAGTATGGATTCTATGTTTCTCCATGGGACAGAAACAGCAAATACTACGGCACAGAGAAATATGTCAACGACGTTTTCCTCCGCCAGTGCGCTGAATTGGCTCAGTATGGTAAAGACCAGTTCGAAATGTGGTTCGACGGTGCCAACGGTGGCGACGGATACTACGGCGGACGCAATACCACCGTCAATGTAGACCGTTCTACCTATTATGACATTCCTAACCTCAGAGATTCCATCCACAAGGTTTGCCCAGACATCATCCTCTGGGGTGTGGGCGCTGAGTCAAGATGGATTGGTAACGAGGCAGGATGGGCTGGCGAAACAAACTGGCTCACCGACGAAAGAGGTTATGCTCCAGAAAGCAACGGTATGTATGGTACCGAAGACGGATGGCAGTGGGACCCGGGAGAGAGCGATGCCAAACTTACTGACAAGGGATGGTTCTGGCACGAGGGCGAGAAGCCTCTCTCTGTAGAGCGACTCTTCCAGATGTATCTGGAGACTGTAGGTAGAAATGCTACCTTGATTCTCAACTGCCCTCCAGACAAGAGTGGTCTGTTGCCAGAGAGCGACGTTCGCGTCCTCAAGGATATGGGCAACATGATTCGTACCCGTCTGGGCAAGGACCTGGCACAGAAGGCAAAGGTTACTGTAAGCAACACCCGAAAGGCTGG
>ULRP01036378.1_pt1 | contig 25860 bp, 25 predicted proteins | sample 1955521 | NCBI WGS metagenome assembly ULRP01 (sample SAMEA4835685, study PRJEB28245) | human gut metagenome | biome: gut microbiome; material: fecal sample | place: Denmark | collected 2008
AATGGGTTTTGTTGTCGGCAAGATGCAAAACCGTTCGGACGGCGAGATGCCGGGCGTCGTTTATAATGCGGAAATTCCCAAAGGTCGCCCGCGCTGCGGTATTGCCCAAAAAGGACAGGGCTGTGTTTTGTATTTGATGAACGCTCAGCGCCGGGAAATCGAAGCAAAGGAATTTTTCTCTATGGCTTCCGACGTGCTCGGGGTGCCGAAATTCCAGATCGAAACGGCAAATATTCGTTATGCGACGATGCGGATTCCGCCGGGATATATAGCTTTGCTGAACATTCCGCCGATGTGACGTTTTTTCAAGCTTTATAACAAATATTTGCGAAAAAAGATAAGTTTTTGGGGGTGCGTTCCGACTGAATGCACCCCATAACTATATAGAAATTAAATATTTTTTGAGTTTTTGCGCAATTTTTTATTTTTGTCAAAAAATTTGCAAAATTTTTAAAAAAGTATTTGCAAAAAGTAAAAAAATAGGTGTAATATGATTTTAACAGACTTAAAGGGATAAAGTCTTAGATAAAGGAGAGTTAAGTTATGGCATTACGTTGGAAAGATTACTGCGATATTGCAGACGCGCTGAATGAAGCTTATCCCGACAAGGCTTTGACCGACATGAAGGACGAAGAATTGATTCGTCTGGTAAAATCTCTGCCTGATTTTGATGATGCGTCCGACCCCGATGAAACGGTGTTGGGGGCGATTTGGAATCGCTGGGTGTATGTCGCTTATCCCGAAGGTTAATCAGATTTTTTATATAGAAAGGTACAGTTATGGCTGAAAAAAGAACAGAGTTCGAATCTCTCGGCGGTAATAACTTGGACGGTATCGGCGGAAACGCTAAAAAGATCACGTATACGGCCGAAGACGGAAGCAAAAAGTCGATTCAAATCGACTGCGGTATGAAGTTTTCCGATAAAGCCTTAACGGGCGTGGATAATTACATCGCGCCGCTGGAATGTGATGACCTGCTGGTGACGCACGCTCATGCCGACCATATTGCGGGGATTATCCATCACATTCAGATGAACCCTGAAAAACCGTTGAACATTTATGCCGACAAATTTACCCATCAGTTCATGTTTGCCGAAATGGCCAAGCAGGGACTGCCGCTGGATAAAATGCCGAAGTTCCATGACGTCAAAGACGGTGAAAAATTCACGGTCAACGGATTTGAAGTCGAACCTGTTCCTGTAACACATTCCGCGCCCGGCGCGATTGCTTTTGTCGTTGAATCTCCGGACGGCACGCGCCTGATGGACATGGGCGATTTCAAAACGACTCCGGCCGAACTGGGCAAAGGGTGGGAAGACAAGCGCATCGCTGAAGTGTTTGCCAAAGGTGTTGACGTTTGTTTTTGCGATTCCACGTCCACGACGTCTAAGGAAGTAACGCCGTCTTATGATGCGGTGACCAAAGGCTTTAAGAAAATTTTGTATGACAATCCGAACGCACAGATGATGGTCGGCACGATTGCCCGTTCCGCCCAGCAGATGATGGCCGACGTTATTGCCGTTGCTGAATACGCCAAGGAAACGGGAACAAAGCCCCGCACGTTTATTCTGGACGGTGCTTCTTTAGTACAGGTGAATAACTGCCTGAACAAGTCCGGCATGAATATGAGCAAAGTCTGCTATGAACGCACGGGCGTACGGGTTAACATTATTGATGCGAAATCACCGGAAGCCAGATCCGTTCCCCCGCAGGAACGTATTTATATGGTTACGGGAACACAAGGTGAAGAAATGGCCTCAATGGCGCGTGTTGCCCGCGGCGAAAACAGAAATATCCGCCCGTCGAAAAGCTGTCCGAACCTGTGTGTCAACCAGCAGGCGGTTATTCCGTCCGGCAACAATCAGGCGATTGTTGATGAAATGATGGGCGCGCTGCGCGCTCAGGGGTGGAAGACCATGATTCCCGAACGCGGCGCTCCGTTTGTCGAAGGTGAAACCTATTATGTTTCCGGTCACGGTCGTGCCGGCGATATGGAAAAGGTTGCCGATTTAGCCGCCAAGAACCAGCCGAAGGATCGTCCCTGCACGTTTATCGGTATTCACGGCGATGAAATTCAGACGCAGGCAACGGAAGAAATCTTTAAAGGAAAAGGCCAGAAAGTCGAACATATTACGAATGCGCAGAAAGTGATCGTTTCCAAGGGTGAAGTTCAGGTTTCTCCGACGATCGGCAAAGCCAGCCGCATAGCTGTTATTGACGATAACGATAACTTTATGGATCCTGATTTCCGTTACATCAAGCAGGCGTTTAACCCTGTTGCGAAGAAATGGGAAGACGTTAAGGAAATTGAATACGAAAAGATTTTGGTTTCCAAAAACGATCGTAAAAATTCCAAAGGCGGCAAGGGTGGTCGCGGCGGCCGCGGCGGCAAGAAAGGACATCGTCGTGAAATGAGCCCGCAGGTCATGCAGAAAGTGGCGCAAAAGTCCCGCTAATGCTTATGAGTAAGAAAAAGAGCGCTTTCAGCGCTCTTTTTTTTTGTTTTTTCACCATTGGCACGGCCTAATGTTTCCCCCGCACGGGTACTAGCCGTACGGGCATCAGTTTTTTTACTTTCTTACCGCTGGCACGGCCTAATCTCCTGTCCGGCTGCTAGCCGCAGGGGCATCAGTTTTTTTATCTCTGCCATTGGCACAACCTGATCTCCCGCCGGGAGGGCGTTATGCCCGTGGCGCCGCCACCCCCGCACGGGTAGTGCCTTCGGCCGCCACCCGGGAGGGCGTTTTCCCCCTACGGGTAGTAGCCGTACGGGCAATGCCTGTTATTTTTTTTTGAAAAAAAGACAGTTTCTTTTTGTTCTTTAAATCCGTTTTTTTGATAGAACGTGTATGCGGGAACCATATTTTCCGTCAAAAGAACAATAGAGGTGACTTCTTTGCTTTTTAAGACCCTTTCAATAAAGGTCAGAAATAAAGATCCCAATCCGCTTTTTTGTTTTTCCGGTAAAATGCCGAATTCTTCAATCCAGTATTCTGTTCCTTCGCACCAGTGTTTTACTTTTCCCAAAGAAATACCGACCAAATTTTGATTTTCATAAAAGCCAAAAGATAAAGAGTTTTTATTTTCAATTAATTCTAAAACATATAAATGCAGTTGTTCTTCTGTCCATGTGTCATTCCAGGGATCTTTTGAAAAGATATTCAATATTGCATTTTTTATATCGTCAATATTGTTTACGTTCAATTCACGTATTTCCATCTTGTACTCTTGTTTGGCCGGAAAAGGGAAATTCTTTATTTTTTCACACACATTTTACAGGCAGACGCTTTCGCGGCCGCTTGTTTTTACGGGCTTGGTAAATCAGATTACGCCTTGTTCTTTTAAAGCTTCGATTTCCAGATCTTCTATGCCCAAATGATGCAGAATTTCAACCGTATCTTGCCCTAATGCGGGAGCGGCCGGCCGCGATTCCTGCGGCGCGGCAGAAGATATTCTGATCGGACAAGCAATCATTTTTACGTCTTTTAATTCAGGCGCCTGAGAATCAATTAACATACGGCGGGCCTGAACCTGCGGATCCCGGCAGACTTCTTCCAGATTCTGAATCAAGGAAACGGGAATGGCGTTTTCTTCCAGCAGAGCAATCCATTCCGCGGCGGTCTTAGTGATGAAAACGGCCTGTAAAGTGTCGCCTAATTCTTCGACATGATCGTGACGGGCGGCAATTGTCGCAAATCTGGGATCCGCACCGATTTCAGGGTGCCCGATTGCCTGACATAAACGTTGAAACATTGCTTCGCCGGCAATGGCAGCCAGGACAAAAGGCCGGTCCGAAGCTTTGAAGGACTGGAACGGCGTTTCCGTTGCATGACGGCAGCCGACGGCTTTGGGCGGAATTTTTGTCGCCTGATAGCGCATCATGGCGCTTTCCAGCAAAGCAACCTGACAGTCCAGCATTGAAATATCAATATACATGCCTTCTTTGGTTTTTTCACGCTGATACAGCGCTGTTGTAATTGCCGTAACGGCAAACACGCCCGCGTTCATATCGCTGAACGAAACGCCGATCATCATCGGATCGCCGTCCGGCGCGCCGGTCAGACTCATAATCCCGCCGCGCGCCTGAGCCAAAATATCATAAGACGGTTTTAACGCGTCCGGTCCGTCCTGACCAAAACCGGAAATGGACGCATAAATCAGATTAGGATTGATTTTTTTTGCATTTTCATAATCCAGGCCGAATTTCGCCATAATGCCCGGACGGAAATTTTCAACCAGAACATCTGCCTGAGCAATCAGTTTTTTCAGGATTTCAACGGCTTTAGGATTTTTTAAGTTCAGTGTCAGACTTTTTTTTCCGCCGTTAATCGATTCGAAATAAAGGCTTCTGTTTTCTTTAAACGGCTGAAACAGACGGGAATCGTCACCATGAGAAGGATTTTCAACCTTAATGACTTCGGCTCCCAGGTCAAACAGCATCTGCGTGCAATAAGGCCCGGCCAGAACTCGGGTCATGTCTAAAACTTTTATACCGGCCAGCGGTTTTGTCTGCGTCATAAGAGTACCTCTGATTTTTTAAAGCTTCTGCAAGCTATGCTGTTTCTTCTTTTTTACGAGCGAACGGCACGGGATTAATAGCCGGGTGAGGATTGCGCAGCATGCCGATCAGTTTGATAACGGTCGGCCGGATCTGACGGCGGTCGACAACCATGTCAACCATGCCGTGTTCCAGCAGATATTCAGCCTTTTGAAATCCTTCGGGCAGGCTGGCACGAATCGTCTGTTCAATGACGCGGGCGCCGGCGAATCCGATTAAGGCGTCCGGTTCTGCAATGGCAACGTCCCCCAGCATGGCGAACGATGCGGAAACACCGCCCATGGTCGGGTCTGTCAGGATAACGATATAAGGCAGACCTTTTTCTTTCAGTTTGCGCACGGCCATTGTTGTTCTGGCCATTTGCATCAGGGATAAAATGCCTTCCTGCATGCGCGCCCCGCCCGAAGCCGGGATTAAAATCAAAGTGGCGTCCTGCAAAATCGCCAATTCAACGGCGGCAACAATACTTTCACCGACAGCCGTTCCCATAGACCCGGCCATGAAAGCGAAATTGAAAATGCCGACAACGACGTTCATGCCGTCCATTGTGCCGGACGCGACCAGAATTGCGTCGTTTTTCTTTGTTTTTTTACGAGCGTCCTTTAATCGGTCGGTGTAATCCTTCAGATCTGAAAAATTAAGAGGGTCTTCTTTGACTTCGGGTAGTTCGATCAGAGTATATTCGCCGTTATCAAACATCATTTCCAGACGTTTTTCCGGTTCCAGACGCATATGATGACTGCATTGCGGGCATATTCTGAAATTTTGTTCCAATTCACGGTGATAAATCATTGCACCGCAGGAAGGACATTTTTCCCATAAGTTATCAGGAATTTCTTTGGCGCCGACCAGACTTTGCAGCTTTGGACGCACATAGCTTGTCAACCAATTCATTACAGACACCTACTTCATTACGATCGTTACGACCAATCTTTTATCAGAATCCGATCAGGAAAGCGACTGAAAAGTATACTTGAAACGTTTTTGCCGTTTTTTTTTACGAATCTGTTTCCAATTCGGTTATTTTTCTGGTCAGCTCTTTGATTTTTTTTGCCTGCTGATAACGTTCGTTTCTGACGGGGATTGTCAGGATCCAGCTGTAAATGCCGCCGAAGATGAAAAACAACAGGGCAAACGCCAGAACAATAAAGCTGACCGGCAATGTGATTTCAAAAGGAAAAGGCCACAGAGTCAATGCGAATTCCTGTTTGTTTGAAACGGCAAAAGACACCGTGAAAAACAAAACGACGCAACTGAAAATGAAATGAATGATTTTCAAAAATTTTGTCCTTATTCTTCGGCGTTCAGGCGGTCTTTTAATTTTTTGCCCGCTTTAAAGAAGGGAACGTTTTTGGCTTCAACGCTGACCTTTTCGCCTGTTCTGGGATTACGTCCCGCGCGTGCGTTTCTGGCGCGTACGGAAAAAACGCCGAATCCGCGCAGTTCGACGCGGCGGCCTTCGGATAAAGCGGCGGCGATTTCGTCAAAAATCGTTGTGACGATTTTTTCGGCATCGCTTTGATACAAATGCGGATTTAATTCGGCAATACGCGCAATCAATTCGGATTTTGTCATTTTAACCCCCGCTGATGAAAAAATAATCTTTTTTATGGTGCCAAAGCTGAAGCGAACCGTCAACATAATTTAAAATTTTTTCAGGCAAGTGCGTGTAGTGATTGAATTTTTAATATTTTTATTTTAAAAAATAATATAGCGAGTAAACAAATCGGGGATAAGAACAATGAGTGGTGATCAGATTTGGGAACTATTGGCTTTTTTGGCTGCGGTCGTTATCTTTATCCCGATTTTTTACCGGTTAAAAGTAAATCCGCTGCTGGCGTTTATCGTGGCGGGGATTGTTCTGGGCCCGCATATGCTGGGGCTGATCAAAGATACGCATGTTACTGAAAATATCGGGGAACTGGGGCTGTTGTTCCTGATGTTCACCATCGGGCTGGATTTGTCTTTCCACCGTTTCAAGGCGATGCGCCTGTATATTTTCGGGTTTGGTTTGGTGCAGCTGTTGGTAACGGCGGTTGTTTTGGGCGGCGCGGCTTTTTTGATGCATAAAACGCTGAACGAAGCGATTATTATCGGGCTGGGGCTGGCAATGTCGTCAACGGCAATCGCTTTGCGCCTGATGCAGGAACGCGGAGAAATGCATACGGGCGCGGGACGCGCGACCGTCGGCATTCTGCTGATGCAGGATCTGGCCGTTATCCCGATTATGGTTCTGCTGCCCCGTATGGCGCAGACGGATACGACAGCAATCGGCAATTTAGGACAGGCATTTACGCAGGCGGTCGGTGCGGTAACGCTGATTATGGTAATCGGACGCATGGTGGTCAAGCCGTTGTTCCGAATCGTTGTTTCGACAAAAAACTCGGAAGCTTTTACAGCCGTCACTTTCTTTACGTTTCTGGCGACGGCTTGGGCGACAAATGTGGCGGGACTGTCGATTTCTCTGGGGGCTTTTCTGGCGGGCATGCTGATTGCCGAAACGGATTTCGGACATGAAGTCGAAGCGGAAATCGCATCGTTCAGCGGTATGCTTTTGGGAATTTTCTTCCTGTCCGTCGGCATGATGATTGATATTCATTATGCCTGGACGCACATCATTCAGATTCTGTTGCTGACGGTCGGCGTGATGGTGGTCAAGTTTTTTGTTCTGTATGTTATTGAACGCAGAATGAAAGTAAGCCACAGCGGAGCGACAACTTCGTCTGTTTTCCTGTGTCAGGCCGGGGAATTCGGGTTTGTTGTCTTTAATCTGGCGGCGCAGAACTTTCATCTGATGAGTGTGCAGACGTCTTCCATGCTGCAGGTTGTCATTGCTTTGTCAATGTCTTTGACGCCTTTTATCAGCTCTTTTGTCCTGAAACTGCTGGATAAAAAACAGGCGGCGGAAGACGCAGCGAAAAATGAAGCGGTGCCTGATGAAATTGAAGAAGAAAAGGAAATGGAAAACCATGTCCTTTTGATCGGCTACGGCCGTGTCGGCCAGGCTGCCGCACGAATGCTGGCGCGTAACGAAGTGCCTTTTTTGGTTATGGATACGGACGTGCCGCATATTGAACGGGCCAAGAAAAACAACAGGGATTATTTGTTCGGGAACGCCGGAAATGTCCGTATTTTGGAAGCCGCCAATATCTCTAAAGCCAAAGCCGTTATGATCTGCATCAGCGGTCTGCCGTCGGCGATTCGTGTTTTGCAGGCGGTCAGGGAAGTTTCTTCGACAATTCCCGTTTTTATCCGCTGCAACGATGATACGCGCTGGGGCGAACTGGTACGGCTGGGGGCGACGGGGGTTATCTCTGAAACTCAGGAATGCGGCATTCGTCTGGCGGCGGCGACAGTTCTCAGCCTTGACGGTGATGAGGATCGTATCCGCGAAACGGCCGCCGTTCTGCGTCAGGAAAATACGTTGAACGCGTCTTTGCCGACGGCCGGCGCCGGCGTTTAGATTTATAAAACGGGAGCCTGCGGTTTTACCATGCGCGGGTCTAGCTGCAGTGTTTCCTGCAGACTGTCAATTCGTTCATGAATGACTGTCAGCCACGGGTCTTCTGCCGACAGAATCTGTTCCAGATAACGCCACAAAGCCAGCGCTTTTTGCGGTTCCTGATTTTGAATCCGAGCCAGTCCCAGAAAATAAATGGCCTTCGGATCGTCGGGACGGTAACGCAAAACGTTTTCAAGCGCTTTTTGCGCTTCGCCCGTAATCCGGCCGTTGTTGGCCTGAATCAGCGTTTCCGCCAAAGCGTGCCAGTTGGTAATGTCCTGCGGAATTCCCCATTCGATCGCGTTGCGGTAAGCCGTCGCGGCTTCATTATAATAGCCGGCGGAGCGGTATGTCTGCGCCAGCTGTTCCCAGACAATGCCGTCGTCGGGATTGGCGGCCAGATAACGTTCCAGACGCCTGACGCGAGCCATACCGCGGGTTTGCGTTTCGGCTTCCAGCGTATCTCTGCCGGCCAGAGGATAATCCGGCATCAGCATTTTTCCCTGCCGGCCGTACAAAGCGGGAACCAGAACGGCAAAAAGGAAAAAGACAAAACAAATATAAATCAGCTTGCCCGTTCTGGATTGACCGTGTCCGCGGCGCAAGGGCAGAATCGGGAAAATAAAAAGGCTTAAAGCGCCGATTGTCAGCAACAACAGAGCCGTCAAAAATAAAATCATGCGTTTGTCCCTAAGCCGTAAAGTTTTTTGAACGCCGGAAAATGTAAAAAGCCATGGCTGCGAAACAGAGCGTTGAAACGGCAATCGTAAAAGTTTCTTCGTTTTCAGCCGTCGGCGCGGGAGCGTCTTCTAAAGAAATCATGTCGCCGTACTGCGCCAGCAACAAATGAACTACCAGATCCTGCGGTTTGCCGTCCGTCAAGTGTTTGCGGATAAAAAAACGCATATCTTCGGCCGTTTCGTCGCGGGCGGCTTCGATATTTTCATCGGAACAAACCAGGCACCGCAGACGGTCGGCGATTTCCAAAGCCTCCGTTTCGACGGAAGCTGCGTCGTCCGCCGCCGCCGGAGCGGCACACAATAAAAAGACGGCTAAAAAATTAAAGAGGTTTTTCATTTTTCAGCTCCTGTAAAAAAGGCAGAACCGTCTGCAAATAAAATTCTTCGGTCATTAATCCTTTAATTCTGGCGACGACTTCTCCTCTTGCGTTGACGATAAATGCCGTTGGCAGTTTGTCGGCGTTCATCTGCTTTGTCCACGTGATTTCCGGATCCAGAGCGATCATCTGGAACGGATCGCCCGTTTTTTTCAACAAATCTTTAATTTTTTCAGGTTTGTCGCGCGCGGCGATGCCGATAAAAGGAACATCTCTTCTGGCAGATAATTTAACCAGTGTCGGCAGCTCGACCATGCACGGACGGCACCAGGAAGCGAAAAAGAACAAAATTAAAGGCTGTTTCGGCATCGTTTGTGCGGACAGAACGCGGTTTTCGGGGCGATCCAGCAGCTGCAGCCGCCCTTCCGGCAAAGGAAAAGTATTTTTAACCAGTGTGTTTTCAAAAGTAAAGTCCAACCGTACCGTATACATAAAGTTAGAAAATACAGACGCCGCTAAAAAAATCAGTAAAAATCCGTACCATTTCATAACGTCTGTTCCTTTCCGGTTGAAAAGATCAAAAACACCAGCCCCAAACACATCAGAAACAGTCCTGATCCGGCCAGAGGCAAAAGCGGATATTCCGCCGTGCGTATCGTCAGCAGATCTTCTCGCGTTTGTTCGGCACGGATCAGACGGAAAGTAAACCGACCGATCTGCAGTAATGTAGCGTCCAGTTTCTTTTCCGGCCATTGAAAAACGGGTTTTCCGCTTAATAATCCGGCTGCGGGCGTACCGGCTTCATTGGTGCAGGCAAGCCGGTATTGCGCCGTACCGGCTGCGGTTTTCCCCGATAATGCCTCAATCCGGCAGGGCAGGGCTACTTCAGAGGAGGCTTCGGATATTGACATGGTTGCCGACGTGTCTTTGCCGTTAAACACGCAGTAAGCCAGAGCCGCTGAAAAGATCAAGATTCCCGCGGCGTTAAAAAACAGGCCGTACGTTAACGCGCTGGTATTCTTTAACATTTCCAGCACTGCCGAAAATGATGAAGGAATTTTTACGGATCTCGCCGTTAAAAAGGAATTAAAGATCAGTACGGCCGGCAGAAAAGACAAAACAATCGGCAGACCGTTGTCGACTTCCAGCAGGCAAAAACAGATCCCCGTTAAGGCTGTTCCCCAGAACCACAGATCCGTTTTCCAATCGGTTTTAACCCACCCTCTGCCCAGCGAGCGTTTTTTAAAAGCGATGAAGAAAAAGAAAGTAAAGGCAATGCCCGTCGTCGTTAAGATATCTTTGAACAATGCCGGCAGCAAACGCAGCGGCAGATCGGGCAGAAACATAAACAGCGTCGGCATCAGGGACAGTGCCCCGATACTGAACCCGGCGGTCAGCAGAGCGGCCGCGGCCAGACCGACAAAGCTTTCACGCGAAAAAACAAAAAAATTGTTTTCCGGCAAAGACCGTTTAATCATCACGGAACTTAAAAACAGGAAAAAGCAGGTCATTCCCGCAAAAGCGCATAAAGCCGTTACGGGATTGGGAAAATAAACTTCATCGGCGGATAAGGAAAACAGCCGGTATTCCGCCGCGAAGAAATCGGCGCTGAAAAAAGCCAGTCCCGCCGCGGCAAAAACGATGATCCAGTTGGTGAAAACGCGGGAATACCGGCAGAAAAACAATAAAATCGCCTGTCCAGCCGTCAGGATAAAAACGGACAGCAGCAGTGAATTGTCCGGCGTCCACTGCCATAAAGCGCCGTTTTCCGCCGTTGTAAAGCCGGTCATCAGTTTTGATCCCAGCGCGCAGATCAGGCATGTCAGGGCAAACAGACAGCCGCGCAAAGCCGGCGTTACGAATTGCCTTCCTTTGGAATACATGCTGATTATTTTGATAAACGAGATGATCAAAGCCGCATAAGCCGCGAAAATAAACAAGAGTTCCAATGTCTTATGCGCCGGCCGCCATTCCGGATTAAAACCGACGCCTTCAAAGGGCGGTTCTTCGATTCTGACGAACGGATCCGCCGTCGACAGCATTAATGTCAGCAGGAAAAAGATCAAAAAACCGGCGGAAAACAAATAACGCCCTCTTTCCTGATAAGTCGCCAGATCTTTTTTGGAAAAACCGATCAACGTAAAAACCGACAGAGCAATAATGAAAGTGAAGAAAAATCCTTCACGCGAAGAACAAAAAGCCTGCAGGGCGTAAAACAGGCTGCTTTGCGAATCAAAAGTTTCAAAAACAACAGCTAAGGAAAAATCATGAACGGCAAAACCGTACAGCAGAACAAAAAAAGCGAACATCAGCAGCGCCGAAGTAAAACAAGCGCCTCTGAACCCCAGCCTGATCGCGACGGCGGAACCGCCGGACCATAACGTCGGCGTCAGCAGCAAAGTCTGCAGCCCGACGGCGGCCAGAGCAAATATAATTGTATAGTGAGCAAGTTCAATCAGCATTTTCGGCCTTTGCATGAAACGGTATCTCAGTCAGGTTAGAAAACTCTTGTTCTTTTTGCAAGAATCAAAAGACGGCTTTTCTTTTTTTTTAGGCTGTGATAAGATACAAAAAATAAAAAGTTTGACAGGGAAAACTTTTATGTCTGAAAGATTAAACGCTCAACGCAGTTTCACAGGGTTAAAAGCCGGGGATAAAGCTGTCGTCGCCGGTTTTTTAAAGGGAAACGCGGCTTATCGCAAAAAGTTGCTGGCCATGGGGGTAACGCCCGGCACGCCGTTTGAAGTCGTCAGGATCGCTCCGTTCGGCGACCCGGTTGAAATCATGATCCGCGGTTATCTGGTTTCTCTGCGCCGCGAAGAAGCGTCTTTAATTTCTGTTTGCGACTAAACGGCCGGGATTTAATAAGATGTCTTTTTATAAAACAGCGGCTTTGATTGGTAATCCGAACTGCGGAAAAACGACTCTTTTTAACGCTTTGACGGGATCGCATCAGTATGTGGGCAACTGGCCGGGCGTAACGGTTGAAAAAAAATCGGGTTTTTTTGAACAAAACGGCGTTAAAGTCGAAGTCGTCGACCTGCCGGGGGTTTATTCTTTAAGCGTCGTTTCCAGCGCGTCCGAAGATGAAAAAATCACGCGCGACTACCTGCTGTTTAACAGGCCGGACTGCGTTGTCAATATTCTGGACGCTTCTAATCTGGAACGCAACTTGTACATGACGGTGCAGCTGTTTGAAATGCACCTGCCGGTTATTCTGGTTTTAAACATGATGGATACGGCGGCGGCGGCGAAAATTAAAATCGACGTTTTGGCTTTGGCGCATATTTTCAATGTGCCGGTTATTCCGATGGTCGCTTCCAAAGTCAGGGGCGTTGAAGAACTGAAAAAGCAGATTGTCCGGGCCGATTTGCGGATTAATGAAAATTTTGTCATTCCGTACGCTCCGAATGTTGAAAGCGCTGTCGGCGAATTGCTGCCCTGTGTGTCGCCGGCGGCGGAAAAAAACGGCTGGGCCGCCCGCTGGCTGGCGATTCATCTGCTGGACGGGGATATTGATCCGCGTTTGTTCGGTTCCGAAGAAAATAAAGCGAAAATTGAACGGATCAGAGATTCTTTTCCCGAAAAATATCGGGAAGACGCCGATACGATGGTTGCGGACGGACGTTACGGGTTCATTACGGAAATCAGCCGGAAACTGATTACGCGTTCCGACCGGCTGTCAAAAACGGTAACGGAAATGATCGACCGGGTCGCGCTGGGAAAATATACGGGCATGCCTTTGTTTTTTGTGGTGATGTACCTGATGTTTTTATGGACGATTTCGCTGGGGAATCTGTTGATTGATCCGATTGCGGAATTCGGCGACGAATACATGGTCGCGGGTTTTTCTTCTTTGATGACGTCTTTGCATGTGCCGCAATGGCTGAATATTTTCCTGTCCGAAGGGGTCGGACGCGGCGTCAGCACGGTGGCGACGTTCGTTCCGCCGATCGGGTTTTTGTTTTTGTTTTTGTCCGCTTTGGAAGATTCGGGATACATGGCGCGCGGCGCGTTTGTCATGGACAAGCTGATGCGCGGGTTTAATCTGCCCGGAACGGCGTTCGTTCCGATGATCGTCGCTTTCGGCTGCACGGTTCCGGCCGTTATGGGAACCCGGATTTTATCGTCCCGGCGTGACAGGCTGATTACGCTGATGATGACGCCTTTTATGTCCTGCGGCGCCAGACTGCCGGTATACGCTTTGTTTGCGACGGCGTTTTTTGACACGCAAGGGGCGAATATTGTGTTTTCTTTGTATTTGATCGGCATTTTTATTGCCGTGACAACGGGCATTTTGTTTAAAAAGACCTTGTTTAAAGGAAAGCCGGTTCCTTTGATTTTGGAAATGCCGCCGTATCATTTGCCGACGATTAAAAACATGGCCGTCAGGACTTGGGACAGGCTGCGCGGTTTTATTGTCCGGGCCGGCGCGCTGATCGTGCCGCTGGTGATTGTGTTAAATCTGTTAAACGCGGTTGATTTTAAAGGGAACTTTATTCCGCAAACGCCGGAAAAATCCGTCCTGTCGTCAATCGGCAAATCGATTACGCCGGTGTTTGAACCGATGGGAATTACGGAACACAACTGGCCGGCGACCGTAGGGTTGTTTACCGGCGTTATGGCCAAAGAAGCCATTATCGGAACACTGGACGCGCTGTATGCCGATCTGGCCGAAGGCGAAACGTCGACCGAACGTTTGGTTGTTTTATTTGACGGAAAGGTCGGCGCGTTTGCTTATCTGTTGTTTGTTCTGCTTTATATGCCCTGCCTGTCGGCAATGGGGGCGATTGCCAAAGAATTCAGTCTGGGGTGGGCGGGATTTGTAATGATTTGGACGACGGGGCAGGCGTATCTGCTCTCGACGCTGTTTTACCAATGTGCTATTATACAAAGAAATGTTTTGTATTCCGGGGGTTGGATCGCCGGGATTGTTTTAACCGAGCTGGCTGTTTTTACCGCTTTGTATTTTGCCGGGAAAAGGAGGCAGTATGATTCTTTCCGAGATTAAAGATTATCTGCAGGCGCAGGGGCAGGCGTCGTTAAAAGACATTGCCGTTAAGTTTGACCTGCCGGAATCGGCGCTGCAGGAAATGCTGGCGCATTGGGAACGCAAAGGCAAAATCGGCCGGCTGGACAGTTCCCACTGCGTAAATCCGTGCGGACAGAAATGTTCGTCCTGCCCGCTGCAATGCCTGATGATTTATCAATGGAAACAGCCGGATCAAAAGTCCTGAGCTAATAAGTAACGCCGGACGACATGATTTTATAACCGCAGTCCCCTTCGGCCAGACCGTTGGCAAAAGCGAACGAGGTAGGCTTGCAGGCATAAATACGGTAAAGGACTTCGCCTTGTTCGACTTCATCGCCGACTTTTTTCATCAAATCAATGCCCGCGCCTTTATCGGCGGGCGCGCCTGCCGTCATGGCAATCCGGTTTAAAATCTGTCCGTCGATTTCGGCGACGACGCCCGATGTTTCTGCCGTGATATCGCGCGTCAACTGTCCCAAAGGCGGCGGAGTCTGCTTACCCTGAGCATGGACGATTTGACTCATGACTTCCAGCGCGCGGCCGGAATCCAAAATATCGCGCGCCTGATAATACCCCTGTCCGCCGCGCAGCTGCGGATCGAATTCCAACACTTTTCCCGCCATAAAAAGCGCTTTTTCACGCAAATCCTGCGGTGCGTCTTCACGGCAGCGCAGCACTTTCATGACGTCGCGGGCTTCCAGTACGGGGCCGATGCCGTTGCCTACGGGTTCGGATCCGTCCGTAACGATCACGTCAATTTTCATCGACAGCATGTCGCCGACGTATTCAAACAGCTTGCGCAGACTCATCGCCTCGCTCATGTTGCGGATTTTTGCCGTTTTGCCGACGGGAATGTCAATCAGCAGATGCGTAATGCCCATGGCGATTTTGCTGGATAAAATCGAAGCGACGATCTGCTGGGGCGTGCTGATGCCCAAAGCGCGTTCCAGACTCATCAGCAGATCTTCGGTTGCCGACATGGCCAGCCGCCGGCCGTCCAGAACCATGCAACCGCCGATTTCATTAACGGCCGCGGCGGTTTCTTCTTCGGACAATTCGACGTTTGCCAGAACTTCCATCGCGTCCGCGGCGCCGGAACAGGACGTTACGCTGCGCGTCATTGTGCTGGGCATGCACAGCCCGTAGGCGATCGCGATCGGCACGACGATCATTGTCGTCCGGTTGGCCGGGATACCGCCGATACAGTGTTCGTCAACAACCAGATCGATCCCCCAGTCGGCCGGCCGGCGGTATTCGATCAGCGCTTCGGTCATTGACAGGACTTCTTGCGGAGACATGAAACTGGCGTTGGAAACCAGAAAAGCGGCCAGTTCGATCGGCGTATAACGGTATGCGGCTAGATCGGCAATAATACTTTTATATTCTTTTGCGCTTAAAATGCCGCCGTTGATTTTGCGGCGCACGGAATCAATGCTGGCCGGCGGCGGCGCCGGAGAAATAGCCACTTCGGATCCTTCGGCCATGCTGATCAGATGGAAAGCTTGATTAGTTAAAGCGATTTCATCGGGTTTAACGATTGTTTCGTCTTCGCACACATAGACGCTGGCAAACAACGGTTGCAATCCGCCGTGAATCTCAATACGACCGGCGGTCAGATTGACATCGTCGGTTTGAAATTCGGGGCATCGTTTATGAATGAAAACGATGTTTTCCTTTCCGGTATCGATCGGCAGATGTTTCAGACGTAACATAAAACGAAAAAATCCTTATTTTATCTTTCTCAATTTAGCAGGAGGCCTTTGGAATTTCTACTTTTTTTTCACGATTGTTTTTAAACAAGATGACAACTTGAAAATCGAGACGCTTTGTTTTATCCTGAAAAAAATTTGTAAACTTTCAGGTGGTAAACAAATGAAGAACGTATTTCGTATTTTTTATGTTTTTGCCGCGGTCGTTGCTTTGTCGGCATGCGCTTCGGCTCCGAAAGATGTGGTTTTGGCTCGTTCCGATGATTTGTCTTCGCGTCCGGATTGGGTCAGCGAAGAAGAAACCTTCAAAATTGAAAAAGGCACGGTTTATATGTTGGGCACGCATGAAATGCCGGTGGCCGGCAAACGTGTTTCAACGGGTTACCGGATTGCGGAAAACAACGCGAAAGCCGGTTTGTCCGGCGCGATTGAGCAGCGTTTGAATTTCATTTTCCAAAATGCCGAAGAAGGTGATGCCATGGGGGCCGATCAAACGCGTTTTATCGGCGGAGAAACCAGTAAACTGGTCGCTTCTTCAATCCGCCCGGCCAACCGTTATTGGGAAAAAGTCTCCGTTGTCGTTGACGCGGACGGAACACGTGACGTGATTTACCGTATTTTTGTTCGTGTTTCAATGCCCGAAGCCGATTTTAAAAAGGCTATTCAGGAAGCGATTAAACGTAATGCCGGCAAAAAAGGAATTTCCGAAGACTTTGCCAAAAAAGTTGACGCGCACTGGGATCAGATGAGCGAGTAAATACTTATGATTCGTTTGAACAGGCTTCGGGCGGTTGTGCTGGCCGCCGTTTTCTTCGCGGCTCAGGCGGCTTTTGGCGCTCAGACATGGACGACGTCAACGCCCAAAGCTGATTCAAACTATAAGTACTATGTCGGCCGCGGCGAGGCCGATTCCGAAAAAGCCGCTTTTGATCAGGCGGTTAAGGACGCTTATGATCAGGCGGCCAGAGAAAACTTTCCGGCCGAATATTCGTATCAGGCGGACATCTACCAAACCGAAAGTTCCGCCTATTTAACCGAACGAACAATCGTTTCCGGCATTTCGGCGCGCTTCGACGGCTTTGAAAAAGAAGACGAGTTTATTCAAAAAACCGGCGAAGGCTACAGCGTCAAACTGCTGTATCGGTTTTCCAAAAAGGCGATCGCGCAGGAAAAAGAACGCCTGAAAAAAATTGCCGATACTCCCAGAAAAAGACAGATGTCCGTCGTCGGCAGCAAATCCGATGCGGCCAAAGGCGTTTTGATCGTCGAAACCGATCCCGTTGACGGCGCGGCCGTTTATGTTGACGGCGACCGGTACGGTCAAACGCCGATGACGTTGTACGGTTCTTTATCCGCGGGGCGTCATTCTTTGCGTATTGATCATCCGCGTTATCGGACGGTGACGGAAAAAATCATCACGGTTCCCGGAAAAACGGTGACGGTCAAAAAGACGCTGGTTCCCGCTTTCGCGACCATATCGGTCACGACCGATCCCGTGAATGCCGATGTTTATCTGGACGGGCGACCGTTGGGAACGGCGCCGTTAAAGTACGACCGTATTCCCGTTGAAGAAGAAGTGACGATCAGTTTGCGTCATGATGAAATGGAACGGATTTCCGTGCCGATCACTTTGAAAAAAGGCGAAATTCGCCCGATGAATATCGTGTTGCCGGAAAAAGCGGCGAAAATTTCCGTTTTTTCTTTTCCGCAGGAAGCCGAAGTTTTTATCGATAAAAAGAAAGCGGGATTAACGCCTGTGCGCAATTACGCGATTGCGCGCGGATCTCATACGCTGACGGTTGAAAAAGAAGGCTATGAACCGTATACGCATTCTTTTTCGGCAAAAGGTGGAGAAACCTTAAGCGAAACGGCCGAATTGAAACGGCTGACGCAAATGCAGACGGTCGTTTCAAAGAAACAGGGGGCTGTTGTGGCGGGAGGCGTGGACAAATACCACCGTTATGAAGAAATCCGTCCGCCCAAGAAGTATTTGAATTTATCTTCCGCCGCAACGGGAGAGGAAGTTTTGTTGGCGGCCATGAAGTGGTCATATCCGTCCAATTTCATTCGTTCCCGCGTTTCTTATGTGAAGCACAAAGACGGCGGAACAATGTTTTTTATGTTTTTTTCCTTTGATGAAGACGGTTACCAAAATCAATTTGTCAAACCGATCCGGCGCGCATTAAAGAACGTGACGGACGGCATGCGTACAGAAAAAAGAAGATTGGATTGTTTTTATGAAGATCAAAAGGAAGGGCAGGTGACGTGCGCGATGCCGACACCGAAAAACGTTTCCGATACGATTTTTGTAAAGACGTCTCCGATCGAGCACGGATTTTTACGGGATAAAGCGGATTTTGACGCGTTTGTTTTAATGACGCACGATGACGGTCGGCGCGAAAAAATCAAACCGTATGAAAAAAGGCAAATCATTTTATCGATTTATGATCGTCAGGGACGAAAACGTCAGATCAGTAAAACGGATTTATACGTGGCGAAGTTTATGACGGATAAAAACAGGAATGTTGTTTTTATGCCGTCTTTTGATGAAGGCTATGAAACGTTTGTCCGAGCCGGTCATGAACCCGATTTGGATCCGGACGACATCAGTCGGGTTGAAATTCAGGTAACGCAGGGAACGCCTGTTGATAATCCGTTTCCGGCGAACAGAAAAAGAAAAAGGAGATAAAAGATGAAAATGAGAGCTCTTTTTTCTGTTTTAACTCTGTTATGTTTGTCGGCGTGCAGTTATCAAAAACCGCAAATGATCATTATAGATTCAAACGTTTCGGCGATGGTCTATCAAGGGGATAAAAGAATAGGCGAAACACCGTTTGCGGCAAAGATTCCCCGTTCGGAAATCGGCAATCTTTCGTTAAGACGATCGGGATATAAGACGGTTGAATTACCGGTCAGAAAAGTGTACAGCCGTTCAACGCCGTTCATTTCCAGCCTGTATTCCGATGTGACGTCCGAAGAACAGGATAAAGACGAGATTGCGGCGGCGATCACTCTTTTGCCGTCTTTGCCGTTGTTCATGGTAACCGATGCGACTGTTTTTCTGAACGGTTCTTGGATCGAATACATTCCGAACTCTTTTTATGTCGAGATGGTTCCTGTCGGTCGAAAAACGGCTTCGGCGGATTTTTTGCGTCAGTTGCAGATCAAAAACTATGCTTTAAAACTTTATCCGGAAATGGTTGCGGGAAATCGGGACGTCTTAACCGCTTTTTCCAGATTATCCGATCATTCGGAACAGACGGTGTCAAAGTTGTTGGCCGAAAACAAAGATCCTGTTTCTTTTGCCGAAGCGGCGGCGTTCTAAAGCGCCAAACAATGCAACTCGTAATAGGGTGTTGAAAAGTTAAAGTCTCCGGTAAACAGTTCTGTTTCAAAAAAATAAACGGTATCGTGACGGCGGATTTCTTTTGCAAAGACCTCTTCGGCTTGGCAAATGAAACTGCGCGGTGTTGTTTGACACAGGTATTCACCGGCGGGAAAGACCAGAATGTTGTCAGTCTTTGCAGAAATTTTTTTGCCTTGGGGTGAGAATTCGGCATAAATATATTGCTTTTTTCCTTCTTTGTTCAGGACGGACAACAACCCGATTTCATATCCGCCTTTCCAACCGTTTTCGGATATTTGAATCAGAATGTTCGTCAAACATTTGTTATAAGACGTGGTGTTTCTTTGACCTTCGTAAGGAGAAATCAGACAATGCTTTTTTTCCAAAAAATGCTTTTCCGGTTTTGTTTGTTGCAAGCAGTTTTCCGATCGAACGATTTCTTTTTGAACAAAATTAAGCATTTCGGTTTGTTCTTTTAATTTTTTCAGCTTTTGTTGCGCGACTGCGGATCCGTATTCCAGCAGTTTATTATAATAAATGTGCGTTTTATCGTTTGATAAAAAGCTTTTAAACGTTTTTAACGGAATATCAAGTTCCAAACAAAACCGAATGGCGTCAATAATGTAAATCTGAGAAAAGGAATAATAACGGTATCCGGTTTTTTCATCAATGTAAGCCGGAGAAAAAATGCCGATCCGCTCATAATAACGCAAAGATTTAATGCTGATATTGGTGATTTTTGAAAACAAACCGATTGTTAAAAGCTTTTGCATTTTATTCCTTGACTCTGCCATAAAGGGATACTTTATCTCATAATAAGAGGAATAAAGAAATAAGCAACAGGTTATAAAATGACAAATTCGTTGGATAGAAAAATATCAATCGGTTCTTTGTTAAAATTTGCCGCGCCGACAATCGCTTCGACATTGTTGATGGAAGTGTACGGCATTATTGACGGATTGTTTGTCGTTCATTTGATCGGGACGGAAGCTTTGTCCGCCGTCAATATTACCTTTCCGATCGTTTTGGTGATCATTGCCGTGGGAATGATGTTCGGCACGGGCGGCAGTGCGTTGGTCGCCAGACAACTGGGGCAAAAAAGAGAAGAAGTCGCCCGACAAAATTTTACGTTGATTACGATTGTCGCTTTGATTGCAGGTATTTTTGTTTCCGTTTTGGGGTTAATCTTTTTGGATCCGTTGTTGTTCTTTTTAGGGGCGAACGAACAGCTGTACGATTATTGTTACGAATATGCGCACACATGTTTGTTTTTTCTGCCGCTGATGTTGTTTACGGGAACGTTTTCAATGTTTTATATCACGCGCGGCAGAGCCGTTTTGGGATTGATATTTTCTTCAATCGGCGGCATTACCAACATTGTTTTGGATTATGTTTTCATCGCCGTCTTCGATATGGGATTACGCGGCGCCGCGTTGGCAACCGGTATCGGTTACGCTTTGGTCGGTTTGATCGGTTTTGTTTATTTTTCGCTCAATCGCCGCGGCAGTCTGTACTTTGTTAAACCGAAATGGAAAGCCTACGTCATTTCCAAAATATGTATTAACGGTTCATCGGAAATGGTGACCAATTTATCGGTGTGTTTCGTAACGATTTTGTTGAACAACATTGTTATTCGCTTGGCGGGATCGGACGGTGTCGCCGCGATTACGGTCGTGTTGTACATGCAAACGTTTTTGATGTCGATCTGCTTTGGTTATTCGATGGGAATAGCCCCGTTGACCAGTTATAACTACGGCAAACGTCAGACGGCGCACTTACAGAAAATTTTTGCGATCAGTACCAAAATGATCGGTCTGATTTCTTTGGGCGTTTACGTTTTTTGTTTATGGCAGGCGGGTTTTTTAATCGGCTTGTTCGTCAAGGCCGGTTCGCACGTGTATGAATTGGCTTATGACGGTTTTAAACTGTTTGCGTTGTGTTTTTTGTTTATGGGGTTGAACATTTACGCTTCGGCGTTGTTTACGGCTTTGTCAAACGGGAAAGTGTCGGCGTTGTTGTCTTTTTGCCGCACGTTTGTTTTTGTCGTAGGCTTTCTTTTGTTGTTGCCGATTTGGTTTAAAATGAACGGTGTCTGGAGCGCGATTCCTTTGGCCGAAGCGATTTCCTTTGTTTTAACGCTGTATTATTTCCAGAAATATAAGGACGTGTATAAGTTTGTCTGAAAGGTTGTTTGCGGTCATAATGCTTGAAGAACACATTTGCATTTGATAGCATAAAACTGAGTTCGTTTGTTGTAACGGGCTTAGGGCGTCAGAAACCCTTTCAGAAATAGCCGCATTGTGTATGGCGGCTAATAAATTATATGCCGATTTCTGCCGTGAAGGGCGGATTTCGGTGAATAAGGCTATGTGCTGAATAAGCCGAGCCGTCTTTATTTCTGAACGGTTTCTGAAAATCCGCCCTCCTTGCAAAAGGAGGGTTTTGTTTAACTTTAATAAAAAGGGTTTCAGAAATGAAAAAACTAACTGTTACAATGCTTAGTGGAATGTTGTTGTTGTCAACAGCTGTTCAAGCGCAAGAAACTTCCATAAAAGGCTATGCTTCCGTCAAAGCCGTCGCAACGAAAACAGACGGCAATTTTTGGGGCAACAAGAAAAAATTCAATCCGAAAGGCGCGAATATCGCCATCGGCGCTAAAGTCGATCAAAACCTGCGTTTCGAAGCCGAATACAACTATCGGGAAAAAACGGATAAGACGGCGGCATACATAGACAACGGCGGTATGTTTATTTTTGAAGGAAAGGAAAAAATGGAATTATCCGCACAGTCTTATATGCTGAACGGATATTATGATTTTCATAACAGCTCCAAATTCACGCCGTATGTCGGTATCGGTTTCGGAATGGCAAAAATCGAATACGATTATACCGACAACTACGATGTTTATGATGCCAGCACAGGAAATTATTTGGGATCGTCTACAGACACTTATCACGCTTCTAAAACGAAATTCGCGTATAACATTAATGCGGGTGCAAGCTATGATATCAACGATCATTTAGCTTTGGATCTGGGCTTGCGTTATATCGACTACGGCTCTTTCTCTGATTCTGATGGCGACAAATACAAAACAAAATCGAAAGAAATTTCTTTCGGTGTCAGATATACGTTCTAAATAAGAAAGGCGGAGTTTGAAAGCTCCGCCTTTTCTGTTTGAAAAAGATTTATTTCTTTTCGACCGTTTTCGGCATTTCGACCCGAATATGCAATTCTTTTAACTGCTTGGGGGTTACTTCGCAAGGCGCTTGCATCATCAAGTCTTGCGCCATACCGTTCATCGGGAACAAAATGACTTCACGAATATTCGGTTCATCGGCCAACAACATCACCATACGGTCAATGCCCGGAGCCGAACCGCCGTGCGGCGGTGCGCCGTATTTAAACGCGTTCAGCATACCGCCGAATTTTTGTTCGACGACTTCGGGGCCGTATCCGGCAATTTCAAACGCTTTGTACATAATATCCGGACGATGGTTTCTGATCGCGCCGGAAGACAATTCAATACCGTTGCATACGATGTCATATTGGTAAGCGTTGATTTCCAGCGGGTCTTTGTTCAACAAAGCGTCCATTCCGCCCTGCGGCATGGAAAACGGATTGTGGGAAAAAACAATTTGATTGGTTTCTTCGTCCAGTTCAAACATCGGGAAATCGGTGATCCAGCAGAATCTGAAAGCATTCTTTTCCAACAGATCCAGCTGTTCGCAGATTTTTGTGCGTACCTGACCGGCGAATTTTTCGACTTTGCCTTTCTTCTCGCAGACAAAGAAGATGACATCACCGTCTTTGACGCCGACGGTCGATTTCAAAGCGTTAATTCTGTCTTCGTCCAAATTCTTGGCAATTGCGCCTTTCGGTCCTTCGGTCGTGTAAGTAATGAAACCGATACCGGGCAGACCGATTTCACGGGCCCAACCGTTCATTTTATCGAACCAGCTGCGGGGTCTGGTTGCCGCGCCGGGCGCCGGAATGGCGCGCACGACGGCGCCGCGTTCAATCGCGTTGGCAAAAATGCCGAATCCGGAACCGGTAAAGATATCCGTTACGTCCGTAATAATCAGCGGGTTGCGCAGATCGGGCTTGTCCGAACCGTATTTCAACATGGCTTCGGCATAAGGAATACGGGGGAACGGAGCCGGCGTTACGGCGCGTCCGTTGGAAAATTCTTCAAATACGCCCTGCAGGACGGGTTCGATCGCGGCGAATACATCGTCCTGCGTGACAAAAGCCATTTCAAAGTCCAACTGATAAAATTCACCCGGAGAACGATCCGCGCGGCTGTCTTCGTCACGGAAACAGGGGGCGATCTGGAAATAGCGGTCAAAACCGGAAACCATCAGCAGCTGCTTAAACTGCTGCGGCGCCTGCGGCAAAGCGTAAAACTGTCCGGGGTGCAGACGCGAAGGCACCAGAAAGTCGCGTGCGCCTTCGGGGCTGGAGGCGGTCAGAATAGGCGTCTGGTATTCGACGAAGCCCTGTTCAATCATGCGCCGGCGGCACGAAGCGATAACCTGCGAACGCAGCAGCATGTTTTTATGCAGCTTTTCGCGGCGCAGATCCAAAAAGCGGTAACGCAGGCGCGTTTCTTCGGGCTGTTCAAAATCAACGGCAACCTGCAAAGGCAGCGTTTCGGCTTCGCCTAAAACTTCGGCTTCCGTCACGACCAGTTCGATTTCGCCGGTCGGCAGGTTCGGATTGGCGTTGTCGTCTTTACGGATTACAACGTCCCCCGTAACGCAGATGACACTTTCTGGGCGGCATTTTTCTAAAATTTTAAATACCGGACTGGAAATATCGACAACGCACTGCGTAATGCCGTAATGATCGCGCAGATCAATGAAAACCAGATTGCCGTGATCGCGTTTGCGGTGGATCCAGCCGGACAGACGAGCTTGTTTGCCCGCGTCGGCAGAGCGCAGCTGACCACAGGTGTGCGAACGATATGTATGCATGGAAATGAATCCTTTTGAAAATAAAACGTAACTCAGAGCATATTGGTTTTCGGCGCATTTTTTGTCAACAGAAAAACGGTTGCTTTTGCGAACAAAACACGTTTTGTCTATTCTGCTGTTTCTTCGTCGTTTTCCGGATCGCCGGGCTGTTGAGAATCAATCGAATAACCGGCCGCGCGTACCGTACGGATCAAATCGGGTTCGCCGCCTTCGTTCATCGCTTTGCGCAGCCGGCGGATATGAACGTCAACCGTGCGCAGCTCGACATGAATGTCCGCCCCCCAGACTTCCTTTAACAGCTGTTCGCGTGGAAAAACATGACGCGGCTGTTCCATTAAGAACTGCAGCAGCCGGAATTCCGTCGGTCCCAGATGAACAAAACGATCTCCGCGAAAAACGCGGCAGGTCGCCAAATCCATTTTGATATCTTCAAAAACCAACTCGCCTTTTGTTTTGACCGGCTGAACGCGGCGCATCAAAGCGCGGATACGCGCGATCAGTTCTGGAACGGAAAACGGCTTGGTCATATAATCGTCGGCGCCGATTGTCAGGCCTTTGATTTTATCGGCTTCTTCCCCGCGGGCGGTCAGCATGATGATCGGCACATTGCGCAAATCGTTATCATAACGAACCTGTTTGCAGATTTCAACGCCGCTCAGCCCCGGCAGCATCCAGTCCAGCAGGATCAATGTCGGCTGATTTATTTTTATGGCGTTAAAGGCTTTTTCCCCGTCCGTAACGGCGCATGTTTCAAACCCTTCTTTTTCCAGATTATAGCGGAGAAGCGTCACAATATCTTCTTCGTCTTCAATGATCATAATCTTGTTAGTCATCTGCAATCCTTTTCAATGAATAATCATTCATTATAGTTAAAAGAAAACGTTTTGTGTGTTACAAAAAAGTTATGACTTCAAGGTCCGGATATTTTCGGCGTATTTGCCGTTGCCGAAAACGGCGCTGCCCGCGACCAGAACGTCCGCGCCGGCCGTGCGGCACAGCCGCGCCGTTTCTGAATTGACGCCGCCGTCGACTTCCAGTTCAACGGGCCGGGAACCGATCATGGATTTGATCCGTTCTATTTTTTTTAATTGAGAAGAAATAAAACTCTGTCCCCCAAATCCGGGATTGACCGTCATGACCAGCACCAAATCAATTTTATCCAAAACGTATTCCAACACGTTTTCCGGCGTTGCGGGATTTAATGACACACCGGCTTTGACGCCGAAAGATTTGATATATTGCAGCAAACGGTCCAGATGTTTGTCCGCTTCGGCATGAACGGTAATGATATCTGCGCCGGCTTTGACAAACGGTTCGATATAGGCGGTTACCGGTTCGATCATCAGATGAACGTCGAAAACTTTGTCCGTATACGGCCGCACGGCTTTGACGACAGCCGGGCCGAAAGTAATGTTGGGGACGAAATGTCCGTCCATAACGTCAATGTGAATATAATCTGCGCCGGCGTCGGCGACCGCTTTTACTTCTTCGCCCAGCCGGGCAAAATCGGCCGAAAGAATACTGGGGGCAATTTTAACGCTCATAATAAACTCCTTGAATCGTTCAGTTCTTATTATTGTATTAAGCCGTTTTGCGAATACAAGAAAAAACCATTCCGGGGCGGTTATTCCGGCCGTTTTTGTGCGGATATTCTGATACGAGCGTTTTTTTCTTTACAGGGGG
>ULRP01060918.1_pt1 | contig 25566 bp, 9 predicted proteins | sample 1955521 | NCBI WGS metagenome assembly ULRP01 (sample SAMEA4835685, study PRJEB28245) | human gut metagenome | biome: gut microbiome; material: fecal sample | place: Denmark | collected 2008
GGAAAGATTTCAATTATCGTTCAGGCGTTAAGTAGCGCGCAGGTAACAACCCTTACGTTTGACAAGCAAGGCGGCACGGGCGGCACGGACACGATTAAGGCAACGTATGCTGACACTATGCCCGCCATCACGGTGCCAACCAAAACGGGCTATACCTTTGTTGGATACTTTGACGCAATTGACGGCGGCACGCAGTATTATAACAACACGGGTAAGGCGTTTAACAACAAGGCGTGGGACAAAGAGAACAAAGAGAACGTGGAAACCTACACGCTCTACGCGCATTGGGATATTAATTACTATACGTTGACGCTTAACCTTTATTCATACGTTCGCAATGGCGCAACGGTTTATTACACCTTTGACGGCGGACAAACATGGCAATCACAAGCGGTTGAGAGAGGAAAGAGCGATATCTACTTTAATATGTTCTATGCAGAAGATATGCCAACTGTTAAGTCTTATAAACTCACCATTTCAGTTCCTTATAACTCAACCTATAACATAATGCTTTATTGGGTTGGCGATAATGGTAAATCTTATCTTATTTCAACTGATGAGGTTAAGTATGGCGGTGCGCGGGATCCTATGCTAGACGACAATATCGATGATCATAGTGAAACAGGCAATGGCCAAGCAAATGCAGTCAAGATTAAGTCTGGTACAGTCGGTACAAGCAATATAAGTGTAGAAGCATATGTTTATGAAAGGTTTACATTAACTCTTGTTGCTGGCGATGGAATTAACACAGTTGAAGGCGCAGGAATTTATGCATTTGGATCAGAAACAATAATTATAGCAACTGTTAAAGAGGGCTATACATTTACTAACTGGACTTACGGCTCTAAACTTACTTATCTTTATGATTATTATGAGAATAGTGGTGTTGAAACTAAGATTTGCAATATAGGTGAAATATCAGGTGTAGCCAAAGTTAGTCAAGCATTTCCATTCGTGGACAACATGACGCTTGTGGCGAATGCTAGCAAGAATACGTACACGGTTACGGTTAAGCACATGCAAAAGAACCTGCTCGGCGCTTATGCGCAACTTGGCGACGATGAAACGCTTAACTTTGAGTATGGCGCGGCTATTGACCTTGTTTCACTTCGTAAAAGCGGAACGGTTAACAGCATTGTTTACACAACGGCCGACGGCGGTATCTATTATAGTTACACAACGGCGAATGGCGCCACGGTTACAACTGACACGATGACGATGCCAGCGTCTAACCTTGAAATTGATATTTACTATGACCGCGTAACAACAACGGTCACCGTTAAAAACGAAACTAACGGCGGGTCGGTTGGCGTAACGCTTCCGCAAGGGCTTATGGAGCAGGGCGGTATCGAGGACGCAACTGGCGCAACGGGCAGTTCAAACGTAGCGCGCGTTAGAACGCAATATATAAGCGTTGCGGCTAACACCACCTACACACTATCAGTTTCAGCGGGCAAAATTCGCTCAATTCACCTTTATAAGGCGGACAAAACGTGGATAAAAGACACGGTTGGTAATTCGGGCGGCGCAAGTGCAAAGGACTTCTTAACCACGGCTGAAACGGCGTACATCCGTATCGTTTTCCAAAATGACGATAACTCAACGGCTGTAACGCCAGCGCAAGTGGCTGAAAACTTCTCGCCACTTCTTAAAACAACGGCGGGGCAGATGACTATCAGCGCACTTTATGATACGCCGATAAACTATCACGCAACGGTTGCAAGCGGTTGGCTGTTTGATAAATGGACGTCAAGCAACACGTCGCTTATCCCTAATAACACTAACCAAGAATTTACGGCGAATATGCCAAACGGGGCGGTTACGCTTACCGCAACGGCCAAGGGGCAAGAATATAACATTGTTTTGGACCCTAACAGTGGCACAATTTCGCAAAGTGTTATCAAATATAACACGGCGCTTACGGCGCAAACAAAAGAACTTGGCATCCCAACGCGTAATGGCTATTGCTTTACGGGCTACACGGTTGCGGCCGCGCCAACTGGCGGGTCAATCACGATGGCCAACACGTCTGGCAATATCTGCGCGAAGACGGGCTGCGCAAGTGTTAAGGCGGTAGTTGCAACTATTGCTGCGGGCACGTATGGAAACATCACGCTTAAAGCGCAATGGGAAGTTTCAACGTTCAGGGTTGTTTATGACGCTAACGCTGAGGGCGTTTCAGTTCCAACTGCATACTTTGTGTTTGGCAACGCGTTTACCTTGGCGGGCATCCCAACGGGAACAACTCAAACCTTTAAGGGCTGGAAGGTTGTCTCAAAAGAGGGCAACTGGCCAGACGTTGGCACTATTCTTGCTGCGGGCGCATCAATTGCGGCGGGCAGATACGGCCACGTAGAGCTTCAAGCAATTTGGCAAACGGCCGATATTTGGGTTCAGTCAACGGCGTACTCAGGCACGCTTAGCGCAACCGGGCGCGGGTTTGACGCGAACCAATTGTTAGAGGCGTTTAACTATGCTAAAACGTTAAACCAAGGGCATATCATTCTTAAAGCGAACGCAACGGCCAGCGACCTTGTTAACCTTGATTCAAACCATAAAAGTAATGTTACGCTTTACAGTGGCCATGAAAGCGGCCAAAGCGAATTTACGGCGACGTTTAAAAACGCAAGCGCGCCTACAACGGGTTATGCATTCATACTTGGCTCGGGTAGAACGTTTACGTTAAAAAGCGGCGCGATAAGGTTTGATGCAGGCCATACGTATTACGCAATGGGCAGCTGGGGCACTGTTAACATTAATGGCGGTTCAATTTATGCTTTAACATTAGCATCGGGCAGAGGCTTAATTAATAACGTTGGTGGCACGATAAATATGACGGCTGGCCACGTTAAAGCCAATCACTTTGGCTTTGTTTCAACCAATCTTAGCACAAGCGCGATTAACATTTCGGGCGGTACGCTTGAAAATACGGTTCTAAATAACGGCGCTATGGCAATTTTGGCTAATGGCGGAACAATTAATATCTCGGGCAGCGCGCAGATAAAAGGCGGCTATTATTCAGTTCAAACGGGCAGCGCGGCGCATATGACGATGACGGGCGGCACGATAAGCGGCTTTGGCCGACGCGGCGTTTATGTAACGGCTGGCTCTACCTTTGAAATGAAAGGCGGCACCATAAGCGGTGATTCGTCTATCACTGGCGCAAGCACAAGCGGCATTCAATGCGTTGGTTTGTATGCGGGCGCTAACCAAACCGCCACCTTTACAATGACTTCGGGCACGATAATGGCGGTTAAAAACGGCTCGTCATATAGAGCAGAAGGCGTTATGCATAATGGCGGTGCAGCAACGGGCAAAACACTTGTTAATATTAGTGGCGGTTCGATTACGACGGAATCAACAGCTTTAAGTTATGCGGCACCAAAAGTTGAGGGGATAACTAATATCTCTGGCGGAACATTGAAATCAACGGCGGGTTACGCTATTTGGCTAAATAACCATGTTGAAAATGCGGTTAACATAACGGGCGGGCATATTGAATCAACTTCTGGTTTTATTGTTGTTGCTTATGGAAGCCTAACAATAACTGGTGGTACGTTAAAAGGTAGATATGGTATCGCCATGCGTGAAATATCATCAGGAGGCCCAGTTATAACCCTTGGTGGCAATGCAGTTATTGAAGCAACTGGCGCGGGTTATTCTGCTATTGCCAGTCAAGCTGGCGTTAAAGCAACCATAAAAATAACAAGCACAAAGGTTAAGATAATTAACGGCTATATCGCTTTCAATACATATGATGGAAGCTTTTCGGGCCCAATTGACTGCACGGAAGTTACAGGCACGTTTGAAAATACACTTATTGTTAATATAGATGGTATTCCTGAGGCAAACCGCAAAGGCACAAAACTTGCAGAGTTTTCAAGCAACGACCTTGCTAAAAACAACCTTTCAAAATTTAGCACAGGTGGGCCGAAAACGGGGCTTGGGGTTGATGGCGTTTATATCTTTGTTGCGGGTTCAAACAACGTTGATAAGTTTAATATTGCGTATAACCTTAACGAAGGCACGGTTGGTGGAACAAACCCAACTGAATACACCTTTAAAAACACTAATCAAACGATTACGCTTATAGCGCCAACTAAGGCGGGCTATACGTTCACGGGCTGGCTTGTTTCATGGACGGACGAAAACGTGGTGCATAGTGACGCTCTTCCGACGGCCACCAAAACCGCGCTTACAATTCCTGCTTACACCTATGGCGACATAACTCTTACGGCGCAGTGGGCAGCGGAAAGCGACGTTTTGATAACGGTTAATCATTATCAGGCAAACCTTGGCATCACAGATCTTACAACCCTTGGCGTTTCTAACAGCGTGCTTAAAGAAACCGAAAGTCTTCACGGCACAATGAATACAAACGTAACGATTAATGCGAAAACTTATAACGGGTTTAGTTATTATAAAGTTACAACAAGTATGGCAAGCGCAGTTGTTACAGCGGCTAATGCAAATGGTCAAATCGTTGTTAAATACACCAAAGACGCAAACGGTAACACGTTGGTTGTTAACTATTTCTATTCACGAAATGTTTATAACTTTGTGGTTGACGCAAACGGCGGCGGGCGCGCTAGTGACGGTGTTGAAATATATGAATTCACCAAAGAGTTTGGCGCAAGCGAGCCTATCAGCGCACGAGTTCGCGCGGGTTACACGCTTACGGGCTATCAACTTATCAACACCGCAACGGGCGCGGTTGGCACGTCGGGCAGCGCAACTGTCGGCGGGCTTACCTTCACGTTTGGCGGTGCGGGCGCAAACAGCACGATGGTGGCGGGCTACACAGACGTTACGCTTAAAGCGCAATGGGAAGCAAATGCATACACCATAACGCTTGCTAACAACGGCGGCAGCGGGGCAGCGATTAACAACAATAAATATTCAACCTCAACCGAACTTCAAACGCGCACGTTAACCCTTCCTACCCGCGCGGGATACACATTCAGCGGCTGGACGATTAGTTGGACAGATAGTACGCACGGCAGCACGCTTCCTACCGTAAGCAGTGATTACAAAACGCTTTCAATTGCAGCGGGCGTTTATGGCAACGTAACGCTTACTGCTAAGTGGACAGGCAATGTTATCACCATCACGTTAGATAAGCAAGGCGGCACGGGCGGCACGGATAAAGTTTATTATCGCTTTGGCACGCAAACGCTTTATGATAATGCTAATCTTTCAAGCGAAAGTCCTTTAAACAGAATTGATACCCCAACCAAAACGGGTTATACGTTTGAGGGGTACTATTCATCGCCTAACGGTCAGGGCACGATGTTGTTTGGCAGCAATGGTAAAGAGAAATCGACCGACCTTTATGGCTACACGGCGGACGCAACCATCTATGCTTATTGGGGCACGAATGAATACACGGTTACGTTTGACGCGTCAGGCAACTCTACCTATTCAAAATACATCCTTGCGGGCACGTATTGGTTGTATGGCGGAAAAGACGGCTATTCAGCAAGCAACTTACATGGCAGCTTTGCGTCTTACACAACTGACGGCACAAACAGAATAGTTACGCTTAAAATGGCGTTTAACGCAGCGCTTCCTACCTATGCGCCAGTTCCACTTATGGTGGGCTATACGTTCACGGGCTGGTGGACGGCTTCGTCTGGCGGCATTAAAGTTGCGGACGCTAACGGCTCCTTCGTTACGGCGGCGGGGTATGTAAGTGACGGCAACTGGGTTAAAGCGGCAAACACCACCCTTTATGCTCAGGCGACCGTGAATACGTATAACGTAACGGTTGACAACAATGATGGCACGGCAGCAACAACCTCAACTTACACCTTTGGCGCAAACACAAACATACCTAACCCAACGCGCACGGGCTATACCTTTGCGGGTTGGCAAGTTGCGATGACGCTTGGCGGAAAAATAACGGCGTCAACCGAAAATGATGGTATCTTACAGTATCTTTCAAATGCCGCATCGAGTGTTGCGTATGCACCATTCATTATGATTAGTATGGGCGAGGTCTACGAAATATCGTATGACGGCGACGGTTCGGGCGAGGTTTGGGCTATTCGATACTCAGCCGATGGCGAGTATATGGAAACCGATCGCGCTGATGACACTCTTACTATAGATAAGGATGGTATTGTTATTCCTATTTATATGGCAGGACGTACAAGCGCAACCACAACAATTAGATTTAATTATGGCACTAATCTTAAATTAACTAACATCTTCTCAGGCGACTTAACGCTTACCGCAATTTGGGAGGCTAACAGCATTCAGGTTACGGCGCATGGCAATGGCGGCACTTTAAACGCAACCAGCGGCTGGACGATGGGCAGCGGTAACTCAACCGCAACCAAGGGCTTAACCTATGGCGGCACGTTTGGGACGCTTCCAACGGCTTCAAGGCTTGGCTATACACTTGTTGGTTACAGCCTTAAAAATGAAATCGACCTTAGCACGTGGGTCACCTATCAAAACGGGCTGGTTGATGCGGGCAAATGTCACCAAGGATTAGGCAAGATAAGCCTTTCAACGATGGAAGGCAAAACTGGTATCATTATGCACCCAGCGCAAATGTATACTGCGCCAACAAACACTTATGAAACATTCCCATTTGCGGGCGAAGCGGGTAAGCAATACACGCTTTCGTATATGGCTAAGGTTACAAACTATCAGGGCAATAAAGAGGCTCCAGCGCCAGTCAGCGGGCTAGAATTCTATTATTCAGATGGTTCAGTAGACGCCTATGCTAATAAGTTAACAACGCTTGTGTTTGCCGAAGACGGCTGGCAACATTGCGTGCAAACCAGCGCTGCGGGCAAAACGGTTGTTGGTATTGGCCTTTATTACAACTATACGGCATACACGTTCTATACCGATGTTAACATCGGCGAAACAATAACGGCTGACACGGTTGTTAACACCACCAGCAACGTTGAAATCTACGCACGCTGGGCAACCGATGATTACACAATCACCTATGACCTTGCGGGCGGAACGCTTAGCCACAAAAACTTTATTAGATACAACGTTAACTCAACCTTTACGCTTAACAACCCAACAAAGGACGGGTACACGTTTGCGGGCTGGACGGGCTCTAACGGCACCACGCCTCAAACCACCGTAACCATCCAAGCGGGCACAACGGGCAATAAATCTTACACCGTAAATTGGGCCTCTAATGAATACACTATAACCATAAACAATGCAGGCGGTAGCGGTGGGGCAATTAATAACAATAAATATACAACCTCCGCAAGTGATCAAACGCGCACGCTTACGTCACCTAGTCGCACGGGATATACCTTTGCGGGCTGGGTAGCAAGCTGGACAGACAGTGTTCATTCAAGCACACTTCCAAGCATAAGCGGCACAACGCTAAATATCCCCGCTAATTGCTATGGCAACGTCACCCTTACGGCGCAATGGACGGCGAATAATTACACCGTTACGTTTGACACTAACGGCGGCTCTACGCTTAACGTAACAAGCCTAAGCGTTACATTCGGGGCGGCGTATAACAAAAACGGGTCGTTCCCAACTGACCCAACGCGCACGGGCTATACCTTTGCGGGCTGGTGGACGGCGAGAGAGGGCGGCACGCAAATAACCGCAACCTCAACTGTAACAACGGCATCCAACCACACGCTTTACGCACACTGGACGGCGATAGGTTACACAATCACGTATAAGGCAGATGGTGGAACGCTTGCGGGCAGCGCAACTCAAAGTTACAGCGTAACAAGCGCAATCACCCTTCAAGCAGCAGCAACCAAAACGGGCTATACTTTCAGTTCGTGGAAGGTAACAACGGCGGGCGGCAGCTGGGCAAGTGGGGCGACATTTACGGCGGGGCAGACGGTAGCGGCGGGGCAATATGGCAACGTCACCCTTACGGCGCAATGGACGGCTAAACAATACACCATAACGGCGGACGCAAACGGCGGCACAATAAGCGCAACAACGGGCTGGACGGTTGCAAGCGGCGCTAAAACGGCCACCAAAAAGATTTCATATAATGATTCTTACGGCACCCTTCCAACCGTAACACGTACGGGCTGGACGCTCGCGGGCTGGTATGACGCACAAACTGGCGGTAACAAGATTGAGTCAACAACCAAGATGACCAAAACTGCTGACCATACCATCTATGCGCACTGGACAAGCGATGGCTATACCATCACGTATAACGCGAATGGCGGCACATTGGCTGGCGAAAGCACGGTTTCATACACGATAACCGACGCAATAACCATCCAAGCAGCAGCAACCAAAACGGGCAGCGTCTTCGCGGGCTGGAAGGTTACAACCGCGGCTGGCAACTGGACAAGCGGAACCGTCTACACGGCTGGCCAGTCAATCGCGGCGGGGCAATACGGCAACGTAACCCTCACCGCGCAGTGGACTAAATCGGTGGTTTGGGTTCAAACAACGGCCATCCCAAGTTCAAAGATAGCAAATCTAAGCCTATCTGACCTTGACCCTAATGGAACGGGTTATACTTCTCTTCAAACCGCAATTAATGCTATGGCAGATAATACCGAATATTATCTCATTATGCTTGAAGATATAACCGAAACCACAACAGTAACGATTGGCGCAAACAAAATAGTTAATCTTTATGGCCTGAAAATTGGCGATACTTATGCTAAGTTTGTTTCATCAGCAACAAACGGAATAAGTACAAGCGGAACACTTACCGTTAAATCGGGTATTTATTCAATGACAAATACTGGGACAAATGGTGCTACCATGATTTCAGTTGAGTTAGGGACGTTTAACATTCAAGGCGGTGAAATTTATTCGACTTGGGTTTGTGTCCACGCTGAAAATAATGCGATTGTTAATATGTCAGACGGTATAATTTATGGCGATAAAAATAACCTTGGTAGTATGCCAACGACGGGAATCAATTTGTGGGGTGCAACATTAAATCTTACAGGTGGCCAGATTTTAACTTATGGAAACACTGGAGACAATTCAGCAATTTGCGTTATGGCGCGAAGAAACTCAATCGTTAAAATGACAGGAGGGTTAATTCGTCCTACGATAAATAGTGAAACGCAGCCAGGTATTGGTTATTATATCGACGGCGCAAAACTAACAATCACTGGCGGCCGAATTGAAGAGGGTGCAATTCCATCAGGCTTTAATTCAAGGGCAGTTGCCTATGCGGGTATTGCGATTTTTAGCGGCTCTGATGAGGTGAATATATCAAATGGCTATGTTCAATGTTCAACTGCAATACAAAATTATGGTGGTTCTAAATTAATTACTATTAAAAACTCTCAAATTTTGGGTGTTGAACACACTTTCGCGAATGGTACAACGGTAACTGGTAAAGCAGTAAGGCTTTATGAAGATGGCATAATTAAAATAACTGATGCGAACGTTAAATTCGAGAATGAAATATTGATCCGTTCAATAAACTCATATCTTGACTTTACGGCGGTAACAACAGCACTTACATATAACACTTTAAATATTGTTTATCATAGTTCGCTTAAGGGCGCGATACCTGGCGGTACAGTAGTTGCTAAGTTTGCAACGAATGCGCTTGCTAATGCGGCATTTGCGGGTATGACGTTTGAAGGTCTTGGCAATGGCTCGGCTTATGTTGACGGGTCAGATGTTAAAATCAGAAATGATTATACGATAACCTATGACGTTGGTACAGGTGGCGTTCTTGACTCAGGCGCACAGACTTCTTACGCAATGTCAGCCTCTGAGCAAACGATAACGTTACCAACTGCAACAAAAACGGGTTATTCATTAAGCGGATGGGCAGTAAAAACAGCGCCAACCAGTGGGTCAGCCTCTATCGGCAGCAATGGCTTTACGTTAGTATTGGCTGCGAACACGGCGGGTAACATTACCCTGACGGCGCAGTGGACGGCGAATGAGTACACCATTAAGTTTGATAAGAATAATGCGAATGCAACAGGCTCGATGGCAAACTTAACTAAAACCTATGGCACGGCGCTTACGCTGACACAAAACGGGTTCTCGCTTACGGGTTATACGTTTAAGGGCTGGAACACGGATAAAGATGCGGTTTCAGCAACCTATGCGGATAAGGCAACGCTTGGCGCGACAGAGCTTTATAACAACGGCGCGGGCGCAACCCTTTATGCGATATGGCAACTTAACACATTTACCATAACGTTTAAAGACGGCAGCACAACGCTTAAAACGCAAGACGTTGCTTATGGCAACACGTATGACTTTTATGCGTACAACAAGGCGGGCTACCTGTTTAAGGGCTGGACGAGCACGCAGGGCGGAGCAACCGCAACGTGGACAAGCGGAACAAAAACCTGCACGGGCGCGAAAATCTGGTACGCCGTAACTGAAATGATTACGTACACAATTACGTATGACGCAAATGGCGGAATTCTGCCAAACGGCCTGGCAACGTCTTACACGATAATGCCAGCAAACGGCGGCGGGTTCTCGCTTCCTAACGCAACAAGAGCGGGCTGGACGTTTGCGGGCTGGACGGTTGCGTGGACGCCTAACAGTAGCAGGGCGCATTCGTCAACCTTGCCAACCTATGACAGCGATATGCAAGAGCTTAACTTTGTTGGCAACACCTATGGTGACCTCACCATCACGGCGAACTGGGTTGCAAGTTATATTTGGGTTCAGCCAACGGCGTACAGCGGCGACCCAACCAACCTTGACGCAAGCGGTAAGGGCTTTGACGCTGACAGTATCGTTGAGGCGTTTGCCTATGCGGGCACTTTAACAAAAGGATATATTATTATCTTGGTTGACGTGACGGCGTCGGGCAAGATTACAACGGCGGGCAATGTGACCCTTTACAGCGGCCACAATACCGGCGAAAGCGCTAAAACCTTAACGGTAACAAGCGCAAGCACAGGCGAAACGGCGGCATTCTTTGTTGGCAGCGGCGCCACCTTTACGCTTGCAAGTGGCGTTATGAAAGCCGCAACAAGTTGGGTTAAAGGCATTATCCGCGTTAACGGAACCTTTAACTTGATTGACGGCCAAGTAATCGCCGACCACATGACCAGCGACGACTATGCGGTTTATGGTTCAGGCTCGGCCAACGCACATATTAATATATCTGGTGGTAAAATTTCGTCTTCCATGAATGGCTTATATTCTTCGGGATACACAAGCGTAACGGGCGGCGAAATTGAAAGCAACGGGCATTTTACATTCACGATTGGCTTAAACCGCGAAGATACGATTATTCAAAACTGCATCATTCGCAACAAATTAACATCAAACCCAGCATACGGGCTTGTTACGCAAGGCTCATATAATCTTACGGTTGAAAATGTGCAGATACTTGGCGGATATCATGGTGTTTATTCAAACGCAACGGGCACCAAAAAAATAACGTTTAATCGCTGTACAGTTTCGGGTTCATATTATCAGGCAATCCATAGCAGTGGTGCAAATATTGAAATCAACAACACCTCGATTTCAATGATAGTAAGAGCCAGCGTTCAATATGGTGTACTTGCGGGCGGCGGGACGGTTAATATTAACAGCGGAACAACAATCACCATCCCAACGGGTACAACTGAGGGATATGCGGTTGCTTCTACTAACGGCGCGGTTGTTACCATCAACGGCGCAACTATCAACAGTTCTTACGGCGGGTTGTATGCATATAAAGGAAACTCAGCGGGAACTATCAGGATGATAAGCGGCACGGTAACTGCTGTTGAAAAGGGTGCCGCTATTACAGGTGGGTCAAACTTTGAAATGACAGACGGCACGATAATTGCAACAACGGGTTATTACGCGTATGGCGTTCAGGGCTCGTCAGGTGGCATCCTTAATATTTCGGGCGGTACTATTGAGTCAAGAAGTATTAACTCATCTGGCCAAGCAAGGGGCACGGGTATTATAATTCGCAACCCAGCCAACGGCACAAAACTTGTTATGACGGGCGGTACGGTTATTTCTAACCTTAACGGTCTTATCGCGTACAGCGATGTTGACATTCTTGGCGGTAAGATTACGGCGCCAAATGCGGTTATAACATATGGTGCACCTACGGTTAGGTTCGGGGCCGTTGAACTTGAAGCATCAACAATGGCACTTAACGCGCTTAATGACTCTTCTGCAACAAGCAACTCGCCAACAATTAAGATTGTTGACAAAAACTTTAAGATAAGCCAAGGCGAAATCAAGATGAACAATGTTAATATTTTGGTTCTTGATTTCACTGAACTTACTGAAACGCTTGTGAACGCGGTTCCTATCTGGACAACAAAAGCAGTAGGAGCGGGCACAATTATTGCAACATTTGCAAGCAATGCGCTTGCTGAGGCCAACATCGGTAAGCTTGCGGTAAGAAGCACTAACTCGGGTATGGCGCCATACGTAGACGGCGTTAACGTCAAACTTGGCGCGGGTTATAGCATCTATGATGACTCGGGTACAGCGATAACAAGTTATGCAATGAGCGGTAATGCTCAAACCATAACTCTTCCAACGCAAGCGAAGGCGGGTTATGCGTTTAATGGCTGGACTGTAACAACGGCGCCAACGTCGGGCACGGCCACGATTGGGGCGGACGGCGTAACGCTTACGCTAAGCGCAAACACGTCGGGCAATATCTTTGTTGAAGCCACATTCAGCCTTAGCACGTATGAGATAACGTATATGCCAGATGGCGGCACACTTTTGGGCACTTCGCCACAAGAATATACGGTTGAATCGGACGACTTTAATCTTCTTACGGCGTCGCGCACGGGATACACGTTTAGAAAGTGGAAGGTAACAGAGGCGGCTGGTAACTGGACGCTTGGCAGCGAATTGGCGGGCGACTACACAATCGCGCGCGGCAGTAAGTACGGCAACGTAACGCTTACGGCGCAATGGACGATTAATCAATATACCATTACGTTTAAAGACGGAAATTCAACAATTTCAAGTTTAACCAAAGAATACAATTATGGCTCAACATATAACTATGTGACTTATTCAAAAACGGGGTACAACTTTGTTGGTTGGACAAACACACCAGGCGGCTCGACCGCAACATGGACGAGTGGGTCAAAGCAAGTAACGGGCAATGCCACATGGTATGCAGTTTGGACGGTTAAAACATTCACGCTTACGGTTGATGCGGGTGATGGTTATGTTTCGGGAATGGAGCGCTGGACGATTGATCTTAGTGGTGACGACCCAGGACATACTTCAACTAAGTGGGATAAAGTTACATTTGGTCAGGCCTATGGCACGATGCCAGACGCCTCACTTGCTGGATATACGTTCTTAGGCTGGTTTACGTCACGCACGGGCGGCACTAAGATAACCGAAACCAGTATCGTTAACACTGAAACCGATCCAATTGTGCTTTATGCGCATTGGAGCGAAACGATCTACACCATAACGCTTAATACTAACGAACCTGGCGACGCGATAGGCACGCTGTCAATCGCGTGGACGACCAAAACGTACACGATAAGCAGCGGCTTGATTGTTATCCCAACGCCAAGCGACTTCACTAACTATAAATTTATTGGTTGGACGGGCTCTAATGGCACCCAGCCTGAAACAAGCGTGACCATAGACGCTGGTGCGACCACGGGCGACAAGACCTATACGGCCAACTGGTCAACCAAGATGTTTAATATCACGTTTATGCTTAATGGCGCATCTGGAAGTAATTTCAGCGTAACGGGCGCAACGATTGTGTCAAGCACCAACAGCTCTGTAATAATCAAAGTTGCATATGGCCAAACGATACCAGTTCCTTCTATTTCAAGGCAATATATGACGTTTGATGGCTGGTATGACACCTACGAGATCGATGAAAGCAATACGTCAAGCCCAACTATGACGTATTCAAACAAACTTGACACGTCACAAATCGTAACGGCCGCTAAGACCTATTATGCTGTGTTTAAGCCGGCGTTCGTGCTTAACCTTAACGGCGGGGCGTTTAGCAGCACGCCAAGCGGCTGGTCGACAGTGTCTGGCGAATACTATAAGAACGGCGATTTGGGCAGCGAGTTAGGCGTAGAACCTCCAACCCCAACAAAAGAGGGCTATACATTCACTGGGTGGACGCGCAAACTAACCAACGGCCAAACAGAAACGCTTACGTCAAGCACAAAGCTCAACACCATTGCAGGCAATAGTGTGTATAATCAAACATACACAGCGCAGTGGGTTGGCGCAACGTACACCGTAACACTTAGTTTTGCTAGCGTTACATCGGCGATAAGCGGCGCGGGAACAACCAATGGTTGGACGTATAATGCAGACGCAAAGACGTACACCAAATCAGTACAAAACGGAACAAAATTTGGAACGCTTCCAGCGCCAGCATTAGCAAACACTGTTGCGGGCTATGGATGGTTTACCTCAACAAGCGGCGGTTCTCAAATTTTGAATTCGACTACATTTACGGCTACATCAGAAACCACATACTATTTGCAGATTACTTACAAAAAGTATAACGTTAATGCGGTTATTAAAGATGCAAATGGCAACGAGACTAATTATCCCGTTAGCAGTGATGTCAATGCGGGCTCGTCGGTTACTTTACCTAGCACAATTACGGTTAATGGCAAAACCGAAACCGTTGCGGGCTGGATGACATCCGACCCAACATTGAATCCGTTTATAGGCTCAAGCGATGGTAGACTGATAACATCTGTTTCGTCAGAAACTGATGGCACGTTAACAGTTTATCCATTATTACTGAGCCTAACGCTTGCATTTGAGGTGGCAGATACTGCGGTTTATGTAACATTTAGTGGGTTAACGTATAAGTTGTCTGACCCAATGCAAACCGAGGAAAACCTTAGTGTAAGGCTCTATATCGGCGGCGTTCAGGACACTCGTATAATTAAGGCGCAAGTTCCGGGCAGCCAGTTCCAGTCTTTGTGGATAACTAGTGGTGCCAATGTAACCGGTGAAGAAATAACTAGCAATAATTATCCTAATTTCATCTCTGCTGGCGGCACAGGCTTTGATTACATAGAGTTTAAAGTTTCATCAGTTAAATCTTATATAAATTCGCATACTGCTATTGGTGATGATGCTAACTATGGCGGAAAGGCTTATATGCTTTTGATCGTAGTAGGTGACGGCAGTGGAGGTTCAGGTGGCGGCGGCGATAATCCATCAGCGGATAATGTTTGCCCTAACTGCGGAGCATTGGCTAATTATGGCGGTGGCCAGTATATCGATAGACATTGTGATATTTGTGGTACTCAACTTTATCAAACGTATTGGCATTGTCCTAATTGCGGAAACTCTTATGATGTAACATCTTGCCCTAACTCTGCTAGTCACTAGCAATGCTAAACTAAATACGGGCAAAACGATAAGCGCTTAAAGCACAAAAAAGAAGGCACTAATTAAAGTGTCTTCTTTTTTTGTGGGTTGTAAATGTGTGGGTTAAAATTAAGAGGTTTTATTTCAAATTAAATTTTTATTTCTGTAAAGTTTATGGCAACAGTCGAAACTAATAAGAGGTTTTAAAGGTGTTAAGCAATTGGCGGTATTGGTCTTGGCCAAAGCGACAGGTCTCGATGAGGTAGTTGGGTTCGTCTTTAAACTCGGCCAGCCCGCGATAATAGAGCCATTTATAGTTGTCGTCAATAAAAAACGGAATGATGTTGTGGTTAAGGCACTCTTTAAAGGCAATAAGGCGGCCTACGCGGCCATTTCCGTCTTGAAAGGGATGAATGGCTTCAAACCGATAGTGAAACTCTACGATGGTCTCAAAAGTGACGTTTTTTAATGAGTTATACCAGCCAAGTAAGGCGTTAATGTCGCGCTCTACGGTTTCAGGGGCGCTGGTTTCAAGGCCACCCACGGTGTTTGGAAGGGTCTTAAACTCTCCGGAGGGGAAGGATGAGGCAAACGAGGTGCCCTGTTTTAAGATCAGTTGAAGCTGCTTTATTAAATCGCAGGTTAGCGGGTCGGTGGCGTGATCTAAAACGTAATCGATGCACTTGAAATGGTTGTTGGTTTCAATGACGTCGTCAATGGCGATGCTTGGCGAAAGGTTGCCAAGGGTTTTGGTTTCAAAGATGTAGCGGGTTTGGTCTTCTGTCAGTTTGCTGCCTTCGATATGGTTACTGTTATAGGTCAGCTTGATTTGCGTGGCGTGGTAAAGACCGCCGTCTATGTGGGCGTCTTTTTCGCGTTTAAGCGTTTCAAGGATGGCGTTTGACGACGAAATGTCTTCGATTGAGATTTTAAGAAACGCGGCGATCTTGTTAACAACTTGGTCATTAATGTTTTCGGCCTTTTTAATCTTGGCTATGGTGCGTGACGATATGCCAAGGTGCGTACTCAGCGCGGACTTGGTTAACCCGCGCGCCTTTAAAATTTCATTCAGTTTTGAGTTGTTTATTACCATAATTTATCCTTCTTATTTAAAATCTTTACTTATTATTACCAAATTTACCAAAAAAGTAAAGATTTGTCAAGATTTTTGGTCAGTAAGTAAAGATTTTTGGGTTGACGCAGACGCGAGTGAGCAGATAAATACTGTTAAGATAAAAAGGAATAAAACTTGCGGGCAAGGCAGAAACTAGGCGTAAGAGGAAGTGCGATGAAAAACGCTATTGATAAACTGCAAGCCAAGTTTTCGCCTGAGTGTAATATTGACACTCGGGATTTGACTATTGGGACGTGCGCGGGAAGGCTGTTTTTTGTTGAGTGTCTTATTGACAAAAAGTTGTTGAGCAATGACATTGTAAAGGTCATTTTAGGCGCGCGTGACCAATTTTCGAGGGAGGCGCAGGGTGGCAAAGAGGCGTCAAGCAGTGCGCAAGGTGGCGAGAGTCGCGGCGATGTAAATGATACGGGCGATATGCAAGGCGGTAAAAAGGGTGCTGGCGGAGTGTTTGAAACACTTATTAGTTCTGTGCTGACGCTTGGCAAAGTTGAGCGTTGTGACCTTGATACGGCGGTAAAAAGGGTACTGACGGGCTTTGCGGTTTTGGCGGCAAGCAGCGAAAAAGACTATCTTGCGATGCCGATACAGGGTTGGGAGACGCGCTCTATCACCGAGCCGCCAACAAATTCGGTTTTAAAGGGGCCGCGCGAGGGTTTTGTTGAAGATTTGAATATAAATGTGAGTTTGGTGCGAAGGCGTCTTGCCACCCCCGATTTGGCCTTAAAAACGATAACACTTGGGCGCAAAAGCCAAACCAAGGTTGTGCTTATCTATCTAAAAAGCGTGGCCAGCAAAAAGGTTATCACAGAGATTGAGGGGCGGCTTAATTCGATTGACATAGATGGCATAACGGCGTCGTATTACGTTGAAAGCCTTTTAAGGAATAATGACAGCAAGTTGTTTCGTCAAATCGGCACCACCGAAAAGCCAGACATCGCTACGGGCAAGATTTTGGAGGGGCGCGTGTGCATCCTGGTTGACGGAACGCCGATTGCGCTTACGGTGCCATACGTGTTTTTGGAAGACATCCAAAGCAGCGACGACTATTATATGCATCCCGCGCGGGCGACGTTTATACGTATGCTTCGCTTTTTTGGTATTCTGATTGCCATAATGCTGCCGGGAATATATGTTGCACTTGAAAGTTTTCACTATCGCTTGCTGCCGATTGATTTTTTGATAAGCATTTTGTCATCTATTCAGGGAATAAGTTTTCCGCCGCTGCTTGAAATCTTGTTTGTGCTGTTTTTGTTTGAGATTTTAAACGAGGCGTCGGTCAGGATGCCCAAATACCTTGGAATGGCGCTATCTATTATTGGCGCGCTTGTACTTGGAGACACGGCCGTGCAGGCGGGGGTTATAACCAGCCCGTCAATTATGATTGTTGCGATTTCGGGCATTACAATTTATATTTTGCCTGACCAAGCCCCTATAACAAGTCTGCTTAGGCTTGCATTTACGCTTGCGGGCGGCTTTGCGGGCTTTTATGGCATACTGCTTGGCATCATTTTTTTGTCAGGGTATCTTGTTAGTATTTCAAACTTTGGGGCGCCGCTTATGGCTCCGTTTGCGCCGTCAATTAAGGCCGATAAAAAAGACGCTCTTATTAAAACCAGCCTTAACCAAATGATAACGCGGCCAAAAAGTTTTCCTAATAATAATCGTATTAGGCAGGCACCGCGCACCAAGGCGCAGGCCAAGGTTGTTGCAACGCACGACCCATCAATAAAAAACTCTATCTTAAAACGCGCAGATAAACTGAGCGGGGCTGATAACAAAATGGGCAAAACGCGTAATACGGGCAATAAAAAGCGTAATACAGGCAACAAAAAGCGTGACACGGGTAATAAAAAGTCAAGCGGCGAGGTGAAAGATGGTTAACAAACGTCAGGCAATTTTGCTTATTTTGATTTGTGCAATTTCAACCAAAATTCAGCGCTTGCCGAGCATGATTTCGCTAGGCGTTGGGCGGGATGCGTGGCTTATAGTTTTAGCGTTGGGGCTTATTGACACGATTTTTCTTGCCTTTGCGCTGTGGTTTTTTAACCGCCATAACAGTACGCATTTGGCGTTTGACGTTGTTAAAAATTCAATGGGAAACTTTATGGGGCGCGTAGTCTGTTTTGCATTGTTTTTGTATTTTGGATTGAAATCTATTTTGCCAAGTGAGGCAATTCACGACCTTTTTGCAAACGTTTTGTTTGACACGCTTGACTTTAAATTTTTTGGCCTTATTCTTTTGGGTGTTGTGGTTTTTGGTTGCATTAAGGGGCTTCGGACTATGGGGCGTCAATGCGAAATATATGCGGCTTTGATTGGGGTTGGTATTGCGGGCGTGCTGTTTTTGGGGTTCACTAATTGCAGGCTCGAGCGCGTGTTTCCTATTTTTGAAGATTCGTTTAAGGCGCTTTCAAACGAGGCGATTAAAGATAATGTTTGGTTTGGCGACTTTATGATTTTGATTTATCTTACGGGTAAGGTGTCATTAAATCGTGACCAAAAACTTGGGTGGAATTTGGTACTGCCGTATTTTGTTGTGGTGTGTGTGATTGTTCCGCTCAGTTTCGTTTTATTTGCGTCGCTTTATGGAAACTTGGCCGCGCTGCAAGGCAATGCAATTTCAAGCCTCACGCAATTTTCGGTTTTGGCGCTTGACATTGGGCGCGTGGGATGGTTCTTTGTTTTGTTTGAACAGGTGTCAACAGTTTTGGCGCAGTCGATATTTATTTTAATGGCAACAGACTGCTTTTGCAAAACATTTGGGATTAAATCGCCTGTAATACCAATTTGGGTTTTGGCAACGGGATTGTTTATGCTTGATAACTTTGTTTTTAATAACGCTGAAATAGAATCATTTAAATTTAGAGATGCTGTTTATCTAACAAATTTTATTATTGAGGCATTTTTAGTGGTAGTTTTAATCATTTCAAGCCTAATTTGTAAGAAAAAAGATAAAATGGCATATATACGTGTTAAAAATGCCCCAAAAAACGCAAAATTGTCTCGAAACTCTGTAATTTCGGCGCAAAAAATGCAAAAAAGTGGCAAAATTGAAAATGTGAGTGCGCTAAAATTAAATAAAATGCAAAATAGGAATGCTGAAAGTGATGTCAGTAACGGTGGCAAAAACAAACTAAAAAATAATAAAAATGCGCCGAAAAGAAAGACTGCGCTTGTGGCGGCGGAGGTGCAAGATGGGTAGATTTTTTAGGCGTCACACATGGCTTATTGTGTTGCTTGCATTTTTGTGTTTGTTTCCGCAAGCGCTTACCAGTCAGGCGCGCCTTAACAACCGCGTGCTTATAACAGGGCTGGCAATTGATAAAACGGATAGGGGTTATTTGGTGACGGCGCAAACTGTGTTTCCGTCGGCGGGAAGCGAGTCGGGCGGCGAGGGCGCAGAATTGAATTTTATAAGCGAAGAAGGCGTGTCGATAACCGAAAGTATTAAAAAACTATCCTATAACATAGGTAAAATTGCGGGGCTATCGCATATGAACTTTTTGCTTATAAGCGACAGTATTTTCGAAGACGAAAACGTGTCAACCACACTTGATTATTTTCTTCGCGACCAACATTTGCCTAATTCAATAATGCTTTTATATTGTAAAGGCAGCGCGCAAGAACAACTTCAAAAAACTAAAAACCTTGAACTTTCAGTGGGGCTTGGGCTTCAAAAAATTTATATCTATAAAGAGTCGTCATTAAACTCAAAGATGGTGACGCTGCAAGATTTTATAAGCGACAGTCTTGACCCGTCAAAAGTGTCGATTGTGCCACAACTTAATATTACGGAGGCTCAATCGGGCGAGAACACTAGTTCGCCGTCAAGCGAAAGTTCGGGGGAGGGCTCAACCAGTGGCGCGACGGTCTCGACTCCTTCGGGCGTCGGCGATTCCGCGTCGGGCAGCTCGTCTTCCAGTGGCTCGGGTTCTAGTGGTTCAAGTGGTTCGGGTGGCGGCTCGGGTTCTAGTGGTTCAAGTGGTTCGGGCGGCGGCTCGGGGGGTCAAAGCTCTGGGGGAAACAGTGAGGCCAGCGCGGCGGTAAAGGGTCGCATACAGTTTTTTACGCCGTTTGCGTATTTCCAAAATGGCAAATTTATGGGCGAGATAACGGATCAGAAAGAGATAATTTCATTCCTGTTGCCTACTAATAAAACGCAGGTATTTGATTTGGTTATTGAAAATGTTAACGATGGTAATGTTTATCACGATGCAAAGGTTGGGCTTCGCATTTATAAAAAAAGTTCAAAAATTAATGTAGATTTTTCGGGCGCGCGCCCTAAGGCTAAATTTAAAATTGGGTTTGATAAGGTTCAGCTTATGGAGGTCATTAACGATGGCGTGGCGTATGAGGGGGCGAATCAAAACCTTAAAGTTTATGAAAACAACGCTCTTAAAAAGGCTGCCCACAAACAACTGGCAGAGAACTTTAAAAAGGTTGTAAGCGCGGGCAAAAAAGCCAATGTTGACATCTTTAAAATCGCAGATTTTTGTTATAGATTTAAAAATAAAGAGTGGAAAGAATTCTTAAAAAATATCAGTAATATAGATAACTACCTTGATGAAATTGATTTTGAGTTTGATTTAGAAATTCGCAATTTTGGCTAATTAAAGCGTAAAAATTGGCAAAAAATTGTGTTTTTGGCCTATAATCATAAAAATTTTGCCATTTTGTGTTTTTTGATTTAGAGTCAAAAAGGGTTTTTTATAAAAGAAAAGGCTGCATATGCGCGGCCTTTTTGTTTTTAAATTTTTAACAAAATTTTAACAATGTGTTGACAAGTAAGTGTGCGTTGGATATAATGAAGTCATACCAAATCGGTAGGAGTTATTATGAAAAACGAAAAAGTTGTGGTGGCGATGAGTGGCGGGGTTGACAGTTCGGTCAGTGCGCTTATTTTAAAGCAGATGGGTTATGACGTTGTTGGCCTTCATATGAAAGAAAGCAATGCTGAGCAAGAAAGCAAAGACGAAAATGATTTGCGTGCGCTTTGTAGCAAGCTTGAAATTCCGCTTTATATTGAAGAATATACCAGCCAGATGCAGCGGGTTAAGGACTATTTTTTGGATAGTTACAAGCAGGGTAAAACGCCAAATCCTTGCGTGATGTGTAATCGCGAGGTTAAGTTTACGCCCTTTATTGAGTTCGCTGACAAGATTGGCGCAAAATATTTTGCGACGGGGCACTATGCGCAAACCGAAGTAAAAGATGGTGTCACGTATCTTAAAAAGGGTGCGGACAGCCTTAAAGATCAATCATATTTTTTAAATAGGCTTACGCAAGAGCAGGTGTCGCGCGCAATTTTTCCGGTTGGCACTATGAAAAAAAACGATTTAAGGAAGCTTGCTGAGGCGTATAATCTTGGTGTTGCGCACAAGAAGGATAGTTTTGATGTTTGCTTTGTTGGGTCGCAAAAATTTAAAGACTATATGAAAACGATGTGCCCCGAAAGAAAAGGCGACATTGTTGATATCGAAACGGGCAAGGTTGTTGGGCGCCATGATGGCATCTCAAAATACACCACGGGTCAGCGGCGTGGTGTTGGTGTTGGAGGGCAAAAGGACGCGGTTGGGCGATGGTTTGTTGTTGATAAGGATATTAAAAATAATGTTCTTTATGTTTCAACCAAAGAAGAGAAGTTCTTGTTTAGCAAGCGAATTGTTTGTAAAGATTTTAACTGGATTTCAGGTGCGCCCGAATCGCGCGAGTTAAGATGTAAGGCTAAGGTTAGGTATCGCCAAGACGATCAATCATGCACGCTAAAAATCACGCACGATGGAGTAGAGTTTATTTTTGACGAACCGCAGCGCGCCGTAGCAAAAGGGCAATTTGCGGTAGCGTATGACGGCGATATCTGCTTGGGCGGCGGCGAAATTACGGACATTTTGCGCAATTAAACGTGAATTTTGCGTAATTTAATATAAAAACAATATAAACTGGCTAACAATTTGCGTAAAAACTGCAAAAATGGCAGCAAAAATGCAAAAAATGCTGTAAAAACTGCAAAAATAATATAATTTATGTAAAATGTATGACTAAAAACTTAAAAATTTAATTGTTACTTTTCTATTTATAGAAAGGGGAGAGAGTATGAAATTATCGTCTAAGGGTAGATATGCGGTAAGAATTATGGCCGAGTTGGCAAAAGCCAACGGCGAGTGTTTGTCTGCGGCCGAACTTGGTGAAAGACAAGATATTTCAACAAAATACCTTGAAAAAATAACGTGCTTACTTTCTAAGGCGGGGCTTATTGATGCAGTTATGGGCACGCATGGTGGATATAAACTAAGCCGCACCCCTGATAAATATACGCTTGCTGATATTTTGAAAGTGACTGACGACTTGCCCAGGCTGGCGCCGTGTCTTTGTGGCGAAAAAGATTGCAGCCGCGCAAAAACTTGTCTAAGTATATCTTGCTGGGAAAAGTTGGATATGGTTATTGTCAACTTTTTAAAGTCGGTCACGCTTGAAGATTTGTTAGACAAAAAAATATAAAAATTTTTAAACGTAAAGCCTACCAAATCGGTAGGACATAAACCGCCCATAATTGTGGCCATTCAATATAATAAGCGAATTGAGTAACAAAATCAGTCTTAATGCGATAATACAAAAAGTGCAAAAATAGGTAAAAAAGAATGAAAAAGTGGCCAAAAACATTAAATTTTGCCACAAAGGAGCAAAAATGATTTATTTAGATAATGCAGCAACAACAAAAATGACGCCCGCAGCTAAGGCGGCGATGGAGCCATATTTTGATGATGTGTATGGAAACGCAAGCAGCCTTTATTCGTTTGGGCAGGTTGCAAAGGAGCGTTTGGAAGCGGCGCGAAAGGTGGTGGCTGACTGCTTGGGGGCGGACCCTGGCGAAATCTATTTTACGTCGGGCGGTAGTGAAAGTGACAATTGGGCAATTTGTTCGGCGTGCAAGTTTGGCGCGATGAAAAACAAAAAGCACATAATAACATCTGCGTTTGAGCACCACGCAATTTTGCACACGCTTGAAGAAAAAAAGAAAGAGGGTTTTCGCGTGACCTATTTGCCTGTGTATGAAAACGGAATAATTCACATTGACGACCTTAAAGCCGCCATTGATGACGAGACTTGCCTTGTTACCATCATGTTTGCAAACAACGAGATTGGCACCATTCAACCAATCAAAGAAATCGGACAAATCTGCAAAGCCCGCGGCGCGATCTTTCATACAGACGCGGTGCAGGCGGCGGGGCATATCCCCATAGATGTTAAGGAAATGAATATCGACATGCTGAGTTTGTCTGGCCACAAGTTTCACGGGCCAAAGGGAACGGGCGTGCTTTATGTTAAAAAGGGGACGCCACTTTTTAGTTTTATCCACGGAGGTGCGCAAGAAAAAAATCGTCGCGCGGGGACTGAGAATGTTGCGGGCGCGGTTGGGCTTAGTGTGGCGCTTAGCGAGGCCGTTAAAGAGATGGGCAGGGTGGCTGCGCACGAAATCGCGTTGCGCGACAGACTGTTTGATGCGCTTTCAAAAATACCGCACAGCAAGATTAATGGTGACAAAACTTTGCGCCTGCCCAACAACTTTAATATGTCTTTTGAGGGGATTGAGGGCGAAAGTTTGCTGCTGTTGTTAGACGACTATGGGATTTGTGCGTCTAGCGGATCGGCGTGCACCAGCGGGTCGCTTGACCCTAGTCACGTTTTGCTTGCTATCGGCCTGCCACACGAGATTGCGCACGGTAGTTTGAGGCTTACGCTTAGCAAGTTCACTACCGGGGCTGAGATTGACGAGGTAATCAAGGCCGTGCCCGAAGTTGTTGCGTATTTAAGAAAAATTAGCCCCGTTTGGGACAAGTTGCAAAAAGGAGAATTGAATTATGTTATACAGTGAAAAGGTTATGGAGCATTTTAGGAATCCGCGAAATGTTGGCGAGATGGCAGACGCGGACGGAATTGGCGAGGTCGGCAACACCAAGTGCGGCGACATTATGCGAATGTACATCAAGGTTAAAGACGATATTATCACCGACGTTAAATTTATGACGTTTGGGTGCGGCAGTGCGATTGCGACCAGTTCTATGGCCACTGAACTTATAAAAGGGCAGCCGATTGACAAGGCGCTTGAACTGACAAATGGTGCGGTTGTTGAGGCTCTTGACGGGCTTCCTGCACACAAAATACACTGCTCAGTTTTGGCCGAGGAGGCTGTTAAAGCGGCAGTTAAAGATTATTATGATAAGCATAATATCGCCTACGACGCCGCTAAGTTTTGCCCTAATGGCGCTTGCTGTTGCCATACACATAACTAGACAAGAAGTAAGTTTTGTGATAAAATTAACCTATGACGGAACTTGAAAAATATTATAACAAATTTAATGAGGACAAGCGGCTGAAATCGCGCCACGGGCAGGTGGAATTCGCGGTTACGACGCACTATATCCTTGATTTTATCGCGTATTTGCAAGAAAAAACGGGCAAAAAGGCGCTTGATATTATCGACATCGGCGCGGGTACGGGGGCGTACTCGGCGTTTCTTGCGGAGCGCGGGCATAACGTAACAGCAGTTGAGCTTGTTAAAAAGAATGCCAGCCAAATTGCCATAAAAAATAAGGCGATTAAGGTGAAAGTGGGCAACGCGCTTGACTTAAAAGTGGGTGACGAGCAGTTTGACATCGCGCTGGTTTTTGGGCCGCTTTATCACCTGTTTAGCCACGAAGAAAAATTGCGGGCATTAACAGAGGCTAAAAGGGTTGTGCGGCGCGGCGGCGTGGTGATGGCGATGTTTTTAATGAATGATTACGCCGTTATCCGCTACGCGTTTTGCGAAGGAAATTTGAAAAAATGCTTGGCCGAAAATAAACTGGATGAGGCCTTTAATTGCCTAACTTGCAAGGATGATTTGTATAGTTACGTTAGGACGGATGAAATAAACCTGCTTAAAAATGAGGCAAATCTTACGCGCGCAAAACTAATCGGCGTTGACGGCGCAACTGACTATATTCGCCCCGTTTTAAATAGCCTAGACGAGCACGATTTTAACGAATTTATTCGCTATCAGTTATCAATCGCTGAACGCGCGGATATTGTTGGCGCCAGTTCTCATTGCCTTGACATTTTAATAAAAAATTAATCGTAATAAATTTAATAAAATTAATTAATTATGAAAATTAAAAAATAATTTATTTTTCATT
>ULRP01017459.1_pt1 | contig 25362 bp, 10 predicted proteins | sample 1955521 | NCBI WGS metagenome assembly ULRP01 (sample SAMEA4835685, study PRJEB28245) | human gut metagenome | biome: gut microbiome; material: fecal sample | place: Denmark | collected 2008
CAGCGCCCTTCTTCTTTCTCTCCTGTAGTAGATTCCGTCATCGTACAGCCTATGGATAATGGCGGCAAGGTTTATCTCGAAACATTGAATAAGGATGGCGGTATCATTGACAGAAAGGAGTTTTCTTCTCTTGATGAGGCTCAGAAGGCAGATAAGAAACTGGAGTATGAGAAGACTCTTGGTTTGGCTTCTGTGCTGGAAGGTGAGTTCCACAATGAGTTTACGCAGGAGCATCTTGAAGGCTTATACAACAAGGCAGCCCAGAAATATAATATGGGTGAGAAATTGACAGATGAGGATAAGGCAGCGGTTTATCTTCATCAGAATGCTGGTGCCATCAAGGAAATCATGGATAAGCAGCAGAAGGGTATTATCCTTACTGATGAGGAGCAGAAGCAGATTAATGCCTATCGTCATTATTATGACAGTGCTTTGGAGAACAGTTCTGTGATGAGGGAATTTGTCAACACGTTTGAGGATTCCCATGGCGTGGCGCGCGGTACACTTCGTAAGGCTTTGGAGTCGAAAGATAAGAAATATGCACCTTTGGTGGAATCTTATCTTAAGGAGCTTTACAACTCCATCGAACTGAAACGTGAAATGAAGCAGACGATGGATGATCTCTATAATACTTCACATGGTAATGAGCAGAAGAGGATTGAAGGCGAAAACCCGGTATCTCCTGTTGAGGGTTCTGCTGGTGGCCAGGAGCCTCCAGTTTCAGAGGGACCTGCTTCGTACCAAGACCGTACCAAATCCGTACCAACTCCGAGTGATGCAGAAGTTGCTGCAAACCCTGCAAACGTTTCAAACTCTTCTGCTGAGGGTGCAAGTCCTGAGACAAAGGTTGCAGGCTCTGATGCTTTTGTTATGGGACAGAATGCCTATAAGAATGGGGATTCTGAGGCTTTGCAGGCTATCGATTATAATAGTGATTTAGCTACAGGACGTTTGAAGCGTGCTTTTGCTGACAATGAGAAGATGCCTGATATTGTAGCCAATGCCTATAATGAAGGTAGAGATATGGAGCAGTTTGTGGCTCAGCGTGCAAGTAGTTTGACTCCAGCACAAAAAGAGGCTATCAGTAAGTATGTAGAGGCAATGGATGCCAAGAAAGGTACTATTGATGCTCTGCAGCATGCTGATGATGGTTTTGGTGATGCCTTGAAGGAGCAACTGTGGCCATACCAGACGGAAGACGGAAACATCATGCCAGCTACTCTGGATAGCGGAAAACAGGTATTCCTGAAGAAGGCTAACGAATATGGTGGAGCCTTTGTTGTCGTTCCAGATGAGCAGGGACAGCCTACAATTAAGCAGGTATCTAATGCCGAGATTAGAGAGGTGGGCACTCCTGTTCCTCTTGATGAATACATTGAGAGTTCTTTGGCTCAGCAGAAGGATGCAAGAAATAAGCAGTTTATCAGCCAGTTTGATGGCAGCGGTTTGAAGCCGAATGACCAGGTTACAGTTGCCATGGAGGAGGGTGATGCTAATATCAACATGACCTTTGCCGGATATAGCGAGGACGGAAAGATTGTGCTTACTGATGGTAAAGATTATCTTCCCCTGTCTAAAGAAGAGTTTGCTGCATGGCGCAAGAATGCGCTTGATAACACAATTAATGAGCACTTGGATCGAGAGGATGGTGAGCGTGAAATAGCAGAGTTGAAGCAGGCTGAGGCTGATAAGAAGGAACGATTTGCCAAAGGCATCGTGGGATTGAGCGAGGGACATCCTGATTATTCTTCAAAAGATACAGATACAAAGGTGGCTGCTGATTATTTGCAGGAGCAGTATGGTGAAGACCATGACAAACTTTTGAATCTGGTTAATGGCAGCCGTGATGACATCAAGACTCAACTTGCCAACAAGAGGAAGGCTGCTGCTGAATATCAGAACTGGCTTGATACAAATGCCGATCTTGACCCGGAAAAGGCTAAGAAGGTGGAGGATGAGTTGAGTCTGGTTAATGAGCAGATTGCTGATCTTGATGCTCGTTTCAAGAACTGGAATACTATCCGCAACAGCGTGATGACTCCTGATGAGGTGAAAGCAATGACGGAGGAGCGCAAGGCTGAGGTGGAGAAGGCTGGTGTTGATGAAACTGCCATCGTGCCATCTGATGATTTCCATGTGCTCGTACTTGATGATAAGGAATTGAAGAAGCAATATCCAACTATGGATGAGGCTACCGATTATATTACCTCTCAGCGCAAGGACATCTATCATACCCAGGAGGATGTGGAACGCAAGATAAATGGTGTGAATGATATGCTGGATCAGTATATCAATGGCGAAACAGAGCTGGAGCCTAACCAACTTATGGAATTGAATACTACAAAGGCTCAGCTGGAGGCTCTGCAGACTAATTTATCTGTTGCAGCAAAGGGTTTGAAGGCACAAGCTAATAAACTCAGCAAACTTTATAAAACAGAAGTTAGCCAGCAGGAAATGGAGGAACTGGGTATGACTCCTTCTGAGCAGCGTAAGGTTCTTGTGTCTGATGCTATCAAGAAGAATGACCTTGGAGCAATAATAAAGATATACAAGGATGCCTCTGTTGATGTTACGGACTTTACTCCTCAGACTCTTGAAGAGGCTGTATCAGAATTTTTGAGTCCTCATAGCTTGAATCCGGAATCTCTTCAATATGAGTTGGGCAAGAGTAATTTTAAGTTTGGTATTGGCAAGGGGTATGATTCTAATAAGTTCAATTATCTTATTGCCAAGAATGGAACCGGTATGTCGGTTAACGAATTTGCTGTGAAGGTATATAATGACCTTCCTGTAAACTTGCAGGATATGGGATATACCGACCAGGATGTTCGTAATACCCTTCTTGATATGTTCAAGTCTTATGACAGCGTGAAGGAAATGAAAAATGTGGCTCTGATGAACCGCATAGCAGCTGCAGAAGATGAACTTGCAAGCGAGGAAGAGTATTATGAGGCACAGAAAGAGCGTGAAATTATCGAAAGACAGGCAGAAATTGAGAAATATAAATCGTATATTCACGAAAAAGAGTTATCTTTGCCATCTGAAAGCGAACTTGATCACATCAATGGACTTGAATTTGACCGTATGATGGAGATTGAGGATCGTGAACGAGAGTACAAACAATATGTCAAATCAATTTTACCAGAATTAGCTGATTATGATGACAGAAGCAATGAAGAAGGATATGGAGGAGGCAGTAGCCTGGGTAGCGACTCTTCACGGAGAGGAGTTGATGAAGGAAATAGCCAAGGCGAAGAAGTTGGTAACGGAGAAGCATCTTCTGAGTCCGAGATTGGAGAAGGCTCTGATAGCGGACGCAAAGGGCGACAAGAGACTGGCAGCATGGAACCTGGCGAAGGCTCAGCTGTTCGAGGCTCACATCTACCGCAAGAAGCATCCTTCGGAGAACGTTTAAAGAGTGCCATTGCCGAAACTGAGACCGAACCTACTGAGGCTCAGAAGAAGGCTGGCAATTACAAAAAGGGTCATTTGTCCTTTGGTGGCTACGATTATACCGTAGAAACACCAAAGGGCGTGACTCGAAGCGGTAAGGACGAGCAGGGCAAGCCTTGGAGCGTGACCATGCACGATACTTATGGCTATATTCTTGGTAAAATTGGCGTTGATGGTGACCATATTGATATGTTCATCAATGATTCCGCTGACCTTGATACTTTTGATGGTAACGTTTATGTTGTTGACCAGGTGAACCCAGAGACTGGTGAGTTCGACGAGCATAAGGTGATGTATGGCTATCCTGATGAGGCGGCTGCTACTAAGGCTTATCTCAGTAACTACTCTAAAGGCTGGAAGGGACTTGGTAAGGTTACTTCTGTGCCTAAGGCTACCTTTGACAAGTGGCTGGAGTCTTCTGACCGCAAGACTAAGCCTTTTGCGGAGTATGCTATGGTGCAGAAGGAACAGGCGAAAACTAATAGTGATTTCATTGCCCAGATGGAATATGATTACGAAAATGATATTCACCCATCTGAGGAGGATAAGCCTAAGATGCAAAAGTTTGTTGAACGTTTGCTTAATTTCCATTCCGATAAGGATGACAAAATAGATTCGGGCTATACAATCTTATCTTCTAATATTCAAGGTGATAAGCTATATCCTAATGAAAAGAAATGGTTTGGTACAGGAAAATATCGTAAAGGCGTATCTTGGGTAGATAAGCAGAATAGCTGTGCTTATGAAGTCAATCCTAGATTTAATAAGCGTGGTTATCTTTCTGCTGTTGGTGTTCATAAGATAGTTCCTTTAATGAAATTTGATCGCGATGTGAAGGAGGTGAAGCCTTCGGAAATGACGGAGGCACAGAAGGTGGCTTATGATGCCGTATCTACTATGCTTAAGAAGGCTGGCATCCCGGTGAAGGTAGTTAGCAATGAGGATATGGAGAAGGTGGCTGAGGCGCAGGATAATCTGCATCTTGCCATGCTGCTGAATCAGCCTGAAATGAGATTTAAGATTAAGACTCCTGAGGAGAAGCAGGCTGCCGAGAATGCTTATAACTTTGCCAAGGAGTTGCGCCCGGATAAGTGGAAGCAGTATGCCGTGGTGGATATGAGCAATCCGATTAAGATGCCGGAATACTTTGAGAAGCAGGAACTGGCTAGAAAGGAGCGTTCTTACTATAATAAACTTATGTGGGGTAACTACAAGGTTTTCAATCTTGATAAGAGTTTTGAGGACAATGTGGCTGGGCTTACTGGCTCATTCCCTTCGGAGTTTGATCCATATAAGATAGATGAACAGACTCGTAAGAAGAATGAGTTGAAAAAGCAGATTAAGGAGACTGAGGATGCTTATAACTCAACTGGGCAGGAACGTAATAATTATCAAATTCAGTTGATGAAGGAGTACATGGATGAGCATGGACTGGATTCTGAAAACGATATTCCTGATGATGTTTGGAATGATTGTAGGAATAAATCCTTTGAAAAATATCAAGATAAACTTGATTCCTTGTTTGCTAAATATAAGGATTTGGATAGACAGTTGAAGGCTATTGCTGAGCCGGGAGTGCAGTATTTGAAGGGCAAGGGTGTGGTTTATGGCTACACTGATGGCAAGGAGATTGTGCTGAATCAGGAGCATCTGAATCCTAATACTCCTATCCATGAGTACCAGCATCTTTGGCGTACTGCAGCCAAGGAAATGAATCCGGAACTTATTGAGCATGGTGATAAACTCATCATGCAGACCCAGCTGTTTGCCGACTTGAAAGAGGACCTTAACTATAAGCATCTGAGCGATGATGAGATTTGCGATGAGGCTTTTGCTCGTTTGACTGGTGAGGACGGTGCTGCCATCCTGGAACAGATGGCAAATGATGCCATTAAGGAGAATCCGTTAGACACTGCTAAAGAGCTTACTATCATCAACCGATTAAAGAATTGGTTGAAGAAGTTCTGGTATTGGACTCTCGATACATTTACGAAGTGGAAGCCTGAGGACATTAAGAAAATGACCTTGGAGGATATTCGTAATCTTGTGCTGAGGGACTTGGCGAATGGGGTGGACCCACGTAACGTGAAATCTCGTATGACCAAGGAAGATGCTGTTTCGCTGCGTAAACAGATGGCAGATAATGCTGAGCAAGAGCGGATTCTAGAGCATACGGAAGAGAACTGGCAGAAAGAATTTGGCAAGGATAGCCGTGTTACTACTCCTATTGGCAGTATCAAACTTGGTGAAAACCAATACAAGAAGGCAGGAAGAAACGACCGAATCAAAAGATTTGGTTTGTTGAAGCCTACCCTGGAACGTCCTGATGTTATCCTGGAGAAGTCTGCGCCAAAAGAAGGTGCGGAACGACAGACTAAATATCTGTTCATCAAATCCTTTAAAAAGGCTGATGGAAACAAGATTCTGAACTATGAATCCATAACAGTAAAGCAGGGTGAAGAGGAAGTAGCGATTAGCGCACATCAAATAGATCCTTCGAAAGTTGTGAAAGAATTGACGGAATCAAAAGTGCTATGGAATCGTTTCAGAGGCGATTCTAATTCCTTGGGCGAGAATCAAGGTTCGGCATTAACTCCATCCGCAAATAACCCAAGCGGAAAGGATAGCGTCCTGAATCCTCATAGCGATGCAAAGATACGCAATTCCTTTGAAATCACCAAGGAAAATGGTGGAAATTTATCTGTGGAGGATAAAATAAAAGCTGTATCTCAGCAATTTGGGGTTGATGAGGCTGATGTGGCAATGTATGCCAATGCTATTAAGAAGGGGTCTACTGCTGAGGCTGCACGTGCCAGAGCCAATATCAAACGCCATCTGTTGCAGGCAAATGAAGATAAGATTTCCTCTTTCAAGGAGCTACTTAAGTACACCAAGCCTGTAAATGAAGCCTTGAAGGAGAACTTTGGTGACGTTGATGCCATGATAGAGGAGCGCAAGCAGCAGGTGGAGGCGCAGCGTAACGCCATGGAAGCCGCTAGAAAGAGAGCAGAGGAAGAGGAGGCCAAGCGCCAAAAGCACTTGGAGGAACTTTCTGTGATTCCTGATGATCAACTTGACAAGCAGTATATGGATGCTCTTGCCAAGGGTGATGATGCTACAGCCAGGGAAATGCTTGATGAGGCTGCCAGACGCAAGGGCTATGATGATACCGAAAGTGCATACCAAGGTGTAGGCGCGTGGGCTGCACCGGGAAACCCTGGATATGAAAGTGACAAGGCGAGACGTGATGATTGGGAATCTAGCGGTTCGGATGTGAACCTGGAGGATATGGCTTTGGGCTATACTCCTCAGCCGGATGATTACTTCTCTCACCCTGAGCGTTATTCTCAGAACACTCCTCATGGATTGGAATCTGTGAAAGCCATCAATGAGGCTATTAAAGCCATTAAGAATGGTGAGAAGGATGTTAAGGTAAAGGTTTATCGTGCCGTTCCTACTTCGGTGAAGGAAGGCAAGTTGCGTAATGGTGACTGGGTTACTCCTTCTAAGAAATATGCCGATATTCATGGAAATAATCGACTGGAGGGTAAATATCGTATCATCGAGGATGAAGTTCCGGCTACTCAACTGTGGTGGGATGGCAATGACGCTAACGAGTTCGGCTTTGATGATGGCAAGGCGTATAAATACAAGAATGCCAAGAACAACAGAAAGTTGAACGACCTTGTTACCTATGATGATAAGGGTGACGTTATTCCTCCTTCTAAGCGTTTCAATTCTCGCAAGAGCGATATTCGCTTTATGTTTGGTGGTGAGAAGGGTGCTGCAGAGGCTGACAAGGCTGAGGAAAAGACCTATCGCATGGATAACTTGAAGGTGGCAGAGAAGATGGAGCGCGGCAAGAAGGATGCCAAGGCTATCAAGCTGGCTACCGGATGGGAACGTGGAGCTGATGGCAAGTGGAGATATGAAATGCCGGATGCTAAGATTAAGGATATGAAGGATATTGGCGGTGGTAATATTGTTAAGCGTTTTGATGACGATATGCTTTGGAATGATGGTAAACTTACTAATGTCATTGATGCGCCTGGACTCTTTGAGGCTTATCCTCAGTTGAAGGATGTGCGTATTGATACGGATGCCATTATGAACGATATGCCTTCAAATGGTAATTATAATGCCAAGACCAACACCATTACCATTCATGCTGATGAGCTGAAATATATGAATAGTATTTTGAATCACGAGATTCAGCATGCTATCCAGCATATTGAGGGCTTTGGCAAAGGTGGCTCACCTGAACAAATGGAAAAAGAATTTAAGGCAGCGCAAGACGAGTGGAAGGCACGTGCTTATGCTCATGAATTGGAAGAAAAGGCCAAGGAAATGGGAGGTGAGTATAATCAATCGGAGGTAGAAAAAGCCCTTGTTGAGGAATATAAGGATTTAGATATGTCTGAAGAACTTCCTGATAAAGAGACACGTATTAAGGGTTTCAATTACTTTGCACGTGGCTATGCAGATAGAAGTATGGATGATGCCATCAAACGTTTTCGCCTGAATGAAAGTACACGCTCTGACTTTGATTCTTACAAAGAATACCTAAAGTTGGCAGGTGAGGTAGAATCGAGAAATGTGGAGAAGCGTTTGGGTATGACTGATGAGGAGCGCAGAAACTCATTGGCTGAGGAGACTGAGGACGTGAACCGAGACGAGCAGATCGTGATGAATGGGAATGATGCTAGCTATAGCATCGTGAAAGACCCTGAGACCATCAAGAAGCTGGATAAGGAAGACACGATGAAGGTTTATCGTGCCATGCAGGTAGGCGAGGATGGAAAACTCTATCCACCGATGGCTGCAAAGGTGAAGGGCAAGTTTGTGCAACCTATCGAACTCGGTAAGTGGGAACAGGCAGACGAGCGACCAGAGCTTGCTGATGATAAGGGTATGTTTACCCTCAACAAGGGCAATGGTAAGTCGCTTAAGGCTGCTTACAATCCTTACCTTCATACTTCTCGCACTCCACTGAATGACCAGTTTAGCGAGGCTCAGAATCGCCCTAACATCGTAACTGTAGAGGTTGAGGTGCCAAAGAGCGAGCTGACCAGTGGCTACAAGGCTGATAAAGCCAAGGATGCCGTGGGCGAAGTAGAGTGGAAGGCTGGTATCATCCAAGGACAGCTGACAGGCAAGCGCAAGGTGGTACTTTCTCGTTGGGATAAGCCTGTGCGTATCGTGCCTGACAGCGAGGTGGCTGATGTTATTGTTAATGATATGTTCAAGGGCAAGAATATCACTATGCCTTCTAATGTGGTTACTCCAAGTCTGAGAAAAGAGTTGGAGAAGCGAGGTGTGCCGTTTGTGGAGACCGATAACAGAGGCAGAATCGTAGGAGGCGAGAATGATGGTGTGCATTATTCCAAGGTGTATGGTAAAAATCATAGAGAAAAAGGGTATCGAAGCATCTTGAAGTTCTCTCTTGGCGACAATGGCACGGATATTGCTGATGGAAATGGTGATAGTATAAACAAAAATCCAAATAAAAATGTTATCACCAGAAGAATTGGAAGCCGAGAACAGGCGCAAAGAAGAGTTAATGAAACGTTGGGCGCAGCAGCCTCTGACAGACAAAGAAGTCTTGGAGCAACAACGAAGGAACAACGCACAACTTGGAATCGTAGATCCGCTCTTGGATATGTCAGAAGAAGAGCGGAAGAACTATCTTCGCTCCTTACGGAAAAAGACCTCGAAGAGGTCAAGGGGATTTTCGTAGGTCACGGACAGGAGAACTATGTTTATCGTGCAAAGTATGACCCTACAAAGGTTATCAAGTTCAACGACTTCGGCTTGACGGATAATTTGTTCCGTATCAATGAGTTTATTGACCGTGTGAATGCGCATAACCAGTTCCAACCAAAGGACAAATATACCCCAATCGGGTTTGCCTATGATGAGAAAGGCGATTTCTGTATCGTGATGGAACAGCCATACTTGAAGGGTACAACTCCAACAAGAGAGGAAATCACACAGTATCTAACTGACCATGGCTTTAAGCTGGATATGATTCAGATTAGTGCCGATGAAGTGGATTTGGGCTGGACGAATGGTGAGTTTGACTTGTGGGATGCTGAGCCAAGGAATGTTATCAAGGACGAAAATGGAGACTTGCATTTCTTCGATACCATGATACAGCATACCTACATACCAAACCACAAGAATCCTTTGCGATTGTCGATGCCATCCATACGTACCTTTGAGTCGCAGGAGATGAAAAATTCTGCAGACAAGGTGAAAAATGTGGCAAATGTATTGGGTGGTGCTGAGGCTGTGACCTATACTTCCAGCGCAGATGTGCCGGAAGAATATCGTGTTGCTATAGAGCTGGGTGCCAAGGGATGGTATGACCCTACTACGCACACGGTGCATGTTTATCTGCCTAACTGTGCTGATGCGAATGAGGCGCAGAGAACCGTCTTCCATGAGAAGATAGGCCATGAGGGTATGGAAGTGCTGCTGGGTGGCGAAGATGAGGTGAGAAAATTCGCTAATTTCGTTTATAATTCTGTCGCAGCAAGCACTCGCGGCAAGATTCTGGAGATTGCAAATGAGTATGATCCGGACTGGAAGAACCCTGATCGCATGAATGTGGGAACGCAGGAGTATATCGCCCGACTGGCTGAGGAGGGTCCTAAGACTGCTGAGGACTTTTCTCTTTGGACCAAGATTAAGCATTATCTTATCAAGGTGCTTAAGAAGCTGGGTGTTCGTGTGCCGGGACTTCTCAATGACAAGGATTTGAGATACTACCTGATGAAGGCTGGCAAGGCTCTCCATGTTTGGGACAATATGCCTAAGGAGAAGCAGGAAGCAATGATGAAGCAGGCTAGCAATGCTGAAATCAAGGATGCGCTATCTGATGGTGCAGGTAAGGGCAAACCACGCCAGAAGAAGGGCGAAAGTGCCATCCAATTCATAAAGCGTGTGAGGGAATGGGAGCGATGGAAGGAAGCCCGAGAGGACACGGAAGACCCAGAGCCGCCTCAGTTCTATGACTTCGACAAGGATATTGAAGGAAAGAAGGAATGGGAACGCCTAAACAAGGAATGGCGTGATGACCATCATCTGCAAGGGGATGAAATGCCGATTAAGCCAGAACGCAAGGAAGGCGAGACGGACGAGGAATTTTTCCCTCGTTACAAGGAGTGGGAGAAGTGGAACGATGCTATGGCCGACAAGGAGAACCCAATGCCTGATATGTTTGACTTCGAAAAGAAAAAACAGGAGGAAGTAAAACGTAAATATGAGGACTGGTTGGCTAAACATGATTTGCTGGAGCAGCAGCAAGCAGATTTGGACTTGTATGAGGGTAAGATTTATCCGGCAGAGACCAATCCGAAGGCTGATGCACTGGAGCAGCAGGTGATGCAGGACTTGGCCGAGGTGACCAGTACGGACGTGAGCAAGGAAGGTGCAGCTCGTAGCGTACATGATGCTGTTATCTATCGTAGAAAGAATATAGAGAGCGCATCTGCAGATGATGCTATCTTTATTAATAGCGTTAAGCAAGAACTTAACAAGATGGCTAATGCTAGCTATCTTGGAAGAAAGGCTGACGCCATAGCTGATGTGGTCAAAGAAACGGTAACAGGAAAATCTCCAAAGACTCAAGCAAAGAAAATGGCTGAGGCTATACCTTATATTATTGAGGCTCCTAGAAGAATGCGTGATATTGCAGATGAGATGAATGCGGTTGGTGCTTTTGAAAACGGACATATTCATGTGACCGCAAAGGACATTGATGCTATTCAACCATTTATAGAAGAGTTGAGGAATCTAGCTTCAAAGAATCATAAGGTAGAAAAGGATGGCAAGGAAACTATTGTTTATGACGATGTTCCTTCTATGACAGAAGTCGCAAGTAAAATGGCTAAAGCAATCAACGACAATCATGTTGGAGAGGAAGGTTTCGTGCCTGTAGATGGTACGGACATCTTAGCCGAGCATGTATTACCAGTTGTATTGAAGCGTATTGTTCCAGAAGGTATTGAGTATAAGAATCTGAGTGAAGAAATGCAAGCTCTCCTTGATAAAATCAGAGAATGGTATGATAAGACGTTCACTTGGTTGAAAGATAGTCATACTGTAAGAGAGGACATAGGCTATACTAAAGACTATGTAAACCATCGGTGGGACAAGGAAAAAAGCGATGATAAGGCTTATGCTGATTTGGTGGAAGGCAGGCAGCGCACAAAGAGTCCTAATGAAAAGCCTCGAAAGGTAAGTACTTATATGGAAGGTGTTGATGCTGGACTTGTGCCTAAGACAACTGATATAACAGACTTGTTGGCATATTACAGCCAAAGTAACATTGAGGCATTCGCAAACAAAACGTTCCTTCAAGAATTGAGTGGAATCAATGTGATAGAACGCAACAAGGATGGTGAGATAACCAGTAGCATGCCATTATTGTCTAGCATTCAGCCAAAAGAGATGATGGTAGATGAGAACAAATATACACCTTATGTTGTTCCAGGTATTAATACCGTTTGGGTTTACAACCAAGGTAAGATATTTAACAAATCTGCCGAGGATTGGTTTAATGCCGCATTTGGCACCGTAAAATTATCAAAAGTATTGAAAGGTATCAAAAATGCCATGAGTATAGCAAAAACCTTGGAACTTGGATTCTCTGGATTCCATGCTGGAGCTTTGACCGAGGTGTATGCTGTTCAAAATTCTGCTGAATTTGGACCTGCAAAAGCTATGGCTTACTTTATGAAGTATCTCATTGCTGATACAGCCAAAAATCATCAACTCCCTACCTTTGCTAATCCTGAGGTATTCAAGGAGGCTGCAAAACATTTGGTTAAGTTTGGTTCTACTTCTGACTATGCAACAGCCGATATAGAAAACCTCTATGATAAGGTGCATTCTTATGTGGCAAAACTTCATTCCAAGTTAGTGGAGGGCAATGTGGCTATGAAGGCAGGTTCTTCCGTTACCTTCCCTTTGGAGGTTGCAACAGAGTTGTTGAGAATGTCTCAGAAGGGACTTGATGTAGCTCTATGGAGTTATCTGCATGATGGTTTGAAACTGGCAACTTATCAGCTACGTGCTGAGCGTACAAGGGAAAGAGCCAAAAAAATGGATTGGGATGAAGATATGCTGAATAAGGCATTGGACGAAGATGGTCAATTCGTGAATGATATGTTTGGAGGTCAGCACTTCGATGTGCTTGGTATCTCCAAAAAGATGCAAACAATTCTTGATTTCATCTTCTTGTCAAAGGACTGGCTTATCTCAACCACTAGACACGCATTGTCTATCTTCGGCTACGGATCAATTTGGAATGAGGCTAGCATCAAAAACTTCTGGGAATATTACAAGCATGTTCTTGGTATAGGTGAAATGACAAAAGAAGACTATCTGAGATTGTCACGTTCAAAATCAGGTCTCCTTTGCTATGGTATCGGTTTCATGATTGGATATGAAGGTTTATCTCAATTGGTTAATGCAGCAATGCGTGCATGGGACGAAGAAAAACAGAAGGAGAAGGCTGATGAGATACGTAAGACAAATCCTAGCTACAAGTCTCCATACGAATTAGCATATCCTGATGGGATGCACTGGTATGACTACCTGATGCGTGGCAATAGCCTTGGACAACAGAGCAAAATCTTTATGGGTCGCTATGCTGATGGGACAGAAATGTATATCCGTCATGGTAAGCAATTCAGAGAGATACCAGAGTTGTTCTTTGATGCCAAAGATAACTTTGCTATTCCTGGTCCTATGGTTAGACGCATGTATGGAAAGGCTAGTCCGTTATTAAGGGGAATGATAGATACTTATAAATGGTATTTGTCACCTGATTATGGTGATAAGGAAATGCAGAGAAAGTATGGTGAGAATCTTGGTTTGATACCGAAACTTGCTTCTTACTATATTCCGTTTGCCGTTCCAACTCAAAAGGATAAGGAGTTTAAGATGCTTGATTTGGTGTTCCCTTCTTCCAAGGGATTCTCCAGATATAAGGCACAAGATTACTTCAAAACCTTCATCATGTCAGAGGACAAACAAGGATTAGCCATGACTTACAACGCTTGTGTACAAAATGGTATTGATCCGGAAGTGCAGCTGAAAGCAGCGATTTCTTCAGTGAAGGCTTTGGAAGCATCCGAAATGAGCGATGGAGTGACATCCTTACAGGAGGCTAGTAAACGCTTTGATGCTGCCAAGAGTATCACGGAGAAGAAGAAGATGCGCCAGAAGATGAAGAAATTCCTCTCGCAGAGTGATTACAAGGCTTTCACCCAGAAGGAGGCTCTGGACATGGTGCAGGGTTATCTGAACGGTGATGAAGACTTGAAGGAAATGGAGAAGGCTGAAAGCAAGTACCTGATGAAGGCTAAGGCAGAGGACGTGACGGAGGACTGGAGAATACAGAACGTCTGGAACGGAACCATGGAGACTTATCAGGAGTATCAGCGTTTGAAGGATGTTGATAAGGCGAAGGCAAATGCCTTTAAGAACAGCAAGACCAACAAACGGCTGTTTGCGGCTAGAAAGGCTATCTCTGCTGCAAGAAGAAAGATGAATAAGGCTAAGAAGCAAATGGATGGTACAAACGATGCTGCCAAACTGGTAGAGATTCGGAATACCAGAAAGGAGCTGCTTAAAACGTTGAACGGAATGGAGTAGCCTTCGGGCTACTTCACTCTAAAAAATGTTCTATATTTCCGAAAATAGGCATTGGCCAATTCAATTTTATGTTCTATATTTCTACAAACAGAAAAAGGGACTCGCTTCACAGCGAGTCCCTTTTTGATAGTCGTAAAATTCTAAATTCCAAATAAATTTTATTTTTAACAAAAAGATAAAAATCGTATTTTGAAAATTGAAGATGTTGGAGCGATGTTATCCGAGAGAAGTACCAGATGCTTTATCTGGTTCATTTTTTGGTGTTGCCCAGCGTATGTAATCAGCCATGCTGTCATCCATGCGCTGCTGCTCACTCTTCGGATTCTCCTTCTTTTCCTTTCCCCAAAGGCGTCTGGCAATATCATCCAAACACCACTGCCAATCGTCTCGAAGAGTGATGACCTTGGAACTTGGCATGATGGTGACATCTGCCTTTGGTGGGTCAATATGCTTGGTGTTGCCATCCTTATCGGTCTCCTCCTTGGTACTGAGAGAGGCGAAAGGCACGTTATTGTCGTTAAGGAACTTCTCCACATCCTCCTTCTTGTTGTCGCAGAGAAGAATGCAGACGGAAACCTTATTTTTCTTCAAGGTGGTAAGGGCTTCTTTTGCCTTTCCTACCAGAGATAAGTTGCCTTTATCATCTTTAGTAATGACGCATGCTTCATGTACATTGATTGATTTACCCATGATTTAAAACGTTTTAAATTGAAATGCGGAACAAAAATAAGGAGAAAATATGAAAAAGTAATGTTAAGTTGCGCAACTTATCACTAATAAGCGAGAAAAATGCGGTATTTTTGGGAAAAATTTAAGAATTATGGTTGACAATCATGTAATAAATGATATTTCGAACTATGCCGAACCTGGACCTGACTCCCTGGAGGGAGTGAGCCGGGAGCGGTTTGCCCAGACAGACAGCAACCTTCGGCTGATAGAATGGGCTTGCCAATACTTCTATGATGGCGCAGAGCTGAGAAAGAAGTGGAAGCGAGCACAGGACTTCGTGATGGGAAGACAGTTGGAAGAGCTGATAGAATGGAACGGAAGAAAAATTACCATCCGGCAGTACATGGAAATGAAAGGTATGCCTATACTGGAATATGACGTGATAGGCGACAAGTTGCTATCTCTCGTAGGACTTGTGCGCCAGCAACGCAGTACAGCCTCTTGCAGTGCCGTAGATCCGAACGAGGAGGACTATATCAGTTTCTTCAATGAATATCTTCGTCAGAACGACAACTTGAACGACAGGCAAGAGTTAGATGCAAGAATGTTTTACGCCTTCTGCTGCTTTGCCTTTATAGGCATGAAAACCTATTATGGCAGGAGGGATGGTAAGAATGGCATCTTTGACTATTCTGTAGACATCTTTAAGCTAGCTTTACCACCTTTCTTTAAGTATGACCTGAGCGATGTGGAATTTATTGCTGAGGCTCATGATTTGACTTGGCGAGAGATTATTGCTACATTTACAAATGGAAGCAAGGAAGAGGCTAATAAACTCAGTGAGATCTATCTACAGACGCAGCACCATTTTGCGCCCGAACAGACTTATCACCCGACTGGTGAAGCCCAGTATGCCGGAATAGATGATTTCACCCATTCTTCAGTAGTAGGCAAGTACCGGGTATTGGAAATCTGGACAAAAGAAACCAGACCAGCTATTTGGGTACATGACTGGGAGAGTGGAGATTGCGGCTATGCTGCTCCTGACCAGCGAGCCTTCTATGAGGAAAAGAAGCGCAAGATAGAGGAATCCAACATCATGAAAGATGAAAATGGCCTACCTGTGCTCGATGAGAATGGTGAGCCTATCTACTATGTAGACCCTTCTGAACTTAAGACCATCGAAATTAAGGATGAGGCTGAAACATACTGGTTCAGAAGATATATCACACCGAATGGCTATCTGCTGGATGCCAGGGAATCACCATACTATGTGCTCAGGGACGGATTCAGAACCTCTATCCATCCATACACCTTCGTTGCCTATCCATGCTTGAATGGCGAAGTAAGAAGTTTTACGATGCGAGCCGAAAACAACCAGCGCACCTTGAACCATTATATGATGATGATCAACTTCATTGTAGCGAATGGTGCCAAGGGAACGATGCTTGTGGACGAGAACGCATTGAGCGAGAAACAGAGCCTTGATGAAATGCAGGTGAACTATACCAAAACAGATAGTATTATCTTGTGGAACTCGAAGAATGGAGGTAAACCACCTCAGACACTGGTCAACAAGAGTATTCCGGCAGGTGTTGACTTCATGGTGAACTTTGCCAAGACGATGGCAAGCGAGGGAAGTGGTGTGCAGGGTGCTCTTCAAGGACAGCACCGGAATACCAGCGGTAAGCAATATCAGTTGGAAAGAGAATCATCATCTACCACCATACAGGACTTTGTTGAGAGTTTCAACAACTTTAAGGTACGTGTGGCCAAGAAGAAACTTTACCTGATACAGGAATTTTGTACCGCAGCGGACAGCGTGAAACTGACCGGGGATGACTTCGAGATACATTTCAATCCGGAGACCATGAGGGATATGGATCTGGACGTAGCCATCGACCTAGATGCTTACAGCCCTGTCATCAGAGCCATCAACAACGATATGGCTTGGAACTTCATGACCAGCGGTAAGATGGACCCATATACGATGCTGACCGTAGGACAATTCCCTGGTACGAACAGAATGAAGAAGTACTTCAAGGAGCAGTTGGAGAAGCTAGAAGCCATGCAAGCGCAGCAGCAAGCAAATGGCGAAATGCCTATTGCTGGAGCAGGGCAACAGCAGACTGGTACGCCAGCAGCACATCTGAAAGATGGAAACGGTGGTACAAATGATTTGGCTGCTTTGCCATCGGCATCTACAGCTACATAAAAATGATAACGTTGTATATAGACTTTAAGTTTTTTAGTTTAAAGGTAAAAAGGTTGAGGAAGAGGAAACCGTGATGGCTTTCTCTTCCTTTTTTTGTGTGGGCTTAAGAGATTCCATGTTTCTTCTTGTAGGAGCGTAGCTTTTCCATCTGGACGGAAACACGATACATGTAATACTCTTGCCATTGCTTCAATTTCTTTGCTCTGACCTTGTTGTCGGCATCGCAGCCGATTGCTCCCCACTTGGATGGGGTGTAGTAGTAGGAGGCAGCCTTGATGTCTTCCACATTCTTGAAATAACGTGTTGCCTTCCACTTGCCAAGCTGAACCAGGCGACGGTAGGCAAGGAGCTGCTTGCGGTTGGGGTCGTAGGTCATGATAGCCCAATCCTTGTGGGACTGGTCGTAGAGCATGTAGAAGCGTGGAGCGCCTCCTTCCTGGTACTTGGCTAGGGTGGCTTTTACGCCTTTCTGCCACATGCGAGTTGAGCGGAAAAGCTCGATACGAGTGATTACTGGCTGGTAGATGGCTATCAGCATCTTACGCAGCAGGTTTGAATAACTTTGTTTCATTTTTCTTTTTACTTTTAATTGTTAACTTATATGGACAGGCGATGGAATCGCCTGGAACGGTGGCTCAGAGAGAGGGCTAGCTGCCACCACCTATGCCTGACAGCTCGGCTACTACAGGTGGGCGGTTGCGGAGGCGTTCTCGCTCTATATCGGACTTTGAGCGGAATGGGATGATTTCCGGGGCAGGCATGTCCTTTTCTACGTAGAGGGCAATGGCTCTAGCCATCACTCGGTCATCATGCTTTCCGGCTATGGCACCGTAGCAGTCGTTTTGCTTGTAATAGAGGAAATAGGTGCATTCATCTATGGCTGCTAGTTCTCGCTCCATATAACCACCATCACGGATGATTCTTGCCATCGTCTTTACTACTGCCACCTTGGTGTTCTTGTTGGTGTTGAATCCCCATTTCATCTCTATATTCTTCACCTTCTTCAACTTGGACTGGGAAGCACTATACAGGTTGTCGTAGAGTGGGAGGAGGATAGGGAAGAACAGCTCTGACTGGTTGCCCTCGGTATTGTTCATGCGAGAGTAAGCGGTATTGTTCTCAATGACCAGATAAGCATCATTATAGAAATGGGCTATCTGGGCGCATCGCATGGCTAACTGATCGGCATCGCAGTGGCCATGCCATTCGGCTACCAGCTCAGGAACGCCACCGTAGATTTCATCGTAACGGTCGAAGACTACTATATCTGAGAAGTCGGAGGTTTTATGTGATCCACCAATATCGCAGGCTACAATGTAACGATGCTTGACAATCTCGGAGTTGTCGGGTCCAGCCCATACCTTAAGAGGTCCACCGGAACGCTCAACAAAACGGATATTATTCATGCAAGCATCATCGGCAGCATCATAGGAGTCACCTTCGATGTCGCCCACCATGATAGGCTCAATACCCTTGCAGTCCTCTTCCATTTCCTTCAACTTGTATGGGTCGAAGACTGTAGTACCAGAGAAGAGGAAGGCCTCTACATCATCAGAAGGGTATTCCTGGCGCATACCGTCTAAATCATTATACTTCTTGCACTCGTTCACATACCAATGGATTCCTTCGAGCGTAGCACCCTTGATTTCCCAAAGCCACCAGAAGTAAGAGCCATGATATTGCTCATCTTCACGATTCTTGTATAACCAGATAACAAAGTCTATTTTCTCTTGCTCTGTCTTGAAAGGAAGGATATACTTCTCAATATCGAACCATGGCACGAAGTATGGAGTGTAGATAGAGAGGCGTTTTCCATCCTTATCGAAAGAGTTGGCACGGACCCATTCATCATGGAACTCATTCTCACGTCCGTTTGGTGTTGACTCTCGGACGATGAATGTTAATGGCACGGTGACACGGATAGAAGAAACCGCAGCGTTGATAACCTTCTGGGGAGTCCACTCGGTAGTATTCGGGAAGAAGGCTTCCTCTGTGATATGTGCCATGGCTGCATCGGCAGAACGGCATGATTCTGGGTTACGAGCGGAACCAGTCTGTATCTTGCAATCGCGTGGTATGAGATACTTGATGTTATTCTGTGTGCTTGATGTTTTGAGTTTGCGTGAATCCTCTTTAAAAGGTATTCCAATATCATAGAACAGCCATGTAGGAATGGCATTCATCAATTTCTCGTACATATCGAACACCTGGGTGGCAGATGATGACTGGTGACCAATGATGTTACTATTCCAGTTGGTCATCCAGAATATCTGAATCCATCCCATATATACATCTGTAGCAGTAGATCCACCCCACTGGCGACATTTAAGGAGAATGATCAGGATAGAGCCTAAATCTCCATGAAGGCGTTGTCTTTCAAAATCCTTTACGAGACCAATCTGTCCATGGTTGAGGAGAAAAGGTATATCCTCACCACCATCCTTATTCTTGATTCGGGCATAGGCATAGGCGAAGAAATAGAAATCGTGCTTACAGCGCAGGCGTATGAGATAGCGGAAGACAGCATCGCGAGCCTTCTCTTGGTCGAAGTCTGGCATGTACTTATCGCAAAAGGCCTCTATAGAACCACATTTGATGATGGCGCAGAACTTCTTTTCCTTCAACATTTCTACCGGGAGCCAGAGTTTCTTTCCATTCAAGAAATCTGTAATGATGCATTCGAATCGAAGTCCAGGGGCATTCTCTCCAGTAATGGGACGATAACTAGCGAGGAGACTTTGGAGTCTTCTCTTATCTTCTTCAAGAATCTCTTTGAGCTTCTTATCAGAAATCTGCTGCTGAGGTCGAACCTTTAAGGAGGATTTTGCTACTGGCATTCGTTATATATAATAATGTTCAGTGTTGAATGTCAAATGTTAAGTGTGTTGGCATGTCGGATAAATCTCTCTGCCTTAGCATAAATGAAACCTAAACAGAATAGGACTATGTGGAAGATACCAGCTATGTAAGGGAGAAGGAAACCTATAGCCATACCGAGCATCATCTGCCAGAAGTAGATGCGGTGATACCGATAATACCATTGCGCAGAGAATCCCATGAAGAAAGAAATCAATACGGAAGCACCCAATACAGGTAATGCCGGATAGTATATGAACGACAACAACACGGAACAGAGCCAGGCAGCCAGTAGGCGATGGAAGCGGAACTGATGATGAACCATCAATATGCACCAGCCGTTGATACCCCAGTGTATAAAGTTGGCATGACCGAACATATAGGCGAAATGGGTGTATAATGGCGATGATGGAGACACAGCCAGCGAGGCATGAAGCGGAATGATGAAAGCCATCAGGAGGATGATGAGAAGTGTAATATATAATGTACGCATAATGGAAGTGATTTATCGAGTTATGAATGATGTTTTCTTATTGCGGAAATAATTGTTTATTTTCATCTGTATGTAGCGTGGAGCCATACCCAAATTGGGCGCAGGAAGATTCAGGCATACATACACAAGATTTTTGGTATTGTACTCCTTGTATTGATCCATTTGCCGGAGACGCAAGAAATCCTGATAGAAATCTTCAAAGAGTTTTTCTTTCTGGGCTTGGTATTTGCCGAATTTAGGCTTATCCCCCTTGATGCGTTTACATACATACCGATAGGCTGTGCTATCGGCAAGATAATAGCAAGAGGCAGGCATCTTGGCGATGTAATCGCATATCTTAGCCATGGTGGTAGGATATTCTACCATTCTCTTGGCCTTGCGAAAGAGCAGATACATTTCTTGGTCTCTTTTAAGGTAAATTTCGGATATGGAATTTAGATGTTTCATACCAACAAAATTAATTCATCAAGATGCAGAACTTATCACAAAGTAATGCGAAATTTTCCTTAATTTAGCACACAAATATTAAAAATGAATATTTATGGCAAAGGAAACTATTGATAATCAGAAAGTTAAGTCAAAGCGAGATTCTTTTAGGGAGCGTCTTGCTCAGCGTTATCCGGACTTGAATATGGACGATGATGAGGCTGTTTATAACCAAATTGCGACCGATTACGACCAGTACGACCAAAGCAAGAAAAGGATGGACGACTTCAACAATATGCTGAAAGAAAATCCTCATGCTCCTGGGTTGGTGACAGGTCTTGTGACCAAGAAAAATGCTGATGGTGGCGACTTTAACCTTATCGACTACCTGATAGACGAGCTGGGTCAGGACTACATCGAAGCTATCAATGGTGACGAGGAGGCAAGGAAACGCTTGAAGGCTAGCGAGAAGGAAAAGCTCGATGCGAGTGAGAAGCTAGCCAAGGGCAAGGAGAAACTTGCAGCCAACATGGAGCAAGAGGATAAGGAGCTTGATGAAGCCATGAAGGAAGCCAAGATTAAGCCTGAGTCTATCAATGACCTGATAGAATGGATGTACAAGCGTAGCGAGGATGGCGAAGACCACGATGATGATGGATTCGTATGGAGAGCTGTCCGGTATGACTTGAAGAAGGCAGACTTCTTGCGCCTCTTCCAGATCAAGGACTTTGACAAGGCTGTTACTGATGCTGAGGAGCGAGGCTATAAGCGTGGCAAGAACGAGAAAATAGACCAGCAGAGGCAGCTTCACGATGGAAAACAGGGTGGCAAGCGGAACATCAACATCAATGGTGGCGGTGGTGCTCCTTCTCTTCCAAAGGAGAAGAGCCGTACTGAACAGGTGTACAGCAAGATGGTTGGAATGTAGCTCTTATCAATTAAGAATTTATAATTAATAATTAATAGTTTAAAAATTAACAGATTATGAAACAGTTTAAGAAATGGTTTGGATTCATGATGGCGATTTTCGTCATGATTCTGAGTGGTGGCAGCTCTTATGCTATGGCAGAAACTCCTCCTAATATTCCAGCAGGTGAAGGTGGCGGTGGCCCTACAGGTCCAACTGATGGACCAGGTGTTGGTGGCACGGGTCCAAAGTGGCAGGGGGGTAGCCAAGAGCAGCAGGAGAAGATGAACAACTGGGACTACTATGTGGCTCATGTGAACCCTACCGTGGTGGAAATGAAGCTGGAGAGTTGCCCAATCGACCAGATTCTTCGAGCCTCGAAGCGAATGACTCCTGTGGACAGTAACCGCATCGAGTATTATTCCATCGGTCAGCGACCAATCAAAACAAAATTGACGGAAAAGGTTAATAAAACCACAAATGGTGGTTCTGTAACCTTGAAGGTGGAGAACCCTACCGTATTCGGTGTAGGCGACATTATCATGGTGAACAGCTATCTGGGCTTTAAGGACAATGGTACTGACCGAAGCGAAATGATTCCTTTGCAGTTGCGTGTAACTGAGGTAGACAATGACGGAAACCCTACATGCTATGCGCTGAACGGTAAGAAGAACAATGCACGCGGAAACAGAGACCTTCCAGATGATATTGCTGTAGGTACTGTTGTAATGCGACTGGGACGAGCTGCTGGTGAAAAAGAGGTAGAGACAGGTAGCTACTACTCTATGCCTGATAAGAGCTTCCAGTATTGCCAGCGATTCATCATGCAGGTGGAGGAATCTCTTATCGACCGTATGAGCAAGACCCAGGTACAGTGGGACTTCACACGCCAGGAGAAGATGGCTATGGACGATATGCGACAGGGTCAGGAATTGAGCGGACTGTTTGGTTATCGCTCTATGTCGAATGGTGGCAAGGATGTAGGTCTTGTTTACACGATGGGTGGCATCTTCTGGGAAGCAGGTAAGGATTTGCAGATTGGACACTGGGAGCCAAAGATGCGTAAGCAGGCTGATGGTACTCTTGTTCCTGTAACCGTAAAAGTGACCGTACCTGATGGGACTTCTGGAACAAAGGAAGAGGTAAAGCAGGTATATGAGTATGTGATTAGCGAGAAGGAGTTGACCCAGTTTATTGCATCCATGTTGAAGGGTGCAGGTAACTCCAGCCGTACCAAGTTGCTCTTCGTAGACAACCTGATTTACCAAGCTTTTGCTAATCTCCGCTCTAACAAGCGTATCATTACCCAGACCGAAAAGGACTACCAGGGATGGAAACTTGACTTCGAGAAGTTTGAGAGCATGGGAACTAAGATTCTCATCTATCGCCATGATGCTTTTAACTCCTGGGGTATGGATGGTAGAGCCTTCTGCCTGGATGCTCGTTATCTTGACAAATATGTATTCGGTACATGGTCACGAAACGAGTTCAACGCTAAGGATCTCCTGATTCGCAACACTGCAGGTGTGGTGATGGAAGAGTATAGTTGCTGGGTTCTGACATTCCCTGATGCCCATGCACGTGTATCTCGTCCAACCTTCACCGAAGACGGTGTGACCGATGAGCAGATTCATGAGGCTGCTTAATCAAAGCAAATGGAGCTGATAGTTTTCTAACATATATCAAAAATCGGGGATAGTTGAGGCTGTAATGGTCTCGCTATCCCTTCACCCATAAACACAAAAGATATGTATAGATTTGTAGCAAACAGTATGCTCATCTTTGTGGTGACTCTGCCTAGCGGACTTATCAAGAGCGTGGAGTTTGAACGGTGCAGTAACAATGCTTATTCATACCTCACGGACAATAAACAGGTGGCAGACTGCATCAGAAAGCATCCGCTAACGAAGGCTGGGCGCATCATCGATGAGAGTCAGCCCGAAGAGGTGCAGCTGCAGAAGCATGAAGAAGAGCATGTGACGAACGAGAACGCCCTTCACTTCGAGAATATCACCAAGGCTAAGAACTATCTTGCCAAGACCTTTGGCGTAGATACGAGAAAGCTGAAAAGCCCCCAGAGCGTGAAGGACGAGGCGAAGAAAAACGGCGTGGAGATGGATTTCTAACATTTATAATATAATAATGTATATGGAAGCGTTGATGAGCGAACTAGTTTTAGAGGTGCGGAAGGCCATCAGTGAGATAAGCCATGATGACATGAATGACCTCATCGTGGATGACACTGATGTCATCATCCGTCAGTGCCTGGAGTCGGCGGCTAACATGTTGCTTGTTGAGGCTCCAGCTGATTTTCTTATTCCACAGCATGTGAAGGCATCCGTGTCGGGCGTGGAGCAAGATTACACGTCAATCCAGTACAAATACACCGATGGACATGGCTATCTCATCGTTCCCGAGGACTTCTTGCGCCTATATGAGTTGAGGCTGAGAAGTTGGCAGCAGAGCTTGTATGAGTTGTTGCCGATACAGAGCCAGGAGGCTAGGATGCAAGCCACACGGTGGGGGCGTGGCACGCCTCAGAAGCCAAGGGGATTCCTGACCGTGCGCAGCGGTGGCAACCGTGTGCTGATGTACTTCACGGCAGGGCGGTACAGCAGCCATGTCTCTGGTACGGTGGATAATGTCTATGACCATCTAGTGGAAGTCTTTACATATATTCCGAAGGCTAAGGTGGAGGCCGTCGGCGATGATTCGAGACTGACCGTTGCGCTCCTGGACATTTGCCGCCAAAACGTGATATACCGTGCGGCGAGCATCTACTTGGGCAGTAACCAGCAAGCCGATTTGGCTGAGCGATTTAGTAAACTTTCAAATTTTAGCTGATATGGATAAGAACTCCTTGCATTTTAAGGGAACGTACAGGAACGTGTATGAGGTCAACAGGGCATATCCGAACGGAGGTGTCGATGGGGACTATGTGGATATTAACGGATGGCAGCATTGGTGGAATCCTGATCGTGGGACGTGGTGCGTGAACGAGAACCGTGATTCCTATTGGGACGAGGTGCTTTCAACCGTTCAAAACTTATTGTTTTCAAAGGCTTGTGTCAGCGAGAGCGATTTTCCTCTGAACCCAACGGACGAGGAGAAACGGTTTGGCTATTTCTACAATGGCGAGCTTTATCTTTGGACTGGTACGAACGGAACGGTTCGAAACGGTCAGTACAGAAGCTTTGGCGTGGTGCAAGGTGAGCGTGGTGTGGGCGTGAGCAGCATCGCACAGACTTCCACGTCAAACGTGGATGGTGGAAAGAATGAAATCACCGTGACCTTGACGAATGGTGATTCATACAAGTTCTTCACATACAACGGCACAGGACGCAACAAGGGATATTATTACAGAACCCTTGACGAGCTGAAGCAAGCAGTGCCATCGCCTACCGTGACCGATTGGGCGATAGTCGATGGCAGTGTTTACGTGTGTGACGAGGCAGGTGTGTGGAAGGACACCACCTATTCATGGAAACCCATCAAGTTGAATCCGTTTGTGACGGAGCTGAACAAGATGGATATGCCGACATCAACTGGCTACCTCTATTGGAATGGTCAATCTTTCGGATGGAAGACTCCTGTTGTGAACAATGGTGGTGGCAATACAGGCGGTGGTACAAGCATCGACCTCTCTGAGTACAGTTGGTGGGGAAGAAAGTTTGACCC
>ULRP01062473.1_pt1 | contig 25236 bp, 18 predicted proteins | sample 1955521 | NCBI WGS metagenome assembly ULRP01 (sample SAMEA4835685, study PRJEB28245) | human gut metagenome | biome: gut microbiome; material: fecal sample | place: Denmark | collected 2008
CGGGCGAAATACTTATGAAAAACGGAATGCATTGTTTAGGTTGCGCACTCGCTCACGGAGAAACCGTTGCGGAAGCTGCGGACGTGCACGGCGCGGACCTTAAAAAAATGCTCGAAGAGCTTAACGATATAAAATAACAAATTTCTTATGACAGACGAGGTATATACCGAAAACGGCGACGGGGCAAAACCCAAAAAAGTCGGTACGGAAATAATAAAGTGCGACGGGTGCGGGGCGAATATGATTTTCGATCCGGACGCGCAAAAGCTTTATTGCCCGCATTGCGGAAGCGAAAAGGAGCTTAAAGACGGCGGCACGGCAAAAGAAATAAGTCTTTTGCACGGGCTTGATTCGGACAATTACGATTCGTCCGACGAAGCCGTTGTTTTCAGATGTTCTAACTGCGGCGCGAGCGTAGTCATAAACGACGGAAAGTCCGCTACCGTCTGCCCGTTCTGCGGCACGGCTCACGTTCAGAAAACGGACGATTTGCCGGGACTTAAACCCAACAGACTGATTCCGTTTGCTTTCGGCGCGAAGAAAGCTTTAGAGCTTAGCAAGGCGTGGGCGAAAAAAAGACTTTTCGCTCCGAGAAAATTCAAAAAGAAGCTCGGCGCGGAAAACGTGAACGGCGTTTATACTCCGTGTTTTACGTTCGACAGTTATACTACGTCCCTTTACAACGGCAAGATAGGGATAACGCATACCCGCACGGTAGGTTCCGGCAAAAACAAACGGACGGAAACCTGGACGGAATGGAAATATATTTCGGGTACGTATTACGATAATTTCGACGATATATTAGTTACCGCGGGTTCTAAATTCGATCAGAAAAAACTCGATAAGATCGCGCCTTACGACACTAACGACAGCAAGGCATACGAGAAAAAATATATGCTCGGCTTTATGGCGTATAAATACGACAACGATCTCGAAGGGTGCTGGGATTTTGCCAAAAGCAGAATAGACGCGCGTATCCGCAAGGGCATACTTTCGAGGTATGTTTACGATAAAGTCGCGTATCTCAACGTGTCCACGAGCCACGACCGCGTAACTTATAAATACGTTATGCTTCCCGTGTACGTGGGGAATTATAATTTCAATAAAAAGCTTTATAATTTTTACGTAAACGGAGATACGGGCAAGGTATGGGGCAAAACGCCCAAATCCCCGCTTAAAATCGCCATCGCGGTTCTTTTGGGTATCGCTCTCGTTGCGGGCATCGTCGCGCTGTATTATTTTTATAACGGAGGTTGGTAAACCTTTAGGCGCGTTTGGAATTTGTTTAACCGATAATCGGGTTTTTTGCCCGATAATACGTTATTTTTTTAAAATAATTCCAAAATTTTCCCAAAATCATTGACCTGACAAGGTAAAATGATATATAATTTAAAATAGGCTTGAAATAAATGCGGAAAACGTTTTTTCCGCACGGAGGCAGAAATGAAAAAAGGCAAGGCAATAGCTTTATTAACGGTTATTTCGCTTATTATGGCGTTTGTGACCGTTATGACTTTTGCGCGTTTTCCGATGGGAACGAAGAATTATAATTCCGTTCTCGGCGCAATACAGACGGACTACGATATAAGCGGCGGCACCGCTTATACTCTTACCGCGGCTAAAGACAACGTTAAAGTCGTAAACGACGACAACGTAGACGAAGTTATAAACGTTCTTAAATTCCGTATGAACGCTCTTGGTTATCAGTCTTATTCGATAAAAGCGATAAAGATTGCAGACGATTACGATATCCGTATCGAAGCGAAAGGCGAAAAGAACGATTACGGCGAAGAGGACAACAGTCAGCTCGCTTCCGACGTGGCTGTAGTTGCGGCTTACGGCGAAATAGAGTTTTACGGCGGCACGGAAGCTAATCCTTCCGGCGAGGACAAGCGTATCTTAAAAGACGTAAAAGTTATTTCGGACGCAAAATATCTCGGTTCTTATACGTCGGGCGATACGACCGCATATCAGGTTTCTATCGTGTTCACGGACGAGGGATATAAAGGACTGATGGATTTAATTAAAAACAACTCGTCTTATTATATAAAAATAATGCTCGGCGATACGGAATTGCTCGGCGGAGGTTCTGCAATTTCCTCGGATTATTTCCAGAATAAAACGCTCGGCATAACCACTTCTACCGAAGCTTCCGCGAGACAGGCTGCGTTGCAGATCAAGTCCGGCGGACTCGCTTATAAATACGAAGTGTCCGAAGGCGTAAGCGTAACCGCGCCCATGGGCGATAAGGTTGCGTTCTGGTCGATTATCTCGGTTGCGGCGGTTATGGTTGTTACCGTTATAGCTTTCGCGATTATATATAAAGGCTTCGGTCTTATCGCGGCGTATACCGAAATATTGTTTATGCTCGTTTATCTGCTTATGCTTATCGCCGTCCCGGGAATCGAAGTTTCTCTCGGCGGAGTTATAGGTATAATCGCGGCGACGGTTCTCACCGCGGACGGGCTTATGATTACGGCAAAAAGAATTAAAGAAGAAGCGGCGAGCGGCAAAATGATTAAACCCGCCGTTAAAGCAGGTTTCCGTCGTTCCTTCCTTCCGATAATAAATTCCGCGGTCGTATCCGCTATAGCGGCGGCGTGCGTGTTCGCTTTCGCTAAAGGAACGTTCAGAGGCTTTGGCATAACGTTCGGCATCGGCGCGATAATTTCCGCCGTTTCCACGCTCGTGTTCGCAAGAATGTTTGCGTCTTTGATTTTTTCCGCGAACGGTTACAAATACGGCTTCCTCGTATTGAAAAGAAACGATACCGAAAACGAGGCGGAGGTGTGATATGCAGAACAATAATTCTACTAAAAAGGTTTGGATAATCATCACGCTGCTTATAATCGTTGCGGGAATGGTATTCCTCGGCGTGTTCGGACTCGGACAGTCGCCCGATTATAAAAAATCTTACGAAGTACGCGTAAGCGTGGATCAGAACGTAAACGGTTCGGGTGAAATCGTTAAAGACGCGGCGGAAAAATTCTTTTCCGATAAAGGCATAAAAATAGCGTCTTATGCAACGCAGTCTATGGACGACGGCGCGACTTTCGTTTATAAAATAGCGCAAAAAGCCGATACCGATTTCAGTACGGAAGAACTCAAAAACTCCGTTCAGAACGCATTGCAGGCTAAAGAAGAGACGAAAAATCTCGTTGCAAAGGCAGACGGGGTATACGAAACGGAAGTTACCGCTTATAAAGAAGTGTTCGGCGTTTCTCTCGCTTTGGGTATTGCCTCGATGATTGCGTTCGTTTATCTGTTGCTCGTAGAAAAACCCGTCGCGGCGTTTTCCGCCGTTCTCGGCGCGATCGTTTCCGCTTTGCTCTTTATTTCCGTGACGAGCATTGCGAGAATCCCCGCTTATCCGACGTTTACCGTTTCGCTCACGTTCGCGTTCACGCTTGCGCTCGTGTTCTCAACGGTTATCGTCAACAGATTCCGCGAAGTAATGAAAATTTCCGGCAACGAAAAGTTGTCGATAGCGGAAATTGCGGCAAAAGGCGTTAAACAAAGTGTGGCGAGAGTGATTTTCGTCGCGGTTGCGGTGCTTGCGGCAGCGATTCCGTTTGCTGCTTCCTGTTCTTTGGGACTTGTGTTTTTTGCATTGCAGATTGTTGCGGCGGACGTCGTTGCGATATTCGCGTCGCTTTTCTGGACGGCTTTTTTCTGGTCGGTTATGAAAAAGAAAAAATAATCGTAAGCGGAAAAATATTTACGTTACGAAAAATTTAACAGAAAATTTATGAAAACGGCGGAGAAATCCGCCTTTTCGTTTTAATCCGACGGAGAAAACAAAAGTTATTTTTTTCAATCTCGCCGCGCGGCGTCGAGAAAATTACGGCGGATTTTTGACTTTAATCATAACGTTGTTTTAAAATTTTCAGACAAACGGAGCTTTACGGTGAAAATAGTTTACGGCAAAAGTTTAACGGCGGAAGAAAACGCCGCCGCTCGCGATATTTCCGAAACCTGCGGAATCTCTTATGATACCGCAAGGCTTTTGCTGTACAGAAATATCGATACTCCCGAAAAAGCAAAAAAATTTCTGAATCCGGGCGAGAGCGGACTTTACGACCCGTTCGGGCTTTCCGGAATGCGCGCGGCGGCGGAACGCATTTCGCTCGCGAAAGAAAGGAAAGAGAAGATTCTTGTTTTCGGGGATTACGACGCGGACGGCGTTTGCGCTTCTTCGATTTTGTATCGTTGCTTAAAAAAGTTCGGCGCGGAAGCGATTGTCACCGTTCCCGAAAGAGAAGAGGGTTACGGGTTGAATCCGCAAAAAATCGCCGAAGTTAAAAAAAGAGACAACGTAACGCTTCTTATCACCGTAGACTGCGGAATATCCGACCGCGATAAGATAGAAGAAATAAAGAAAACGGGTATAGACGTTATCGTGACCGATCACCACGAACCGCCCGACGACCTGCCCGATTGCATAAGAATAAATCCCAAAATAAAAGGGCAGAGCTATCCTTTCGACGGGTTGTGCGGCGCGGGCGTTGCGTATAAACTCGGGTACGCGCTTATAGGAAAAGAAGCCGACGAATATCTCGATCTTGCCGCGCTCGCAACCGTAGCGGACAGTATGGATTTAATCGACGAAAACAGGAACATCGTCTTTTTGGGATTAAAGCTTATGAACGGTGCGAAAAAACGCGCGGTTTTCGAGCTTCTTGGCGGCGGTACAGATAAGAAATTCACCTCGCAGTCTTTGGCGTTCGGCGTTGCTCCGAGAGTGAATGCCGGGGGCAGAATGGGCGACGCGGCAACCGCGCTTAAAGCGTTTATTTCCGACAATAAATCGGAGGTGTTTGACGCTTGCGTCAGACTTAACGAATACAATATAGCAAGACAAGCGGATTGCGACGCGATTTACAGACAGGCTAAGGGACAGATAAATTCGCAAAAACTATACGATAATTCCGTGATAACGGTTGCGGGCGACGGCTGGAAAACGGGTTTCATCGGCATAGTCGCGGCAAAACTCGTAGAAGATTATAACCGCCCCGTGATAGTTTTTGCAAAAAACGCGGACGGGTTTATGAAAGGTTCTGCGCGCAGCGTAGAATACATAAATATTTACGACGCGATAGACAGCGCGAAAAAATACGTTCTCGGCTTCGGCGGGCATTCTCAGGCGGCGGGCGTTTCGCTCGATTACGAAAATTACAAAAACTTCTCTTCCGCCGTTTGCGAGTTTGCGGATAAAGCGGGGATTTCCGAACGCGAAAAAGAAATATTCGTGGATATGCGGGCAGAAGGCGAAATGAACGTCGATTTTATAAAAGAAATCGATCGGTTAGAGCCGTTCGGAGTAGGAAACAGGCGTCCGCTTTTTTCCGTTTCGGTAGGTTCTGTAAAGCCGAGAGCGTTAAAGAACGGTTCTCCGCATTTTTCGTTTGCGACGAAAGCGATGGAAATGCTCGACTTCAACGGCGAAAACGACGTTTACGACCTGACGCTTCCTATAAACAAAACGATAATTTTCGAGCCTAATTATTCCGTGTTCAGGAATAAGGAATCCGTTAAGGGTTTCGTAAAATACGTTTTGCCCGAATACGGAGATTTTTCGTCCGCTTCGCTTAAAATATTCGACAGAGAACTCTGTCGGCTTAAAGAAAACGTAAAAGCCGATTATACGGAAATCCGCTGCGCGGACGTAAAAATAGAAAGAGGTTTCGGAACGGTTTACGTCGTTTCGGACGAAGCTAATCTCAAAAACTACGACTATTCCGCCGTCGCGGCGTATCTTTTTAACAAAAAAGACAAAACAAACGCCAACTGCGTTATAGTTTCGCCCGAAAGCATACCCGACGGCTACGAAAAAGCGGTATATTTAGACGAGCCGACTGCGGTTTTCGGCGGTGTTAAAGCTTTCGTTTGTCGCGAAAAATGCGGCTTTTCAAAGATGAAAAATCTCTCGGTAGACAGGAGCGATTTCGAAGACGCGTTCAAAAGACTGTGCGAGCGCGAGAACGACGTTTACGAAGACGCCGCGTCGTTTTTCGACGGCGAAAAAACCGGAACGACCGCGGAGCAAGCGGAGCAATTCGTTTTCGCTGCGGAAGTGTTTATGGAACTCGGATTTTTCGAATGTAAGGACGGCAGGCTTAAACGCGACAGAAGCATAAAAGCCTCTCTCGATAAATCAAAAATTTATAACGCGGTATGCGCGATAAGGGTAAATTATGAGTGATATTTTAGAACGACTTGAAATATCCTATTCGGGAAAAGATCTCGAATTGTGCAAAAAAGCTTACGAGTTCGCCCGCAAGGCGCACGAAGGTCAGAAAAGAGCTTCCGGCGAAGCGTATTTTATACACCCTTGCACCGTTGCGGAAATCCTCGTCGATCTGGGCTTGGACGCGGCTACAATCGCCGCGGCGTTTCTGCACGACGTGATAGAGGATACCCCCGTATCGGAAGGCGATATAAAAAAAGAATTCGGCGACGAAGTGTTAGAGCTTGTTCAGGGCGTAACCAAGCTCGAAAGAATAGAGTTCAACTCGCAGGAAGAGGAGCAGGCGGAAAACTTCCGCAAGCTTTTCGTCGCGATGGCAAAGGATATCAGAGTCATAATAATAAAACTTGCCGACAGATTGCACAATATGCGTTCGCTAAACTTTCTTTCGGTAGAACGTCAGCAAAGAATGGCAAGGGAAACTTTGGAAATTTATGCGCCGCTCGCGGGGCGGCTCGGAATTTCGCAGATAAAATGCGAGCTTGAAGATTTATGTCTTAAATATCTCGAACCGGAAGCTTACGAATACATTTCCACCAACGTGGAAAATCGCACGAAAGAAACGGTGGAACTTGTCGCGCAGGTTGTGGACGAACTTAAAAAAATGCTTGCGGATTCGCATATTTCGGGCGAAGTATTCGGCAGAAGAAAGCATTTATACAGTATTTACCGCAAAATGAAAGAGCGCGGCAAAACGCTCGACCAGATTTACGATATAGTGGCTATCCGCGTCATCGTCAACACCGTGGGCGAATGTTACGAAATTTTCGGAAAAATCCATAATAAATGGAAGCCCGTTCCCGGCAGAATCAAAGACTATATCGCAACGCCTAAGCCCAACTTTTACAGGTCGCTGCATACCACGGTCGTGACTAACTTCGGAAAGGTCTTTGAAATTCAGATAAGAACTTACGAAATGAACCACGCCGCCGAATACGGTATCGCCGCGCACTGGAAATATAAAGAAAACAAAAAAGAAGCGGACGATCTCGATACTCGCCTTTCCTGGATAAGGGAAGTTATGGAATGGCAGGGCGGCTTGAAAGACAGCAAGGAATTTCTTAACTCGTTAAAGGGCGACCTGTACAGCTCGGAGGTCCTCGTTTTCACGCCCAAAGGCGACGTTAAAAGTCTGCCGAAAGACGCAACGCCGCTCGATTTTGCTTACAGCATTCACTCGGCAATCGGCAATAAGTGCGTGGGCGCAAGGGTGAACTCGAAAATAGTTCCACTAAACAGTACGCTGCAGGTCGGCGACGTGGTGGAAATCATCACTTCTCAGAACTCCAAAGGTCCGTCCTGGGACTGGCTTAAAATAGTAAAAAGCCCCTCCGCGCGCGTAAAGATAAGACAATTCTTCAAGCGCGAAATGAAGGAGGACAACGTAAAAACCGGCAAGAGTATGATAGAAGCGGAAGCCAAAAAACGCGGATACTCTCTCAGAGAGCTTTTGACGGACGAATCGTTTTTGTTTCTCGCTTCCAAAATGTCCTTTGCGAGCGAAGCCGAAATGTTCGCTTCGGTGGGCTACGGCGCGGTTTCTACGGGGCAGATTATAGTAAAGCTTATCGATTATTACCGCAAAAATCAGCCTAAAGAAGAAATCAGGAAGTATTATACCTCCAACCCCAACCACTCGAGCAGTGTTACGGTTAAAGGAATGGCGGGACTGCTCGTGCATTTTGCGGGTTGTTGCAATCCCGTGCCGGGCGACGACGTTATAGGTTTTATTTCCCGCGGGCACGGCGTAACCGTACACAGAAAAGACTGCCCGAATATGCGTCAGGCGGAAAAGGACAGACTTATAGAGGTGTCCTGGGCGGATAAAGCCGCAAACGTGTTCAATGCGAGCATAAAAGTCGTCGGCAATACGCAGACGGAGATTCTTGCCTGCGTTGCCGCGGCGGTATCCGAATTGAAGCTCGAAATCGTTTCCACCAACGGCAGAACGGATAACAAAACCCGGCAGGTGATAGTCGATTTCAATATAAGACTTAACGGAAAAGAAGAGCTTGAAAGACTTATCGGCAAGTTAAAGCAAGAACCTAAAATTTCCGACGTGTACAGAACGGGCAACTAGAGAGAATCTTATGAAATTATATCATTTATCGTCAGGTCCGCTTAAAGTCAACACTTATTTTTTAGTGAACGAAAGCACGACCGAAGCCGCGGTTATCGATTGCGGAGAAAACTACAATCTGATAAAAAAGACGGAAAAAGAATACGGCTTTACCGTAAAAGCCGTGCTTTTGACGCACGCGCATTTCGATCACGCGGGCTGCGCGAAGAAATTACAGGACGACGGCGCAAAAATTTACGTTTCCGAGAAAGACGCGCCCAAGTTGTTAAACGAAGAGAATCTCGCTTCCGCTTTCGGCAGAAAGTTCGATAAGCTCGTCGCGGACGAAACGTTTACGGACGGAGAAGAGCTTTGCGTTTGCGGAATAAAAATAGAAGTGATCGCCACGCCCGGGCATACGGACGGTTCTGTGAGTTTTGTAGTAGGCAATATGCTGTTTACGGGCGATACGCTGTTTTTTAGATCCGTCGGCAGAACCGACTTTCCGTCTGGCAGCAGAGAAGCTCTCGTCGCTTCCGTAAAAAAACTGTTCGCTCTTTCCGGCGACTATATCGTGTATCCCGGACACGAAGAATTCACGACTTTATCGGAAGAGAGAAAATATAATTCGTTAGTTGATTATGATTGATACCGATCTTAAATTTCTGGAAACGGAATTTAAAGAAGAGCTTTTGTTCTTTCCCGATTCCGAAACGCTTAAAGTAAGACATCGTTTTACCGAAAAAGATAACAAATTCGTAAACACGGTAACGGTGAACGGAAAAACCTACGCTTACGGAAATCTCGTAAAACCCGCTTCGGACGAAACGGAGAAAAAGCGGCTCGTAAAAAGGTACGCAAAGCTGTCTTTGTACAAAGCCGTTTCTCAGTTCACGGGGATAAAGCTTCCATGGGGCGCGCTCACGGGCGTAAGACCAACCAAGCTCGCTTATTCGGCGATAGAAGAAACGGGCGAATTCAGGGAGTTTTTTACCGACGTTATGAAGGTGTCGGAGAAAAAAACCGAGCTTATCGCCGAAGTGATAGAAAACCAGAAAGGGATATATTCCAAAAATCCCGATAATTCCGATCTGTTCGTTTTCGTTCCGTTCTGCCCCTCGCGGTGCAGATACTGTTCTTTTATTACCGCGGATATGAAAAGCTCCGCTTCTCTTACGGACGATTACGTAAACGCGCTTTGCGAAGAAATAAAAGAAAGCGCAAGGTTTATAAAAAAGCTTCGCAGTATTTACGTGGGCGGCGGAACGCCCGTCGCGCTATCGGACAAGCAGCTCGAAAAAATGCTTTGCGCGATAGATAAAATCCGAGGCGGCGTCGAGTATACCGTAGAAGCCGGCAGACCCGACAGAATAACAGAAGAAAACCTGAAAATACTTAAAGCTCACGGCGTAACGCGCGTTTGCGTCAATCCGCAGAGCTTAAGCGACGAAACGTTAAAACGAATCGGCAGAAATCATACCGCGGCGGAAGCGATACGCGCTTTAGAACTCGCGAAAAAGGATTTTATCGTCAATACGGATCTGATAGCCGGGTTAGAGGGCGAAACGTTTGCGACTTTCAAAGAGACTATAGATAAAACGATAGAGCTGTCGCCCGATAATATAACCGTTCACAGCCTTTGCGTAAAGAAAGGCGCGGAGCTTGCTTCCGAAGAAAAGATTTTCAATCCCGATACCGAAAAAATGATCGACTACGCGGAAGGCGCGCTTAAAACCGCGGGCTACGGCGCGTATTACGTGTACAGACAAAAATACGCTGCGGGCAATCTCGAAAACGCAGGGTTTACAAAAAGCGGCAAGGCGTGCGTTTATAACGTAGACGCGATGGAAGAAATATCCGATTGCGTGGCGTGCGGCGCGAACGCGATAAGCAAGAAAGTCGATTTTGCGGGCGAAAAAATAGAAAGATACGGCAGTCCCAAAGACGTAAAGACGTATCTTTCAAAAAAAGAAGAGATTCTACGCAAAAAAGCGGCGTTTTTTTCGGAAAAACAATGAAAATCGTTAAAAACAGTTTACAAAACGCGTAAAATTTGATATACTGTTTAAGCTTGATACTTTAGATAAGGCTTTGCGGGTTTTACTCCTCCCAGGGCTTTGTTTAGAGCGGACTATTCCATAATAAACAGGAGGTAAAAGAAATGGATAAAGCAAGAAAAGCAGAAATAATGGCAAAATTCGCAAGACACGAAGGGGATACCGGTTCTGCGGAAGTGCAGATCGCGCTTCTTACCGAAAGAATCAATCACCTCAACGCGCATCTTGCAACAAACAAAAACGACAATCATTCCCGTCGCGGACTGATGAAAATGGTAGGCGAGCGTCGCGGTCTTCTCAAATATCTGCAGGAAGTGGATATCGAAAGATACAGAAAAGTAATCGCCGATTTGGAATTGAGAAAATAACGAATAGAGGGCGGCATTTTTTTGCCACCCTTTTTTCTTGAATACGGCTATAAATTCGGCTATATACGTCGTTCGCGCGGGGCGCGGACGTTTCATAAATAGAGTACAGAAATAGGAGAAAAAAATGACGAACAACTACAAAGAATTCAGAACGAATATCGGCGGAAAAGAAGTCGTGGTAGAAGTCGGCAAATACGCGGAGCAGGCAAACGGCGCCTGCGTCGTGCGTTCCGGCGACACTGCGGTTATGGTTTCCGTCTGTATGTCCGCAACGCCGAGAGAAGGAATGGATTTCTTTCCCTTGCAGGTAGATTACGAAGAGAAGATGTATTCCGTCGGCAAAATCCCCGGCGGTTTCAAAAAGAGGGAGGGCAGAGCGAGCGACAAAGCGATTTTAACCAGCCGTCTTATAGACAGACCGCTCCGTCCGCTTTTCCCGAAAGGTCTTTTCAACGACGTGGTGGTTATCGCGCAGGCTTTGTCTGTAGAACCCGACATTCAGCCCGAACCGCTCGCAATGATAGGCAGTTCCATCGCTCTCGCGATATCGGATATTCCGTGGGCAGGACCTACCGGCTCCGTAGTCGTGGGAATGGTTGACGGCAAATACGTAATCAACCCCGACGCCAAACAAAGAGCGGCTTCGGATATTCACCTTAATCTTGCCGGCACGAAAGACGCTATTTTAATGATAGAAGCCGGCGCGAACGAAGTAACGAACGACGAAATGGTAAACGCCATCACCTTCGGTCACGAAGAAATCAAAAAGATTTGTAAGTTTATAGAAGAAGAAATCGTTCCCGTCGTCGGCAAGCCGAAAAAACAGATAGAACTTTATCACGTTCCCGAAGAACTCGATAAAGAAGTCCGCGCTTTCGCTTCCGAAAAAATCGATTGGGCTATCGATACGTTCGACCGTCAGGAAAGACAGGCAAGACAGGATCAGGCAGAAGCGGAAACGCTTGCGCACTTTAAGGATATCTATCCCGATAACGTGAGAGAAATCAAAGACAGCCTTTATTATCTCACTAAAGAAAAAGTCCGCGCGAAGATATTCGATAAAGGTATCCGACCCGACGGAAGAGGACTTAAAGACGTGCGCCCCATCTGGTGCGAAAGACACGTTCTTCCCAGAGTTCACGGCTCGGCGGTGTTCACGAGAGGTCAGACGCAGACTCTTACTACTTGCACTCTCGCAATGCTTTCCGAAGCGCAGAAGCTCGAAGGTCTTGACGAAGAAACCTCAAAACGTTATATGCATCAATACAACTTCCCCGGCTACTGCACGGGCGAAGCAAAAGCATTAAAATCGCCCGGTCGCCGCGAAATAGGTCACGGCGCGCTTGCAGAAAGAGCGTTGATACCGGTAATCCCGCCGGAAGACGAGTTTCCTTACGCAATCCGCGTAGTAAACGACATTATGTCTTCTAACGGTTCGTCTTCTATGGCGTCCGTGTGCGGTTCTACCATGGCTCTTATGGACGCGGGCGTACCCATCAAAGCGCCTGTCGCGGGCGTTGCAATGGGACTTATTAAAAATCAGGAAACGGGCGAATTCCGCGTTATGACCGATATTCAGGGACTTGAAGACTTCCTCGGCGATATGGACTTTAAGGTTGCGGGTACTACCAAAGGTATCACCGCTATCCAGATGGATATAAAAATCAAAGGCATTTCCGAAGAGATAATGCACACCGCTATCGAGCAGGCTAACGAAGGTCGCAGATATATTCTCGGCAAAATGCTCGAATGCGTTCCCGAAGTCGCGCCCAAGCTTTCCGAATACGCTCCGAGAATCATCTCCTTCTACATCGCTCCCGATAAGATCGGCGACGTAGTCGGCAAACAGGGCAAGGTAATCAACAAGATTATAGAAGAAACGGGCGTTAAGATAGACATAGACGACGACGGAAGAGTAAACGTGGCAAGCGTGGGCAACGACGAACAGTTAGAACGCGCAAAAGCCATAATTCTTTCGATTGCGAAAGATCCGGAAGTCGGCGATATGTTTATTTCCGAAGTCGTGAGAATTCTTCCCAAAGTCGGCGCGTTCTGCGAACTCGCTCCCGGTAAAGACGGACTTATTCACATTTCGAGAATGAGCGACAAGAGAATAGAAAGCGTAGAAGAAGTTTTGCATATAGGCGACAAGGTTAAAGTAGAGATAATCAAGATAGGCGAAAAAGGCATAGACCTTAAACTTCTCGAAATAATCAAGGAATAAAACAAAAAACAAAAAAGCGATATGCAAGGCGAAAAGCCTTGCATATTTTTGCATAACGGCTTGCCCCGACCGCATAAAATAGCAAAAGGGGGTAAAAGCTTTTATGCCGGACAGAAAAAGAACCGTAGTCACCGATATTATACTTATACTCGTTTTTTGCGCAGTTTTTGCGGTAAGTTTTTTTCCGCAGAATCCCGTTCCCATTTACGGCGGAAAGATAGTCGGCGCGATATATAACGGTAACAGAAGTTCCGACAACGTGTCGCTTATGTTCAACGTGTATGAAAACACGGAAACGGTAAACGCCATAATCGACCTGTTAGACGAGCGCGGCGCGAAAGCTACGTTTTTCGTGGGCGGTTGCTGGGCGGACGACAATGCGGACACTCTTAAAAAAATAGTCGGCGGCGGACACGAAATAGCTAATCACGGTTATTTTCATAAAGACCACGCAAAGCTCGGTTACGATAAAAACAGAGAAGAAATAGACCTTACCGGCAAGATAACCGAGGCGTTATGCGGCGTTAAACCGAAATTGTTCGCTCCGCCGTCGGGCAGTTTTTCCGAAACGACGTTAGAAGCGGCGTTTGATCTCGGCTACACCGTCGTTATGTGGTCGAAAGACACCGTCGACTGGCGCGATAAGGATAAAAGCAAGGTTTTTTCCCGCGCGACGAACGGCGTCTGCGGGGGCGATCTCATTCTGATGCATCCCAAGCCTCATACTCTGTCCGCACTGCCGAAAATTCTCGATTATTACGAGAAAGCGGGATTAAAAGCGGTTACCGTCAGCGAAAACGTTTCCGCTTCGGCAGGAAAAACATAAAAAACCGTTATATAAGCATAATAACGGTAAATCACGGAGAAAAGATGAAATTTTATAAAAAATACGATAACGGTTTAAGACTTGTCGCGGTAGATATGCCGGGCTTCGTTTCGGTTTCCTGCGGGATTCTCGTAAAAACGGGCAGTATCAACGAAAGCGAAGCGGAAAACGGAATTTCGCACTTTATCGAGCATACGCTTTTTAAAGGTACGAAAAAGCGTTCCGCTTTTGAAATTTCCGATTATATAGACAGAATCGGCGCGCAGATAAACGCGTTTACTTCTAAGGAAACGACGTGTTATTACACTAAATCCACGGCGGAACATCTCGGCGATTCGCTCGAAGTATTGTCGGATATTTTCTTTGATTCCGTGTTCGATAAAGAAGAACTCGAAAAAGAAAAGAGCGTTATTATAGAAGAAATAAATATGTGCGAGGATACGCCCGAGGATTTGTGCCTTGACCTTCTTTCGGAGAGTTATTACGGCAACGAAGGATTAGGTTGTCCTATTTTAGGTCCTGCCAAAAACGTTAAAAGATTTTCCAAAGCGGATATAGAAAAATATATGAAAAAATATTACTGCGCGGACAACGTGGTGATATCCGTCGCGGGCAAAGTAGACGTTAAAGAAGCAGAAAGGCTTGCGGACAAGCTTTTTGCAAGCAAATTCAAAAATTTTGCGAGCGAAAAGCAACGCGTTTTTTCGCCCGTACAGCCGCGTTCGCTTTACAAAAGCAAAAAGATAGAACAGTCGCACATCGCGTTTTCGCTTCCCGCGGTTTCGGTAAAGAGCGATAAAGGCGACGCGCTCAATATCGCCAACACCGTTTTCGGCGGAGGAATGAGCAGCAGACTTTTTCAAAAGATAAGAGAAGAAGCGGGGCTTGCGTACAGCGTTTATTCCTACGTTTCTCAATATAAAGACAGCGGCGTTCTCGAAATATACGCGGGCGTAAACACCGCCAACCGCGACCTTGCCGCAGAAAAGATTATAGAAGAGCTTAAACGTATCAAAACGGAAAAAATCACCGAAAGCGAATTTTTACGCGGCAAAGAACAGGTTAAAAGCGCGTTTATCATGAGCAGAGAAAGCACGGTTTCTCAAATGCTGTTATACGGCAGAAACACCTTGTTTCTCGATAAAGAATTCGATTTTAAAGAGCGAATGGCGTTTATCGAGAATATAAGCTATAAAGACGTTTTAGAAACGATAGACGAATATTTCGATTATACCAAAGCTTCCGCCGCGACGGTCGGCAGCAAGCGTTCCGCGCTCAAGCTCTGAAAAACAAAAAACCGAAAGACTTTTCCTTTGCGGAAAGTCTTTTTTTTACGCGTTAAAGAATATAATTTTATTATGAAAGCAATAAAAACAATCGTTGCGGCGTTTCTTGTTTTTTCCGTCGTATTTACGCTCGCTTACGGTAAAAACAAAATCGGAGAAGGCGTAACGGTAAAAAATCCCAAGCCCGAAAAGCGCGTGATAAGCGTTTGGCAGATAGATACGTTCGAGGGCGGCTCGGGTTCTCGTCGGAAATTTTTGTTGGACGTCGCGCGGTCGTTTGAAAAGAAAAACGAAGAAGTCCTTGTGATGGTTTCTTCGCATACGATAGAAAGCGCGCGGCAAGGTTTGAAAAACGGCAATTATCCCGATCTCGTGTCTTACGGCAACGGCGCGGAACTTTCTAATCTATCGGAGATAAAAACGCGCGCTGTATCGGATTGCGGTAAAATAGGCGATAAGGAGTTTGCCGCGGTCTGGTGCAAAGGCGTATACGCGTTATTCGAAAACGTGAACGGACTTGCTAAAAAATACGACGAGCTGACCGTTTCCGCAGGTAAATATACTCTGCCGCTCGCCGCGCTCGCTTTAGAAGGGAAAACCGCAGAAGAATTCACGGAACTTTCTCCGCTCGACGCCTACGTCAGATTCGTAAGCGGCAAAACCAGATTTCTTCTCGGCACTCAGCGCGACGCGGTACGGCTTAAAAACAGGGGGTATACCGCAAAGGTCACGCCGCTTTCGGGATTTTCGGATCTTAATCAATACATATCCGTCACGACCTCCGATAAATTCAAGGCGGTCTATGCGGAAAGGTATATAAACTATCTGCTTTCGGACGATATTCAGAAAAAACTTTACGAAATAAATATGTTTTCGCCATACGTAAAGGTCGATTACGACGACGAGGTTTTTATAAATCTTCAGAACGCTTTACCCGAAAAAACCATTTCGGCATTCGTTTCGGGAAAAGGCCTTTCAGAGCTTAAAGAGTTTTCGGAACGCGCCGTTAAAGGAAACGAAGAAGCGTTGTTAAAAATTAAAAAAGTACTTTTATAATCTTGAAAAAAAATAAAAATTATAGTAGAATATTATAAGGAGCGAAATGGGGCTTATCGAAGAACTTGCTTCCGTATACGATCTCGAATGCGTTTCAGACAAACCTATGAAAAAATGCACTTCTCTGGGCGTCGGCGGCAACGCGAAATATTTCGTTACGCCGAAAAGTCTTTACGCGCTGAATTCTGCGGTTAAAATCGCAAAGAAAAATAAAATTCGTTATAAAGCGATAGGCAACGGCACGAATCTTCTCGTTGCGGACGGCGGTTTTGACGGAATGATTATTTCAACCGCAGGACTTAAAGACGTTTTTCTCAAAAAGAACGGCATTTTCGCCGCGAGCGGCGTTTTGCTTTCGAGAGTTGCGGAGCTTGCGCGGGATAACGGCTTTTCGGGGTTAGAAGCCCTTTCGGGAATCCCCGCTACCGTCGGCGGCGCGGTTTTTCAGAACGCGGGCGCATTCGGCGTTTCCGTTTCGGATCTGATAACGGAAGTCGGAACGCTTTGTCGCGGCAAGCTGAAAACGCGGCTTAAAGGGGATTGCGGTTTTTCTTACAGAAAAAGCAGGTTCTGCCGCGGCGGCGAAATAATCGTGTCGGCAACGTTCGGACTGACTAAAAGAGATAAGTCCGAAATAACGGAACTTACCGAAACGTATCTCGCCCGCAGGAGAGAAACGCAACCGCAGGGCAAAAGCTGCGGGTCGGTTTTTCTCAATTCTTCGGGCGTTCCCGCAGGCAAACTTATAGAAGAAGCAGGCTTAAAAGGATTTACCGTCGGCGGCGCGTCCGTATCGCTTAAACACGCAAATTTTATAACGACTAATTCCGCCGCAACCGCCGCGGACGTTTACAATCTGATTTTACATATAAAAAACACGGTAAAAGACAAATTCGGCTGTACGCTTAAAGAGGAGGTCGAGTTCGTCGGGGAGTTCTGATGAAGCTTTACGCCGATTATCATACGCATACAATCTTTTCACACGGCAAAGGGAATATAATCGATAACGCCCGTGCGGCGGAAAAAGCAGGGTTAAAAGAACTCGGCATATCCGATCACGGCTTTGCGCACCCCGCGTTCGGCTTGAGAAAAAGATACCTTCCGGAAATGCGCAGACTTGTAGAGGAAGCGAAAAAGGAAACGGGCGTAAACGTCCTTTTAGGGATAGAGTCTAATATTATCGGCGTAGACGGCACGGCGGATTTAAAACCGTCTTTATACGACGAGTTCGATATTTTTCTCGCTGGCGTGCATAAATTCGTAAAGTATAAATTCGGCAGTTTTTTTTCGCTGTTCGTTCCGAATCTTTTCAATTCGACGTTCAGGAGAAAAAACGTTCCCGAAAGTCTTATAAAAAGGAACACCGAAACCTATATCAATCTCATAAAAAACACACCCGTAGACGTAATTACGCATCTTAATTTTTGTTGCTACGCAAACGCGGCGGAAGTCGCCAAAGCCGCCGCCGATTACGGAACGTATATAGAGCTTAATTCAAAAAAAACGCACTTGTCCGACGACGAGATTTACGAAGTGCTTAAAACCGACGTAAAGTTCGTCATCGATTCGGACGCGCACACTCCGGACAGAGTGGGCGAAATATCTCTCGTGGAAAAAATGATAAAAAGGCTCGATTTTCCGACCGAACGGATTATGAATATAGACGGCAGATTGCCGAAGTTCCGTTTTGAGGAATTCAAGGGGAAAGCGGGCAGATGAACTTCGGAAAACAGATAAAAGACGAAATAATAACAAAGCCCGCCAAAGAAAGGCATTGTAAAAAAGCGTTTTTAGCGGGGCTTGTGCGCGGCTCGGGTGCGCTTTACGAAAAAGACGGAGCGTTGGGACTCGAATTCAAAGTTTCCGAAGAGTCCGTTGCGGAAATCGCCGGAGATTACCTTAAAAGCGTTTGCGGTTACGACGTGAGAGAAGTCGGTTTTTCGGAAGACAAGCTTAACAAAAAAGACGTGTTTTATATAGACGTGATAGGCGACGGCTCGCTCGATACGCTCGAGGCTTTGGGCATTATAGACAAAACGCCCGAAGGTGTGAACGTGTCTTACGATATGTTCAAGGTCTGCGAAAACAGGGAGTGTTGCAAAAAGGCTTTTTTAAGGGGGTTGTTCGTTTCCTGCGGGAGCTGTACCGTTCCGGACGGCGAGAACGCCGCCTCGGGCTATCATCTCGAAATGTCCTTTTCTCATTCCACGACCGCGCTCGCCGTTTCGGAAGCGATAGCGGCATTCGGCGTTTCGGGGAGAATCATAAGAAGAAAAGAAAGCTTCGTGCTGTATCTTAAAAGCGCGGAAGAAATAAAGGATTTTATTGCGATGCTGCCCGCGCCCGTATCCGTTTTAAAGCTTACGGATATTATGATAGAACGGGAATTAAGCAACAACTCAAACCGCCAGACGAATTGCGACATAGGCAACGTGAACAAGCAGGTAGAGGCTTCCGCAAAACAGACGGAAGCGATTAAAAAAATAAGTGAAAAGCAAGGGCTTTCGAGCCTAAAAAAAGAATTATACGATACCGCGACGGCGAGAATAAAATATCCCGACGACACTTTGTCGGAGCTTGCCGAGCGCCTTAACGTAAGCAAAAGTTGTTTGAACCACAGACTTAGAAAGCTCGTTTGCATCGCAAACGAAGTATGAGGAAAATATGCCGGAATTTGTACATTTACATCTGCACACCGAATACAGCCTGTTAGACGGTCTTGCTACCATTCCGCTCGCGATAAAAAAGGCGGCGGCTCTCGGTATGCCCGCAATCGCGATGACCGACCACGGCAATATGTACGGCGCGGTTAATTTTTACGATGCGTGCTGCGATTATAACAAAGCCGCCAAAGCGAACGGCGGAAAACCCATAAAACCCATATTCGGCACGGAATTTTACGTGTGCGACGATCTTACGTCAAAAACGAGGAAGTCCGTGGAATCGGACGAAAGCGATCGCCGCCATCTTATCCTGCTCGTAAAAAACGAACAGGGTTATAAAAACATCGCTTCGCTGAACGCAATAGCCTTCCGCGACGGCTATTATTATAAACCGAGAATCGACCTTAAAACGCTTAAAGAACACAGCGAAGGACTCGTGTGTCTTTCCGCGTGTATCGCGGGCGATATTCCGCAGGCGATACTTCACAGAAATTACGACAAAGCGGAAGAACTCGTACGTTGGTTCAAAGACGTTTTCGGGGAAGATTTTTATCTCGAAATGCAGAATCACGGTTTGCAGGAAGAAATGGAAGTAAACCGTTATTTAAGAGTATACGCCGAAAAGTACGGGATAAAACTCGTTGTAACCAACGACGTGCATTACGTGGACAAGTCTGACGCGCTCCCGCACGACGTTCTTTTGTGCGTGCAGACGGGCAAGAATTACTCCGATCCCGACAGAATGAAGTTTAATTCCGACGACTACTATCTTAAAAGCTACGAGGAAATGGCGGAGCTTTTCCCCGGGGAGGAAGAGGCTCTCGCGACCACTCTCGAAATAGCCGATAAGTGCAATTTTGAATTTACTTACGGGCATTATATGTTCCCGCGGTACGTTCCGGTTACGGGCGATACTCCTATAGCTTATATAAGAAAGCTGATAGACGCGGGCATAAAGAAAAAGTACGGTAAAGAAACCCCCGAAATCCGCGAAAGAATAGAAAACGAACTTGCCGTAATAGAAAAGCAAGGCTTTGTGGAATACTTCCTTATAGTATGGGATTATATAAACGCCGCGAGAGAACGCGGTATTTCCGTCGGACCCGGGCGAGGCAGCGGCGCGGGTTCTATCGTCGCGTACCTTATCGGTATAACGAATATAGATCCGCTTAAATACGACCTCTACTTCGAGCGTTTCTTAAACGCAGAGCGCGTTTCCGCGCCCGATTTCGACGTTGACTTCGAAGATTGCCGCCGTCAGGAGGTTATCGAGTACGTCCGCGGCAAATACGGCGAAAACCGCGTTTGCAAAATCGTTACGTTCGGCACGATGGCGGCAAAAAACGCCATAAAAGACGTGGGCAGGGCGCTGGGCGTTTCTTACGCGGATTGCGATAAAATCACCAAAGGAATACCGACCAAGCAGAGCAAAATGGGCAAAGACGTGGAGATAAAACGCCCCAACATTCTGCAAAAAGTTTTCGGGTTTTACAAGCCTTCCAAAAAAGAAGCGGAGCAGGGGCTTACTTCCGCGCATTTCGCGGTAAACGAGCTTGTCGATTTGTATAATACCAACCCTGAGATTAAACGCGTTGCCGATATAGCCATGCGTTTAGAAGATACCCCGCGGCAGAGCAGCACTCACGCCTGCGGCGTTATCATCGGTCACGATATACTCGATAAGCATATGCCGCTCGCGAGAAACGGAGAAGATATAACCAGCCAGTATACGGGTGTAGAACTCGAGCATCTCGGTTTTCTTAAAATGGACTTTCTGGGGCTTCGCAACCTTTCCGATATCAAAAACTGCATAGATTACGTAAAAGAAAATCACGGCGTAGAAATAGATTTCGATAAATGCACTTACGACGACCCCAAGGTTTACGAGCTTTTATCGAGCGGCAATACGGACGCGGTGTTCCAGCTGGAATCCGCGGGCTTTAAAAAGTTCCTTAAAGATCTTAAACCTACGTGTTTAGAAGATATTATCGCGGCGGTTTCGCTCTATCGCCCCGGACCTATGGACGCTATCCCGAAGTTTGTGGAAAACAAGCATAATCCGGAGAAGGTTACTTTTTTGCACCCGCTGTTAAAGCCTATTTTAGAGCAGACCTACGGCTGTATCGTTTATCAGGAACAGGTTATGAAAATCGTTCAGTCGCTTGCGGGCTACACGCTCGGACAAGCGGACATGGTACGCCGAATGATGGGTAAAAAGAAAGTCGCGGAAATGGAAAAGGAAGAGGTCGTTTTCATAAACGGCAAGGGCGAAACGTCCGATTCTCACGGCAAGGTTTCAAAGGCGATAGACGGGTGTTTAAAGCGCGGCGTTTCCGAAGCGGTCGCGAGGGAAATATGGTCGCAGATGAAAGACTTCGCAAAATACGCCTTTAACAAATCGCACGCCGCGGCGTATTCGCTCGTTACTTATCAGACGGCGTATTTAAAGACTTATTACGAACCGGAATTCATCACGGCGTTTCTGAACAACAGAATATCCAACATAACCGACATCAGACAATATACCACGTACGCCAAAGCGGAAGGGATTCCCGTTCTGCCGCCCGATATAAACGAGTCTATGGCGATGTTCTCGGTAAAAGACGGAAAGATACGTTACGGTCTCGGCGCGATAAAGAATATCGGTATAGGCGTGATACAGCAAATAACGGACGAGCGCAAAGAAAACGGCAGATTCCAGTCGTTTGAAGATTTTATTTCGCGTTGCGCTCAGTTCAATATGAATAAGCGAATGATAGAAAACCTGATATACGCGGGCGCGTTCGATTGCTTCGGCAAGTTCCGATCGCAGCTGCTCGAAGTGTATTCGCCGTTTCTCGATAAGGTCGTCGCGAGAAACAAAAGCAAGAATCAGGCGCAGATTTCTTTGTTCGATACCGTGCTGAAAGACGACGACGTGCTGAGCATAAGCTATCCCGAGCTTGCCGAATTCAGTTCTAAAGCAAAGCTGCTTAAAGAGAAAGAAGTATGCGGCATTTATCTTACGGGACACCCGCTTTCCGACTATAAAGAACAGTTTGAAAAATATCCGTTCTCCACAAAAAAGCTGGACGATTACGAAGAAACGGTTTCTTCCGACGAAGAAGACGGAACGGAAGAAGTCGTGAGAACTTATAACGATATTCACGAAGGCGACCACGTAAGATTCGGCGGAATAATCGTTTCGTCGGAAAAAATAATGACTAAAAGCGGAACATATATGTGCTTCGTTACCGTAGAAGATATGTACGGCGCGATAGAATGCACGCTGTTCCCGAGAACCTATGCCGAAGCAAAGGACTTTGCCGTGATAGACGAGCTTGTCGAGATAACGGGCAAGCTGCATATAAAAGGCAACGAGGTTTCCGTCAACGTAGAAAAAATCTCGCCCATAGACGTAGACGGCGAAAAAAAGCAGGAACTTCCGCCCGAAACGGAATATCTCGGACTGATTCTTCCGGACGATAAAAAATCTCTCGACGCGGTGCTTGACGTAGCCGAAAATTACCCCGGGAATATTCCCGTAATCGTGGCGATAAACGGTAAGAAATATAACGCGAGATGCTCGGTGAGAAAATGCGAAGCGTTGCTTGCGGAGCTTAAAGGCGTCCTTGACGAAAAAGATATAATTTTCTTTAAGAAAAAATCGCAAAACGCGTAAAACGATTTGATTTTTTTAATCGGTATATGATAAAATATTTTTCGGAACGTATTAGATAAATTTACGCAAGGTGGGTGATATTTATGGAGAAAATTGCAGTATTGACGAGCGGAGGAGACGCTCCCGGAATGAATGCCTGCATCAGGGCGGTCGTTCGTACCGCGCTGAATATGAATATGGATATTTACGGCGTGGAAAGAGGTTACGCGGGACTTATCAACGGCGAAATTACAAGGCTCGGCACGCGTTCCGTTTCGGATATGATTCATAAGGGCGGCACGTTCCTGAGAACGGCGAGATGTCCCGAATTCAAAGATATAGAAGTGCAGCGCAAGGCGGCGGAAGCTCTTTCCGCTTACGGCATAGAAGGGCTTATCGCGATCGGCGGCGACGGAACTTTCCGCGGCGCGAAAGACCTTTCGGAAAATTTCGGCGTAAAGGTGATAGGCATTCCCGGCACGATCGATAACGATCTTGCTTACACGGATTATACGGTCGGCTTCGATACGGCGGTCAACACCGTTTTGTGGGCGATAAACAATCTGAGAGATACTATGCATTCTCACGACAGGGTCTGCCTTTTAGAGGTAATGGGCAGAGAGTGCGGAGATATAGCGTTATACGCGGGCGTTGCGGGCGGCGCGGAATACGTCCTCGTACCCGAAATTCCTTTCGACCTTGACGAGATTGCGAAAAGCATCAAAAAGAGCTATCTGCGCGGGAAAACTTCTAATATGATTATACTTGCGGAAGGCGCGGGCAACCGCGACGAAATCGCGGCTTACGTGCAGGAAAAGAGCGGAATAAGCGTTAAAGTAACCAACTTCGGTTATATTCAGCGCGGCGGTTCGCCTAATATGCAGGACAGATTGCTCGCGTCGAGATTCGGCTATAAGGCGGTGGAGCTTCTTAAAAACGATAAAGACAGCTGCGCCGTAGGCATAAGACACAATAAGATTATAACCGTTCCGTTCGAAGGCGTCAGCAAGGCTAAAAAAGACTTCGATAAAGAACTTTACAACATCGCGCACGTGCTTAGTCTTTAATCGTGCCGCGCGGCTCGCTTTTCCGATATAAAGCGCACTGAAACAGAAAAACTTTTAAGGAGATAAAAATATGAAAGGTTTGAAAGGCGCATTGATATTTGCGCAATCCGGCGGTCCTACGTCGGTAATCAACGCAAGCGCGGCAGGCGTGTTTTTAGAAGGGCTTAAAACTCCCGAAATTACCGCCGTATACGGCGCGGCTCACGGCATCAAGGGGATTCTCAACGAAGAATTCTACGATATTTCCAAAGAAGACGAAAAAGAGCTTTTGTTATTGAAAAACACTCCGTCTTCCGCAATGGGATCGGTGAGATATAAACTTAAAGACGCTTCCGTAGACGATACCGATTATAAGAGATTGCTCGAAGTGTTCAAGAAATACGACGTCAGATATTTCTTCTACAACGGCGGAAACGACAGTATGGATACCTGCAACAAGATAAGCAAGTACATGGCTAAATCCGGTTACGATATGAACGTTATAGGCGTTCCCAAAACTATCGATAACGACTTGTTCGGCACGGATCATTGCCCCGGTTTTGCAAGCGCGGCTAAATATATCGCCACCACCATTATGGAAATCAACCTCGACGCAAAGGTTTACGATACGGGTATGATCTGCATTATAGAAGCGATGGGCAGAAACGCAGGCTGGCTTACCGCGAGCGCGGCTCTCGCGAACAGCAAAGGACTCGGCGCGGATCTTATCTATCTGCCCGAAGTACCGTTCGACGTAGACAAGTTCGTTGCGGACGTTAAAGGCGTTCTCGCCAAAAACGATAACAAATGTATCGTTTGCGTATCCGAAGGCATCAAGAATAAAGACGGCGTTCTTATCGGCGAAGTTCTCGGTCAGGCGGGTGCGAGAGACAGCTTCGGTCACGCTCAGCTCGGCGGCGTAGCTGCAAACCTTGCCAACATAATTAAAGAAAAAACCGGAATCAAAACCCGCGCCATAGAGCTTTCTCTTATGCAGAGATGCGCGGCGCATTGCGCTTCCGATACCGATATAGAAGAAACCTTCGAAGCGGGCAAACAGGCAGTCAAAGCCGCCGTTTCGGGCGAAACCGACAAAATGGTTTGCTATGCGAGAAAAGACGGCAAAGACTACGTTTGCGAATATAAACTCCTTCCGCTCGAGCTTGCCGCAAACACCGAAAAGACCGTTCCGCTCGAATGGATCACCGATAACGGCACGGGAATTTCCGACGAGTTCGTCAAATACGCGCTCCCGCTTATTCAGGGCGAACCCAAACTCGTTAAAGAAGACGGTCTTCCCAGATTTGCAAAGCTTAAAAAAGTGCTTGTAGAAAAGAAATAAGCTTATAAGATAAAAACCTCGTCCGAAAAATTCGGACGAGGTTTTTTCTCGTTTTGCATAATCGGTCGGCTCGCATCGTATAATAGTAGAGGTTATCGACAATTTTCGCTGTTGATAAGTTAATAATTCTGTTGAAAAAATTGTGAGGAGCAATATGATCGTACTAAAAAGACGTAACGTGCTTATTATCTCCGTACTCGTTATTACCGCGCTTACGATAGTGTTTTGTCTTGGCGCGCTTGCAAAAACCGCGTCCGGCAACGCGGAAGCGGCAAAGATTAAAATCGTTCTCGACGCGGGGCACGGCGGAATAGACGGCGGCGTTTCGGGAGTTAAAACGGGGGTAAAGGAAAGCGAGCTTAATCTCGCCGTTGTAAAAAAGCTCGAAAAATATCTTACGGACGCGGGTATGACCGTCGTTC
>ULRP01095071.1_pt1 | contig 25160 bp, 7 predicted proteins | sample 1955521 | NCBI WGS metagenome assembly ULRP01 (sample SAMEA4835685, study PRJEB28245) | human gut metagenome | biome: gut microbiome; material: fecal sample | place: Denmark | collected 2008
TGTAATGGTCGGCAGGCGTTACAGCGACGGGCTTCACCAAGCCATCGAGGCCAAAGAGGGCGTAAAGGTTAATGCTGAAAACAAAACAATAGCAACCATCACCCTTCAAAACCTGTTTAAGATGTATAAAAAACTTAGCGGTATGACGGGTACTGCTAAAACCGAAGAGGCCGAATTTAAAACTATTTATGGCCTTGACGTTGTTGTTATTCCAACCAACAAACCTGTTATTCGTGTTGATAAAAATGACCGATTCTTTTTCAGCCATGACGCCAAGATTCGCGCCGTTGTTGAAGAGATTAAACAAAGTTACGAAAAGGGTCAACCAGTGCTGGTTGGTACGATTACCGTTGAAAAAAGTGAAGAGCTTAGCAAGGCGTTAAGGCGTGCGGGCATCCCTCACAACGTGTTAAACGCCAAAAACCACGCAAAAGAGGCCGAAATCATAGCGCAGGCTGGCAGGCTTGGCGCAGTAACGATTGCAACCAACATGGCGGGGCGTGGTACCGATATTTTGCTTGGCGGTAACGCAGACTTTTTGGCTAAGCACGAACTTGTTAAGGCGGGGTACAGTGACGAAATTATCGCCGCTGCTACCAGTTATTTTGTGCCTGACGACCCCGAGGTCAAAGAGGCGCATAAGCTTTATGTTGACAGTCTATCTAGGTTTACGCCAGAGATTAAAGAAAACCGTGAAAAGGTTATTGAGCTTGGCGGTCTTAAAATTATAGGTACTGAACGTCACGAGAGTAGGCGTATTGACAATCAGCTGCGTGGACGTGCGGGCAGGCAGGGTGAGCCGGGGTACTCAGTGTTTTATATCAGCGCGGACGACGATTTGTCACGCGTGTTTGGGTCAGACAGGCTTAAATCGATGGCCGCGACCTTTAAACTCGACCCTGACACGTCGATTGACTGGAAGTTTTTCTCGCGCGGGGTTGAAACGGCGCAAAAGCGTGTTGAGGGCTTTAACTTTACGGCGCGCCGAAACGTTGTTGAGTTTGATAACGTGTTAAACCGTCAGCGTGAAGAGGTTTATGCACTAAGAAACCGCATTCTTGACGGCGAAAATATGCATAAGCGCATCTTAGAGATGATTGGCGAAGTTGTTGAAATGATGGTTGACGACTTTTGGGTTTTCAAAGACCCCGACGACGCCGATGTTGACGGGCTTAATGCCGAGCTTGAAAAGCGCCTGCTTGAACCCGAAACCAATTTTGTAAACTTAGACATGGTTAAGCGCAACAGTAAACACGAACTTATCGGCCTTATAACCGACCGCATTATCGAGCGATACGAGGCCAAAATCGTTGAGGACGAAAAGTTGGGCGTTAAGTTTGACGAGGTTGAGCGCACGCTTATGCTTAGAATTATGGACAGAAAGTGGATTGACCATATTGACGATATGGACAATCTACGTATCGGTATCGGGCTGCGCGGATACGCTAATCAAAACCCAATCACAATGTATCAGCAAGAAGGCTTTGATATGTTTGAAGATATGGGTATTGCTATGCGTAAAGAAATTGTTGAGGCTGTTTTAAACGTCCGCATTCAAGTGGCCGGCGCACCAAAAATGCCCGAGCGGAAACAAATCGCGGGCGCTAAGGCGAAAATAACCCACGCCCAAGCCGCCGAAACCATCGGCCGCAACGCCCCCTGCCCATGCGGCAGCGGTAAAAAATACAAAAACTGCTGCGGTAAATAAACCTTTAAGCAAAAAACCTTATTTAAAATAAAAACCCGCAAGATTGTGATAAATATGGGCACAAACAAAATGCCTATTAACAATTAATACATAGATTAAACTATTAAACAAATTATTTAAACTCTTACAAAAACCGTAAGATTGTGATGAATAAGAAAGAAAAAAGAGGCTTATCAAGACAGAGCGTACCTTTCGTACGTGACGTCTTGGAAGCCTTGCATTTTCTGCACTTATTCGCGCCCCATCCCGGTTTTTAAAATCGCTAAGATTTGGATGAATATGGCACAAACAAAATGCCTATATAACAGTTAATACATAGATTAAACTATTAAAAACAAATTATTTAAACTCTTACAAAAAACCGTAAGATTGTGATGAATAAGAAAGAAAAAAGAGGCTTATCAAGACAGAGCGTACCTTTCGTACGTGACGTCTTGGAAGCCTTGCATTTTCTGCACTTATTCGCGCAATATTACGGTTTTTTTAGTGAGGTTTTGGCAAACGTAAATACCACCACCCTCTTTGCCCGCGCCTTTAAAAGCTCTTGTGCGCACTCCGTACTGGTTGCGCCAGTGGTGTAAACGTCGTCGATAAGTAAAACGGTTTTGCCTTTAAGGTTTATGCCTTCTTTTAATTTGTATGCACCCCTAATGTTAGTGGCGCGCTCGTCACTTGAAAGGCGTGACTGGTTGGTGAGTTCTTTAACCTTGTCAAGAGTGTCAACAAGCGGTAAGTTAAGCAATTCGCAAAAGTGCGTAGCGATAAGTTCGGCGTGGTTAAACCCGCGCAGTTTAAGCTTGTGCTCACTTTGCGGGACAAAGGTAACAGTATCAGCAACCTCGGTCGCCCCGAGATACTTATTTACCATCAGACGCGCAATCAATTTCGCCAGATATTTTCGGCCGTTATATTTAAGGCCTTTTATAAGCGCGCCGCTAACGTCGCCGTACTCGCATACCGACATCGCGCGGTCAAACTTGCGCTCCTTCCCCTTACAATCATCGCAAATCAGCTCGCTTGGCCTCAGTTTTGCGCCACAACGCAGGCACTCTCGGCCATCATGCCAATCAATTGCGCCGCTACACTCGTCACACAACTTCACCTCAGGGTGTTTCAACTCTCGGCCGCACGCAAAACAACCAAACTCCGGAAAAAGCGTATCCTCAAACCGCCCCAGCCACTCCTTTATCTTCTCTTTCACCCGCCCCATAATTTCACCTAATCATTGTTTTGGTTTAAAACGTCAACCCACCTGTCAACAGAATCGTCTACGTTTTGACCTGTCAAGACATCTTGCTGCTTATTTTTGTTGTTTTTATGCTCGATATCTTGGACGCCCTTTTTATCACCTTGGCCATCCGTTTTGTCTGGGCAATTGTTTGCCCCTATCGCGAAAATAATAAACGCCAGTGGTATTAAAATTATTACACTGCTGTTATTAAGCATTGATTCAACAATTCCATATGCTGCGACTGTGAAAAGCGGAAGCAGGCTATGCCAATATTTTTTAAACGGCTTATTTTTTGTTTCTCTTACCATAAACTGTGCAATAACAAACACAAAAAGTGCAAAACCAATTATGCCAAGCTTTTGAAAAAACTCGATATATATGTTATGTGTTGAGTTATAGTTGTTTGGCGGTGGCGTTTGAATTTCGCTGCCCATCCCAAGCCCAAACAAAAATGTAAACCCATTTTTTCCAACAAGGCTAAGGGCGTTTTGCCAAATAACTTGGCGCCCCGTTGTTAGGCTATCAATACCAAAATTGCCATCAAACACTCCCGAGCGCTTTAAAAACACATACAGCATCAATCCAATTGCTATAGCAATAACTGGCGACGAATAAAGCATCGCTTTTTTAAAGCGGTCAAACCTTAAACAATCACGAATTCCAACTATCGTTATTGCGCCAAACAGCACTATTGCAATAAGCATAAAAGACTTGCTGCCCGAAAGCATTCCAATAATGGTAACAACGGCTGCAAAACAGAAGTTTTCAACCTTTGAATTTTCACTAAAAAATCTATAAACAAAAATCGATAAAACAATAGCGCAGTATTCCGATAAATGATTTGGGTTAGCAAACAGCGCGTTATATCTAAAGCCGCTGCCGATTGGTGTTTGTTGCACAATCGCTTTTGCATTTGGTATCTCAAAAAGAATGGTTGAAAACGCACAAGCAATCAATAAACCAACAACAAGCGAAATCGATACTTCGCGAATTTTGATTTCTTTAAGATTAAGCGTTGCAACAAAAACCAGCGCAATCCCCAAAACCACAAGCCCCGTATAAAGTATTTTTTTGCCATTAATAACACCGATTGGCAAAAGCATAAAAACGCAAAGCGCCAAAAATGGCAGCCACACTTGCGGCTCATAAACAATCTGTTTGTTTTTAAACGCTTTAATTAAATATTTAACCGCAAAAAATGCAAGGCAAACAACAAAAACAACATCGCCCCCAAACACTCTTAAAACCGCGCAAAACGGCGAGATAAAGCAGAGAAGCATAAGGCCATTATTAAAGTCATTAAACGCCAAAAGAACCAAAAACCCAACAAGCGCAACAAAAGCCAAGGCTGGCATAATCATACCAAACGCGCAAAGTAAAATAACGATTGACAAATCAATCCAAAGCCGATTGCTTAAATAAAAATCCTTAAACTTAAAAAATGAATCTTTCATACGTACACAACAATACTATCACAAACCATTTTCAATGTCAATGCCAAATCAATTGCATAAATTCTCAGTTTGATTTAAAATATGTTTAAGATAAATACAAATATGGAGAGATTTATGAAAATTTATGGGATTGAAAAGGTAAGTTTGGTGGACTTTGATGGGCACATTTGCTGCACGCTGTTTACGGGCGGGTGTAACTTTCGTTGTCCGTATTGCCACAACGCGGGGCTGGTTTTGGGGCGCGACCTTAAAGAGATAAGCGAAGAAGATATTTTTAGTCACCTTTCACGGCGCCGCGCAATGATAGACAGCGTTTGTATTTCTGGCGGCGAACCCACCATTAATCCAGATCTGCCAGAATTTATCAAAAAAATAAAGGCGCTTGGGTTTTTAGTTAAGCTTGACACCAATGGCACTAACCCCAAAATGCTTGAAGAATTGATTGACAGTAATCTTGTTGATGCCGTAGCAATGGATATTAAATCAAGCAAGGCGGGCTACTTAAAAGCGTGCGGCGCAGATGATGAAAAAACGCAAAATGTAGTTGCGTCGGTTGAAATTTTGATGAAAAAGTGCAAAAAGTATGAATTTCGCACAACCTTGGTCGCAAATCTTATTACTGAAAACGACATAAAAGAAATGGCAAAATGGCTGTCTGGTGCGCAAAAACTATACCTCCAAAAGTTTGAGGACAAGGGTGGCAATTTAACAGAAGGCCTAAGCGCAGTTAGCCGTGAAGACGCGCTTAAATTTAAAGCAATCTTAGAAAAAACAATCCCCGAAGTTAATCTTCGAGGATATAATTAAAAAACTAAATAGGCTTTAAACTTATATTTTATCATAATATTTAAATATCAAATTTTAATATTAAACGTGGGTGCTGCTAAGGGTTTTATAAATTTCTGAAAGCGGCACTATTTTTATGCCCATTTTTTCGATTTCGCCAATCGTATCGGCAATGGCTTTTGCGGTAGACACGCCGCCCTCACGTCCAACATGGCCAATAGCAATGGCATAGCCTTTATCAAGCGCAATCTGTGCGCCCTCACGAAGAAAGCGGCAGGCATTTACATAGCCGCCTTGGCCGTGTGGCTCTAAAAACACGTCACGCCCAAGGCATGCCATTCCGCATGCCGCACACGCTTCTTGACACTTGGTTTCAATGTGCGTGCGACTGTCACAAAAAAATTTGCCCGCGTCTTTAAGGTGGCCAATTATGCCCGTCATAAGTTCTTTGTTGCGGCACACGCCCGACCCGATATGAATATTTGCCCCCTCCGCCATTGGCAACTCTTCAAACGCAGCGTCAAGCTTAGCGTTAGCCTCAGCGCAACTGTCACCATTGCCGATAAACGTGGTGCCATACCACTCTTTTGGCAGGCGGACGTGCGACTCCATCGGCATATGCACAATCACCTCATGTCCCATCTGGTTGGCTCGCTCGGCGTCTTGCTTAGAAAAATCAACAAACGGAATTACAGCGCAGGTAAGCGGCACTTTAATAGCAAACATTTCTTCGACGCCCGACCTGTCAAACCCACCAAAATCGTCAATAATAATTGCCATCACCGGAGTTTTAAACAGCTTGGCCGTTTCAGCCCCGTCGCCCGCAACCTCACTGTCACCCGCCGCTGTCTCGTTTGGCATAGCAGGCGCAGCGAGAGTATTTTCTCTCATTTGATCGTCCGTCAGTGCGTATACATTGCCCGCACTTGAAACCACCAAGCCAAACAAAATCCCGGCCGCCAATAAAATTGTTAAAAAACAAATACTAATCTTTTTCATACCCTTAGTTTCTCACCCCCGCCCCAAATTTATGCAAAAAATAAAAGCGCCGCGATTCCGCAACACTTTTATTTGCTTTCCCTTTTATTTTTCACGAATTTCATATGGCATTATTATCTTACTGCTTGTGTTATTAATAAGGGTTGACGCAATAAGCAATTTGTCATAGTCATTGATTTCGTTAACATCTTCGCTTCTACCGTCCCACACTAAGCTAATCCTTTTCCCTGGAATATCTATATATGGCAAACATTTGTCAAGCATTTCGTTATAAGGCATCTCTTTTTTGCCAATTAATGTAGCAAGAAAAATATTATAACCCTTAACATGTTTAGGAGAATAAATTTTGTCTACATCAATTATTGATTGATTTTTTGACCACTCTACAATTTCATCAATAGCAGACATCCCCGCTTCGTCACTTTGAGTTTCACCATGAATAGCCATACCCATTGAACCAAGGCGTTGTTCGCCAGTGGCACTATTTTCAAACAGAATATAAAGGTTTGTGTAAAACCTTATTCCAGAATTATACGACCCCGAAATAATCTGTATTTGTCCAGTTGGTGAATACCAAACCGCTGCCCTTGAATCCACTTTCCCATCGGTAATAGACTCATTGTAAATAACTTTATGCTCGGGTTGAACTGGAAGAATTGAAACAATATGAAACCCTTGTTTTTTCATATCAACAATACGCGCTTTTTGATCAAGACCACCGATATTGTCTTTAATCAGTTGCATATAAACTTCATCAACATCAATATTACTTCCAACAACTTGATCTTGTGCATCAACCTGCCCCTTGGCAACCAATGCAAGTTTTTCTTGCGTCCCGGTATTAACCGCGCTAACAAATGTGCTTAGGTTTTCAGCCTTTGGCTTTTGGCCAATAAGATTAACAACCGCTTGATTTTCTGTTACGTAAGAAATTGAATCACTGATCGTGCTCATCTCGCCCGTTGCTTTATTTTGAACTCGCGCAATAAAACTTGTTGTTATACGCGCAAACATAACCGGCGTTTGATCAGCCTGAGTTCCTATTTCCGTTGATGATGCATCTTCAACCGAAATCCCCGTTACGCTTAGCTCTTTAACGGTATAACTAAAATTTTTGCCAAAATATTTATCAAGGTTTATCATTTCTTTAACAGTTTCTTGATATGAAACCGTTGCATTAGATGCATCTTTACCAATAATTGTATCGTCATAAAATGGCGGTTCAACAACGTTGGCTGTTGTTGAGTTTGTTGGCTCAGATGGCTTAAAACCACAACTTGTTCCAAGTGCCAACACAGCAGCCACCAACCCCGCTGCCGTTGCGCGCTTAAAGCGCATTAATGTCTCTTTTTTCATAACCTTCCCCCCTTTTTCCTTTTTCAACAAACTTTTTAGTAATTAGATTTTAACATGTAAGATAGGCATTGTCAATACCTGTTCAAATTAAAGCTATCGTCTTTAAAATGCATTTTTGCATGATTCAGTATTTATTAATTTAAAGTTAATTAACATTTGTGAATGTCAATTATCAAAAAAATTGTTAGCTTTGTATCTTCAAGCATGCCAACAAAAAGTCAGGTATTGACAAATTAACATACTTATGTTACAATTTTAATAACATCTTTTACTTTTTAAATAAAAATAATTAATATAAAAGGAGAACAAAATGAAAAAAGAGACATTAATGCGTTTTAAACGCGCGACCGCCGCTGGTCTTGTTTCGGCCATTCTTGCACTTGGAACAAGTTGTGGTTTTAAGCCATCTGAGCCAACAAACTCAACCACCCAATCGTCGCAAACCACCCAAGCATCACAAACAACTCAAACCACGCAAACCACCCAAACAACAAGCGTGCCTTACGTTGAGGTTGACCCAAAGGTTGACGCAACCGTTATCGGCAAAGAGAACACTCTTTCATTAATCAACCTTTCAAACACCGTGCGCCAGATGATTAATGATGATTCTGCATTCGGTAACAACTTTTCTTACCGCGCCGAAAGCGTGCTTGTTACAGGCATAAGCGTGACTGACTATGTTGAAGAGGAAGAAGAGGCAAACGTTGAGGTTCAACAAGACGAAACTCCTAAAAAATCGCTTGTTACCATCAGCTACACCGCCGACGCGGTTGACAAAACCACCGGCGAAAAGGCAAATATCAACGACTCTATCTCTTACGTTACCCAAAACCAAGAGGTTAATAAACTTAGCAACAAAGCTTTTAGCCTTAGCGAAGTTGACGCCTTTTCAACCGCCCTTATCGAGGCCAACCAAGAAAAGATAGCCGAGGCACAAAAAAGCCAACCTACCACTCCATCGGGCGACACGACGATAAAAACCGACCCCGCCGACGCCATCAAAAGCAGCACAACCGTCGCCGACCAAAACCAACAAAACGATATTGTTCAATATGTTATTGACAATTATTTAAAAGAAGCTTTGCAAAATGCAATCGATTCAAGCCAATACGTTCAAGAGTTAATAGACCTTGGATACAATATCGAAAGAGTACATTTTGTTGGTAACAGCACTGACTTTCGTTCTGAATTTCGCAGAATGGCTTATTCGGGAAGACCTGTCAGTGTAAATAAATATGCAGTGGATAACTATTACTACCAACTAAAAACCCCTTATTTTTATATGTATTTTGACCACTCAGCTTATTGTGGCTATACCCCGGGTTATGAACAAGAGCATAAGTTTTCATATACTGCCATTACGGGTAGTATAAGCTCTTGGGCTATTGCCTTGGCGAGAAATTCTGAAACAAATGACCTTATCGCTATCGAGATTCCCGCCGGAACAAGCTTTATTATTGCTGACGATGTTAAAATAAATCTACTTGCTCAATTAGAGATTAAAGATAATGTTGACTATTTAAATATTCATAAATTTTATGATACAGCTGATGAATTAATCGAAGCCGACATTGATTTTGAAAAAATCATAACTCAAAACAAAACAAAAGAAGAGTTAGCAGAAAACGCGATGCTTATAATTAATGCCTTCGCAAACAATGCTGAAAAAAAGTTTAGCCCCCTTTATAACCTTGCTATAGATTATTGCAATATTTATGATATAACAAACCACCCAAGAAAAAGAAATAACCTTGATATTGGTATCCTTAGATATCTAACAAACCAAAATCAATATAGCCTTGACTTTACTCAACCTCAGCAAGAAAAAGAATAAATTAAGATAGAAAAAAGTAGCAATTTTTAAATTGCTACTTTTTTTGTTGTGTTTATGCAACCAAATCTTTGATTAAGTAAATATAACTTACACCTTTTATAATTATTGTAACCTTATCATCCAGATTAGTGGACAACGTAGTATAAGTGATGTTTTTCGTGCCGGCGTTATAATCTTCAGCAAATTTATATACACCATCTTTCTCAAGAAGAACACTACCTTGAACATATCTATATGAACCAGTGATATCAATATCACAACCATTTTTAGCATCTATGGTGTATCCAGCACCCAAATGGTCATTAATCCTTATAGCATAATTTATAAAACTGCCAAGATTTACTTCGCCAGTTGCGTACACATCAATAACCCCGCCGTTAGCCGCATTAATAGCCTCTGTGACATTCGTGTATGTTCGGTTTCCAACCATAAACACGTCCGTTTCGATAAGTGGTACAGTTGCTGCATAAATGCGATGACGTCCGTCCTGATCAATACCAACATAATCAAACGACACAATGCCATTGTCAGCAACACTTAATCGACTGTTAGACGAAGCAAACACGCGTACTACGTAGTTATTTAAATCTGTTTCAGTTGTTTCAAAGTCTATAGTATTAGCAGCTGCCGAAACATCATGCGTTGCGCCATAAACCGTCATTTCATTTTGTATCAGCATAATTTGAAGGCTTCCACTAAACGATACTGATGACAGGTTAAAGTTAAGCCTATAAATTATCGGCAATTTATTCTCGCTCTCTTCATATATACAATAAAGATTAACCTGTTTTTCTGTTTCATTTAATGAATCACCCATCATATAGTCCGTTCCGGAACCATCTGTCTTTGTGTTCCATTTATACCCCTGATACAACTTACCATCAGCGCTCGTATACCTATATCGCGAAGCATCAAGATTAACCTTTGTTGAAACTTGATCGGATTCGCGGACGTATGAATTCCCACTTGACCCAATTTTCATTACCCAATAAGTTATTCTATACAAATCTCCATAATAGGCCTTAAGTGTCGTATCTTTTCTTAATTCAATTGTTGAACCAAGGGTATAGGTTTCATCAGTAAAAATATCAATGAATGCGGTAGGTTCATAATAATCACTTCCAATTTCCGCCGCAGTTGGCAACGTATACGACGAAACATCGCCTGAATAATAAAGCGTTTGAGATGTTTCAGCCTGCCCCTTTTTCCTTAAATAAACCACAAGCGAATATTTTGTAGTTGACGAATCATAATCGGCGTAAACCGTTATAACATTGCCCTCCGCGCAATCCTCTGCCAGTTCTTCAAGAGTATGGTTTGACCCGGCCGAATACTTCTTAGTACCCTGCGCATTTCGCCACATGGTAAAGCTTGCGTCAAAGTCAGAGTTGTTAGCAGCCGCTTCTGACGCTAACCACAATCTTATCGTTTGACTTTTTGGCACTGAGGTGCTTGAAAAGGCATCAATGTATGCACCAGTGGTTATTGATTTAATTTTTAAATAAAAATCATATTCGCTGTACGTTGGTTTCGCACTTTCAAACCATGCCTGGCAAACAAGTCCGTCATAAGCTGAACTGTAAGCCAAACCATAATCCGCGGTTGGACCATAACAATCTTTCCAGCTGTATTGATATGTGTAATAGCCGGTGGTTACATACGAACCATCAATCAGATCTGCTCTTGGAACTCTGTCTCTGCCATGGACACCGTTTTCTCCAACACAATATGAAGCACTTGATTCTTCTTGAGTGGTGGATTCGAGGACAAAGTATATTTTATACATCTTGCCCCAAATTGAATAGATGTTATACTCTCCAAACGGCTCTGCATTAGCCGGAACATTAAACATCGTGTTGTTTTGCGTTCTAATACTATTGCCATTTCCGTCATTATATGAAGCAACGTTTGTTCGAAGTTTATAAAGTTCGGCTTTAAAATATGGATTATTATCGCCTTGAATTAACAAGTCATCACTGCTTACAGAATACCCAATAAACTTATAACCGTTTTGAATTATTTTGCCAACCGTGGTTTTATATCCATATATTTCTTGTAATTGAGCTAAGATATCAACTGACTTCCCTGCAAACCCATAGAAATAACCCGTGTTTTTAAGGGTGCCACTTATCTTATCATTAATTAAAATCTTTGTTGCAGACGAATAGATATCATAGATATGCCCATTTGCAAAAGTTGAAGTTAATGTAATGGTGATATTAGAAGTTTTCAAGCCAAGTTCAGTCACATCACTGAAAACCGCCTGGCTTATCAAATAACCTTTAAAGCGCTCATGTGTTTTTTCTGGTAAAATATTTGAATAATCAATATTTATATACTTGCGCGCCATTTCAATCGTATCACCAATGTTGATTATAAATGTTTCTGTTGGCGTGCTTGAAACAGACCAGCCGCTTTTTGAGGTTTCACTTCCAACAATCGTTGGATAGTAATTAAGCTCGATTGTATCACAAACCTCAAACACGGCGTAGATATAAACTATTGACCTTTTATTAGGGTCGCTGTATTTAGTAAAGTTGGTTTCAGACATATCAAACGACGTTATTTCTTCCATCGCTGACGTATCACCATTTTGACAAACTGCCCAATGTTTGAAACGACTTCCCTGTTTAAGTGGCATTTTTATTGTTACTGTTGAGGCCGTATTTCCGCTTGCATCAGTATACGTTGCGGTTGTTGGCCCAACATTTAAGCCATTAAATGAATAATTTAAACTTAATAATCCGCCAAATTCATCGGCTTTTATTGATACGCTTCCGCCATTGTCATCTTTAAAATCTTGATATCCCGTGTCAGGATAAACAAACTTAACGGTGCCCGCAACCTTTTCCCATCTAGCAAAATACAAATCTTGCAACGCTGATGGATCATAGCTTTCGCTTGAAGGGTTGAATTTATCAAGGTCTTCGCGAAGTTCATCTCCGTTAGCATCAAACCAGCCAACAAATCTATAACCATCGCAAATAGGCGTTGGCAGCTTTCTGTCTGTCAGCCATAAATCCTTGGCTTTTTGATATGCTTTTCCTTCGCCATAAGATACCACCGTCCAGCCTGCCCCTTGTCCTAATGGCATTTCAACCGTATACCCCTCTTCTGGAACAGGCACAACAAGCCTTAATGCTTTGCCATGCACAATGTAAGCATATAGCGCTGTATCCGCAGATAAAGTAGCATTGCTGTCAACAAGTTGAGAATTACCATAAGGGGAATATGATGAATAAGATTTTGTGTTAGAAGGAACAAATGCACTATTGTTTCTATCACAAGTAATGCTAACTTGTGAATCACCAATACCATGTGGACTGGTAGCTGTTAAGGTAAATTCAATTCTATAATAACCTACGCTGTTTAGCGTTATAGTTTGAGTCTTAGTTTCGTACCCTGTTATTATTGGATTATTATCTTCGTCATACCCGTCAACAATTGGGCCAGCATTAATATAAATAGTACTAATATATTTTTTAGCAACTTCTGCTCCTTGTTGGTTGTAAGAAACTAAATAGATAGAAGCAGACAAAGTCGGATCAATGTCTCGATTGTGATAATCACCAGCCGACAGTGTTAACTTAAAAGTACTTCCCGCTGCCGATGAGAACATTAAGAACGAACCACTTTCCTTCCTTTCATAACTTGAACTTCCAAGATTAATCGTTTTATAATTGCCCGTGCTATCAGAATAAACCTTTCCTTCATATGAAACTGCCAGCCCATCTGAGCCGCTATACCAACCGCCAAACGCTTCATCTTCACTGTCTTTAACATCAGGCGTAGGCATAAAGTTTTTAATACCGCCCGCAGTTGTGCCTGCTGGGATAATACGATAGAACCCAAGTCTTTCAATATTGTTTGCATCAAGTATTAAACCATAATACAAATCTTTTTCGGCGTTATATCTGCCCGAATTTCCATACCCGTCACTGCTTGTTGTCCAGCCCTGAGCATCGCTTATGATTGGGTCAGCGTTAGCGCCCGAGAAGTCGCCATTAATCTCATCAAAAGTTATTTTCTTTGCATTAAGCGTCCAATTAACCCTTATGTTAAGGCCACTGCTAGATAATTTATTAGCAATACCGCTTTCTGAACTAGTGCCAGTTCCAGCCGTTGTAGGCGTATGCGAACTGTCTCCCATAAATATAACCGAAGTTACCGTTGCAGGAGCACTTGTTATTGTGTTATATGTAAAGCCTCGTCTAAACAACTTAGAAAGCGCAGGCGTTATATCAATTATTTGATTGTATCTTATCAAATTATTTTGAACAAAAACCAAAGAATAATTATCTAAAATCCCAACACTAAATTCACCGGTTTTACAAACAATAGCACGCGCAAAATCAAGCGAATTAACCATTGTCTGCGTGTACCTATCCTCTTGAAGGACAATCTTAATTGTATACGTCTTTCTGGTTAGGTTGGCGGTGAAGGTGGTGCCGGCGGCGGAGATGTCAAGGGTTTGGCTTGACGCGTTATGCGTAAAGTATTTAATGAATATCGTTTCAGTTGCAGCGCCCGTAAGCATATATGCCCCGCCCGACCCGCTGGCCGTATTGGTTTGCGCCAAAATGCTGTTTAATATATCAACAAGGTTGGTTGCAAGCGCGACGTTAAATGTTAATACGCCTTCGCTGCCAACCGTGGCCGTTTCGCCACCAATAGTGAACGTGCTGCCCTCTTCTAGATACAAATCATACGCGTCAGTAGTCAGGTTTTGGAAGTTAAATTTAAGGCTGATTTTAATCTTGGTTATCTCTACGTTTGGCGTAAAGACAATTTCGCTTCTGTCCGTTGTGTTAAGGCCGTTAAACCATGCGCTATCTGATGTAAAGTTAAGCGCCGCGTCAGTCGTAATTGTGCCTTTGTTAGTGCCATCAACGCTAACCCCCCAGCCCGTAAAGTTAAAGATATAGTTGCCATTAGCAAACGTAAGTGTTAAATAATCGCTTACCTTACCTAATACTCCAAACGATACATCAGCAACGAATCCAGTGCCCACAATATAACTTGCAAGCTTACCGTCAGCACTCATTGTGTAATGATCGCTGGTAAGCTCAATTGTTTGTCCACCCACGGTGATCGACCCCGGCGTTTTAAACACAAGCCTGTACGTGTTCACTTCCCAAACGGCCACGATGTTTACCGATAAGCCGCTTGTTACAATCGCGCCGCTGGCGTCATAAACGCTGTCTGGCTTAACAAAGTACGCGCCGTCAACATTACTTTCGGTTTGAACACCCGCCGCCGTCCACGACCACTTGGTTTGGTGATAGTATTGGCTTGAAAGCGTAATGCGGCTTGAAATAAGTTCGCCAGTGTATGGGATGTTTTTAATAGCAACGCTGTCTTTGATGCCTTTTTTAAACTCTACGTTGGTGTTGGTTTTAACAATCTTGCCAATAACGCTAAGCCCGTCTGGGATATTGCCAAGGGCAAAAATCTCGGCATCGTATTTAATTACCGCAAACTTGATAGTTATCGTTACGTCGCCAGATATGGTGAAATTAACCTTGCCCGCCGTGTCTTTTTTGTTCAGGTCTGCGGTGGTTATCGCTGCGTTTGCGTCGCCAACTGCTGACACAACATAATATCCGTTATTAAGCGTAAGCTCAATTACGTGCGCCACGCCATATTTGATATTAAGCACCTGATTACTATTGCTTATCTGCGTGCCAGTGTCAGAGCCGCCCGCCGCTTTAACAACAATTGTTTTAAACCCAGCAAGGCTTAAATTACCGCTTTCATCAACAACTTTAATCGTTGCTTTATATGAAAGCGTTTCCCACTTAACAGACACGATTGTGTTGCTCGCTGGCATTCCAGCGCCAACTGAAACCGCGTTGCCCGTGCCTCCGTCACCAAACACGAATGGGTTGTTTGAATCGGCAAGTTTGTGTCCTGCAAGACCTAACGTTACCTTATCCAGCACGCCCGAATTGTTCGTTGCTCTTAACGCCGTGCCGTATTCAACCGTGCGCTCATAATAGCTGCCATTAAGCGTAAAGCCCGGCGCACTCGTCACGCCCCTGCTGTTAAGTTTAAGCGTATATGTTTTTACAGTGAATCTTGGTATTAACACCGCGTCCGTGGTTCCACAAGTAAAGGTTATGTTAGCGTCTGTTGGACTTGAAACGTTACCATCACCCGTAAGCTCCCACATTGTAAAGTTATAGCCCTCTGCAATTGAAAGCTTAATATTTAGGCCAGCGCCAAACTTAATGCCCGTTGCAACAATGTCACTATTTGTAAACGTTCTCCATGCCGTGTCAGGTTCAAATATAGATTTATATTGAAGTTGACTTACGCCCTTTTCAAATTTAACTGTAACCGTATAGGTATAACGCTTATAAACCATATAAATTTCAGTTGTGCCATCGCCCTTTACAAGCACATTATCACTCGTGCCAAGCGCTGCCCCATCTCTTTGGGTTCTAATAGCGTTTAGATAATATTTGCCCGTGCCGCCTGATAACTTTTTCTCTGTGTCAAACTCGCCTGAGGTAAGCCCCGCGCGCACCAAAGACTCACTCATTAAGCCCTTAATACTTTCAATCGTAAGTTTTGTGCCCGCATAGTTTTTATAGCCATTATCCACATTGCTGGTCGTGTTACTGTTCTCAGCATTTTCAACCATATGGATGATTTTAACATTAACCATATTAGCGCTAATCGTCCATTGCGCCACGGCCGTAACGTCGTGGTCATACGTCCAAACAAGCGCCTCTAACTGTTCATGAGAAAGAATTTCGCCGTCGTCTTTACTTCCGTTGCTATTAAAGTCTACCCACCAATCATACGTTACGCCATATCCTGACACCACAAGCGTAGGTACACTTATAGAAATAAGCGCATCATCAAACGTAAACTGACACGTAGTTGACGTTGTCCCCTCGGTGCCAAAATATGCGTTAATGGTTGTTCCTTCAACCACTGCGCTGCCCGCGTTAAGCGTAAGCGTGTATTGGTTCGCCGTCGCCGTCCACTGCGCATAGATTGTGGCCTTGTTTTCAGCATGATTAATCGAAACAATATTGCTTTCATTTAAAATTATGCTTTCAGTTACCGCCGTTCCGCCCGATGACTTGTTAGCAAATCCAGCAAGTATGATAGTGTAGCCCTTTTGGGTTGGCGCTTGCGTTACCGAAATACTACTAAGCTCGGTTAAAGCCGAATCATAAATGCCCTTAATTTCAGTTTTGTTAAGCGCGCCAGAGCCAGCATCAAGCCCAAACACATCTCGGTTCATATCAATTGAAACCGTGTACTCTTTAGCAACAAAGTATGCTTTAATCGTTACCTCTGCGCCGCCAGTTGAGGCCAGCCCCTTAAACCAAACGTCGCCACTGTCGTTAAAACATCTTGTTGTTTCGTCCGCAATTTTGCTGTTTATAGCGTCACTAGACGCGCCCCAAAGCGCCGTTGGTGTGTTGGCGCCCGAAACCGTCCACCACTTAAACGCATAGCCCGTTTTGGCTGCACTGCTAAGGCTAAACGCCTCGTCAAACTTAACTTCAAACACGTCGCCATCGCCAAACGTGCCCAAAGCTGCGCCACCTGCTGTTACGCCACTGCCACCGTTAAGGGCAAGTTTAACCCGATAACTTGTGGCCGTCCATTGCGCATAAAGGGTAAGGCTCTCCGCTGGCATAAGGCTTTCGGCGGTGTACGTGTTTCCATTGCCATTTTGCGCGCTATTCCAGCCTACAAACGTAAAGCCCGTGCGCGTAAGGGTAAGGCTTGCGCCCCCCAAAACGCTAAGCGCATTACCGGCGCCGACCGTTGTTTCATACGTCGTGTTCCCATTAATAAGCCCGCCGTTCGCGATAAGCGTAAGTTTATATTCGCCCTGAGTATAATTCCACGTCGCCTCAATTTCAACGTTTGATTCGCTTGTAAATTGCGTGTTAGCATCAACCGCGGTGCTTGTGCCTTTAAGCACGTATCCAGCAAAGGTTGCAACATAGTTGTCGTTAATCGTAAGTGACGGCGTAACAAGCCCAACAACCGCGCCGCCAAGCATTGCCTCGCCAAACATTTGACCAAATTTAATGCTAAGCGCAAGCGTGGCCGCATTGCCGTTGTCAGCAAATGCGCCGCTAAACGTGCCAACTCCATCAATAGTCACGCTGCCCGCATTCAATGTAAGCGTGTACGTATTAGCCGTCCAGTGAACGTAAAGGGTAATCTTGTTTGTATCCTCAACATCTTGCCCGGCCGACATCGCCTCGGCAATCATATCTTTAAGCGTAACATTTTTGTGCCAAGCTGTGCCGCCGCTTCTTACCTCGCTTGAAACAAACCAGCACGAAGCCGTGTATCCCGCGGCCGAGAACGCATTGTCATATAGGTCAAGCGTTTGCGTGTACCTTAACCCCGTTTGATTGCTCATCGTTCCGCTTACTGCCGAGATAAGACTATTATTATTAATATCTATATTATTGCTATTATATTCAATAGTATAGCCCTCACGGCCGTCGGTGCCCTTTTCACCCCAAACTGCATAAAGGGTTACCGTTGCGCCGTTGGTGGTTGAAAGGCTTGTTACCTCTGCCCCGTCGCCGAATTCAACGGCCGTTGCAGCCGCATCACGCGCCCAACCTAAAAACACATAACCCGTGCGCGCAAACGTGTTAGGGCTAAGAGTAACCGTTTGCCCAACAAGGCAGGTTATGCTGCTAGGAGTGCCACCATAGCCGCCGTTACTGTCAAACACGATGGTGTATCGCGCAATACTAATAGTAAGTGTTATGGTTGCTGCCTCTTGCCCCATAACAAAGGTAATTTGATTGTCAGCGTACGCAAAGCCACTAAGCGCAGCGCCCGAAATTGTGCTGTTTGTTGCGCCCGTGATAGTATAGCCCGCGTTTGGCGTGATGTTAAGCTCTACCGCCGCCTTATCGCGAATGCTCGCCGCATTAAACGCGCCCTCTGCCTCAGTCCAAACTGCATCGCCACCGCCAGTGCCACCCTCTCTGTAAGTTTGGGTGTACGCAATTTTCGAAATGGCATTTATCAAACTAAACCCTTGTGGCAGACTGCCGCCCGCCTGAATTCTTACAGCATTTGTTGTATAGTCACCACACACCGCCAAAAGAGTAATCTCTTGGCCGTTTAAGAATTTGTCTGCCTCGCTAAGGCTGCTTACCTTAGAGTTGGCAGCAACAATCGCGTTGTTATAATTCCAGTTGTTTATATGGCCTTTATTAAGCGTGATGGTTGGCCAGCCTACATAACTAAACGTGCCATCCGCCGCCCTTTTAACAAAGCCAAGCGTGCCGCCGTTTTCGCTTAAAAGATTTTCAATGCCGCTTGCGTTTAAGACGTATGCATAGATGTATTCAATCGTTGCGCCATCTGCTGCAAGGTGCGTCAAGAAATAGTCTTCTTTGCCCGCAAGCCCCCAATCTGTAACGCTGTAACCATTTTGAATAGCCGCGTCTGACAGTTTAAAGATAAGCTTATAATCATCGCGCTCAAACTCAGCAGAGATAGCAATAACACGCTCACCGTTATCATCATAACTGACGCTTGAAAGGTTGCTAAGCGTGATTTCATATTCAGCTGAAATGTCGTCAATTGCCAATTTTTCACTACCGTCAGCGTTCACAAACATCGCGCGCTTAAAGTGGAAATATTCGCCCGCAATTGCCGTGATTTTGATTTTTTCACCGAGAGAAATCTCAAGATTGCCATTATAGTCTTCAAGCGTCTTTTCGCCAATAGTTAATGACAATTTGTTAGCCGTAATCGTATCAACACCATATTTATTGCCCGCTACCCACGACGATGGGCCAACAAGTTTAACCTTATATTTAAGATCATCGGTTTGTGGATAAAGTGTTATTTCGCCCTCTTTATTAAAGGCAAAATCAAAGGTTGATTTGGTAGCTTTTCCAGTTTCGTTATAAACAAGCTCGCCATTTTCAGTTTTGATACCTTTAAACTCAAAACCTTTGTCTTTTATGCTTGCAATGATCTCATCAAATCTGCTTTTTGTTGCCTCGTCAATGTCTGTTATAGACTTATACCCGCTGCCAAACGTTACCTCGCCAAGACTAAGCATACCCTCATCACCGAAATTAACAACAAGGTTATATTTGTGCGCGCGCCAGTAAGCAAACAATTCAACCGATGTGGTTGCACCCTGTTCATGCGTTAACTCGCTTACGCCAAAGTATGCTTTTAAAATACTTTCACCCGTAACAGGCACCATTCCCTCCGCGCCCGTTTCAGCGTTTGTTGTTTTTAAACACATTTGACCCTTATCGTTAAACACAAAGATAGGGTCACCCTCGCCAATAGTGCCTTGAGCGTTAATATCAACACCCATAAGCACGTGCCCCGCGCGAGTGATAAGTTCAAAAATGTTTTCGATTACTTCCGTACCATTTGTAAGCGTTGGCTTATTTAAATTAAACAAATACATAAGCCCAAGCTTATCTGCCCCGCCATTAACAAGTCCGTTATTTGGGTTAATAATCACTTTAATGTTATTAGCCTGCCAAATTGGTTTAAGCTCAAAGTCAATGCCATTTTCGGCCACTTGCGCCTGTTCGTAAGTAAGATTATCCGCCTCACCAATATCCGCTTTTTTTCTTAAAAGCATCTCTGTGTTGAATGGATCCATATTATCCGTTCCAGCAAGAATACCCCAATCAGTGTTATACGATCCGTCAGCATTATAAATTTTCTGCTTAATCTGCCAACCAATAAAACTGTAACCCGTTTTTAAAATATAGTCTTTACCATCCGCAATCGTCACCTTGTTATCATTGCCATAAACGAAAGTCATATCGCCAAACAATCCGCTTGGCGTGCTTGATGCAAGGTTTTCGCCATCGGTCACTGATATGACGTATTTAAGCGTGTATTCATTTGCCCTGTAATATGAATAAAGGTTAACAGGTATATTGCTTGTTTTAAGGTCTTTATAATTACTGTCAACACTATTAGCATTAGCAACAATAAAGTCAATAAAATCAGCCATCGTGCGCGCATTATTGTTCCAATATTCAATGCCTTTTTCACCCTCGCCACCAATGGTTATAAGGTGTTTGTCGTTTTTATTAGGATAAATATCCCACGCCTTAAAAGTGTAACCAACGTGCTTAAATGCTGAAATATTGCTAAGACTTGAATAGTTTGTTATAAGCTGTTCAACAGTTGGAATGAAAAAGTCTTCGCCCGCATTTTGCCCAAAGCCATAACCATACGTAAACGAAATGTTTTCAACTTTGTTACCATCAATAAACAAGTCTTTGTCTGCATAAAAGTTGATTTGATATTTAATCTCAGTCCAAACTGCATAAAGGGTTAAATCTTCGGTTACTGTATAAGTACCTTTTGTTATATCAGCGTCAGCCTCGGTGGCGCCTTGAGTTGTGCTCCACCCTTCAAAAACGCGGCCATATTGATGTATATTTGGCATCGCCGACCTGTTGATAGTTGAAACAGCGGTACGGTTATACAAGTTTTCTTTTGATGGGTCATAACTTGTTACCAAATTGCCTGCTTCATCAGTTAAATAAATAGCCTCACTGCTTAGTGCCCCGCCCTTAGGAACACGCGCAACGTAATATTCAATAGATGGTTCACGCCCCGTGACCTCATAAACCGCGCCGCCAATAAAGTCAGGCACATAAGTTACGGTTACGTACTCCTTTTTCTGCCACATCGCATAAAGGTTAAGCTTATAAACCTTGTCAGCCGTGTCAAACTCAAACCCCGTCCAGTTATCCCAGTCGCTTGCCTTGTATTCAAATATGTTGCCAGGGAAATTTTCTGCATTAAGTTTAAATTTGGCTATCGGTGTGCCATCAGTATAACTATAAGTTCCGTCCGCGTTTTTAGTAACGGTGAAATCATTTTGCGCACTTGCTGAAATCGGTGTATCTGCCCAACCAATTATCATATATTCGTTAGACGAATTAAGTTTGTTATATGGCATTTTAAAACTTGATGACGACGAAATTAAAACCGTTTCAGGGTTTTTAGTTGCGCCCTCTCGCGCCCACTCAAATGGAAAGTTGGTTAAACTTTCAGGATAGTTTTTGTTAAATGTAACTTTAATGCTTGCGTTACCAAAAACCAAGCTTCCATTGTAAGTATGACGAGCCGCATAACTTCCCGGCGCCGTGTTAAATGAAACATAAATATCCGTTCCATCAGCACGTTCGGCCGTGTGTGGCCCCGTGACGTCAATTCGCCCAAGAATATTATTAAGCGATTCAGTGGTAATGCCATTACCAAAAATATTAGCACTTAGTTTAACGGCCGACTTATCATCTTTGGTAGCAAAGTTAAGTTTATAATAATCATCATCGGCCAAGTTTTGCCTGAAATACGACCCAAAAGCCTCTTGATAAATCTGCTCTATCGTGCTGTCTATTGTAAGAGTATGAATTTTATAGCCGTCAAAGTTGCTTGTAAACGCACTTGTAAGCGCGCACGAATAAACCTTTTCGCTTTCACACGTCTCAACGGTTACGCCCGAAGACGCCTTGTTGTTATAGTCAAACCTAAGCGCCGTTTTGGTGCCAAAGTTATAGCTTGATAGGTTGATATTAATGCCCGTGTATCGCGCCGACGGAACAAAGTTAAGGTCAACGCCGATTTCAAGGTTTTCGCTTAGAGCGCCGTTACTGTCCGTCTGCGTGTTTTCAATGTTTAACGTGGTTAACTTTGAATAGCCCGTGAAAGTCTTGCTGCCGATGCTTTTTACGCCAAAACCAACATTAACCGTTTCAATTGGTGCTTTAACAAACTTTTGCGTAAGACCAAACAACAAGTTTTCTTCATCGCCATAGTTGATGTTAAGTTTTTTAAGCAGCCTTATGTTTGAAAGGTCAAAGTTGTTTTGCGTGTATGCGCCGCCCGCATTATTATTGCTTTTATTTGTGAAAATCGTAAGTTCTTCAAGGTCAAGATAGGTGTTAAACGAATAAGTGCCAAGGTCAAAAACGTTAACCGCGTTGCTAAGTTCCACCTTCGCCGCACCAAGTTTACCAAAGGCCTGCATAACCTCGCTTGGAACGATAGACTTGCTTGAATTGTTATTAACCGTAAATTTTCCGCCAACCGAGCAGTTACTAAATGCACCCGACGAAAGGGTCATCTTAGCGCCAATATAGCCATTTGTGTTTTTATAAAAGGCCGAAAGGTCTTCAACAACAAAGTCGCCGCGGATAATACAACCCGAGAACGCGCCCGACTCTATCTTGTTAACGCAATCAGGAAGATAAAATTCTCTTAAACTTTCAAGCCTAACAAACGCGCCACTGTCAATACGCGAGATGCCGTTGCCCGACGACGTGTCAAACGTAATCTTTTTAATATTTCTTACAACATTGCTGGTGTTGCCATTAAACGCGTTTTTTAAGATACCGATAACTGGCGCGCCGTTATATTCACCGGGAATAACAACCTCCTCAGTGCGCTGGCCGATATACTTTTTAATGTCATAATAAACATTGCCATCTTTAATGTTGTATTGATAAATAAAATCGCCATATGAGATGTCGCCAATGTTTGACTTACTCATCAAAACAACCAGCGGCGTTATAATGGCGGCAAGCAAAAACACAATGCCAAGAGTAAGCAAAAACACCTTTGTGCCAACACCCAAAACAACTTTATCCCTAGTTTGTCTTCCTGTTATATCTCTTGCCACGGTTTTCCCCTTTTTATTAGGCTGATTTGTTCAAGTTTAGTGTTTGAAAAGTTGCGCCTAATAATTCACCCATAATAAATATATATAAATATAATAACAACTTGCGCGCGAACGTGTCAAATAAAAAAGGCAAAAAATAATATTTTTGCCCGCCAAACATAAAATTTTGCCCAAGAAACAAACCCTGCGCTCCGCTCTGGCAAATTTTATTAATCTCTTTACAATGTTTGAAATTGTGTGGTATAATTGGGCATTAAGGAGAGCGTATGAACACGTATAATCACCAAGAGATTGAAGAAAAATGGAAAAAGTATTGGCTTGATAACCAAACCTTCAAAACCGATATTTATGACTTTTCAAAGCCGAAATTTTATTGCCTTGATATGTTTCCGTATCCATCGGGGGCGGGGCTGCATGTTGGCCACATCGAGGGCTACACGGCAACGGATATTGTAAGCCGTATGAAGCGTATGCAGGGCTTTAACGTTTTGCACCCCATGGGGTTTGACAGTTTTGGTCTGCCTGCGGAGCAATTTGCTATTGACACGGGCAATCACCCTGACGGCTTTACGCAAAAAAACATCGCGTATTTTAAAGGGCAACTTAAAAATAACGGCCTTTCGTTTGACTGGTCAAAAGAAATTCAAACCAGCGACCCTAAATTTTATAAATGGACGCAGTGGATTTTTAAGCAACTTTATTTAAGCGGTCTTGCTAGGTGCGAAGAAATGCCAGTTAACTGGTGCGAGGGCTTGGGCTGCGTGCTTGCTAATGATGAGATTATTGACGGTAAGTCAGAGCGCGGCGGCTTCCCTGTTGTTAAAAAAAATATGAAGCAGTGGGTTATTGACACACCTGCTTACGCACAACGCCTTATCGACGGGCTTGACGGGCTTGATTGGCCAGAATCGACCAAAACTATGCAAAAAAATTGGATAGGCAAATCAAGTGGCGTTGAGGTTGATTTTGAGCTTATCGGCGGCGGTAAATTCTCGATTTTTACCACTTGTATTGAAACAATCTTCGGCATAACATTTATGGTTATTGCGCCTGAAAGCAAACTTGTAACTGACCTTAAACCGCGCATTAAAAACTGGAGTGAGGTAGAAAGATACATCGCCGACACCCTTAAAAAAAGTGACTTAGAGCGCACCGAACTTAACAAAGGCAAGTCGGGCTGCCCGCTTGAAGGCGTTTATGCAATCAACCCCGCTAACGGCCGAAAAGTGCCAGTGTTTATCGGCGATTTCGTGCTTGCTAGTTACGGCACGGGCGCGGTTATGGCGGTGCCTACGCATGACCAGCGTGACTTTGAATACGCCAAGGCGCACAATATCCCTATGATTCAAGTAATCGACGGCGCAGACGTAACCGAAAAGGCCTTTGAAAAGCAAGACTATTTAAATAGCCCTAACGCCAAATTAATCAACAGCGCAGAGTTTGACGGCCTTAGCCCAAAACAGGCAAAAAAGGCAATAACAGATAAACTTGTAAAACTTGGCTTTGCGCGCGTGAAAGACAACTTTAAGTTGCGAGAATGGGTGTTTGCGCGTCAGCGTTATTGGGGCGAACCTATCCCTGTTGTTCACTTTGAAGACGGGTCAACGGCCGCCTTGCCTGACAGTGATCTTCCTCTGATTTTGCCTGAGCTTGATGACTATCGCCCCGCGAAAGACGGCAGCAGTCCGCTTGCCAAAAACACGGCGTGGGTCAATGTTAAGATTGATGGCAAACCTGCTAAGCGCGAAACCAGCACAATGCCGGGCAGCGCGGGGTCAAGTTGGTATTTTATGCGCTATATTGACCCAAATAACGATAAAAAATTGGCCGATTTTGAGCTGCTTAAACATTGGCTTCCAGTTGATCTTTACGTTGGCGGAACCGAGCATACGGTTGGCCACCTGTTGTATTCAAGAATGTGGACAAACTTTTTGTTTGACAAGGGCATAAGCCCAGTTAAAGAGCCGTTTAAAAAACTTGTGCACCCAGGTATGATTTTGGGCGCAAATGGCATAAAAATGGGCAAAAGATACCCTGAGTTTGTGGTTGATCCAAACGACGTTGCTCGCGAGTACGGCGCAGATACGTTAAGGCTTTATGAGATGTTTATG
>ULRP01091773.1_pt1 | contig 25124 bp, 13 predicted proteins | sample 1955521 | NCBI WGS metagenome assembly ULRP01 (sample SAMEA4835685, study PRJEB28245) | human gut metagenome | biome: gut microbiome; material: fecal sample | place: Denmark | collected 2008
AACGATGAAGAATTGACGGCGGCGGGCGTGTCCCCCGACCTTATCCGTCTTTCCTGCGGACTTGAAAGCAAAGACGACCTGATCGACGATCTTAAGCAGGCGCTGGGAGACTGAGTATGCCGATCAAGATACCGAACGAATTGCCTGCCGTGCGTGTTCTGGAAGAAGAAAACATCTTCGTCATGAACGAAACGCGCGCTTCGACACAGGATATCCGTCCGCTCCGTATCCTGCTTTTAAATCTGATGCCGACAAAGATTGATACGGAAACACAGCTTTCACGACTGCTCAGCAATACGCCGCTGCAGGTGGAACTTCAGTTGATGCATATGGCGACGCATGAATCGCAGAATGTGCCGAAATCGCATCTGGCTTCTTTCTACCATGATTTTTCCTATTATGAAAACGAGTATTTCGACGGTCTCATTATCACCGGCGCGCCGGTGGAAAAAATGGCGTTTGAGGAAGTGGATTACTGGCCCGAACTCTGCCGCGTTATGGAGTGGTCGAATAAGCATGTGCACAGTACGTTTCACATTTGCTGGGGCGCGCAGGCGGGGCTTTACTATCATTACGGTATAAAAAAACATCTGTTACCGGAAAAACTGTTCGGCGTTTTCCCGCATACGGTGGAACGGAGACGTTCCATGCTGCTCCGCGGTTTTGACGATACGTTTATGGTGCCTCATTCACGGCATACCACGGTACGCCGCGAGGATATTGAAGCGGTTCCGGAACTGCGGATCCTCGCTTCTTCGCCGGAAGCCGGGGTGTATGCTGTTGCCGCAAAGGGCGGGCGCCGTATATTCATCACCGGCCATTCCGAATACGACCCGCGGACATTGGAAAAAGAATATCTCCGCGACAAAAATCTCGGATTGCCGATCGGCGTCCCCGTCCGTTATTACCCGGAAGACGACGATACGCAGCCGCCCCTTGATACGTGGCGCGCGCATGCCAATCTTCTGTATTCCAATTGGCTCAACTATTTTGTGTATCAGACAACGCCGTATGATGTGAATCAGATATCAAAATAAGAATAAATGTCAATTAAAGATAGCATTTTACGGTTAAAAAGAGAGAGCATCGGAAAACGATGCTCTCTCTTTTTGGTTGTAAGAAATCAGATGTTATAGCCTCTTTCACGTGCGATGCTCCGCATGTATTCGGTTCTTGAAGCGTAATAGTAAGGGCCGACATAGAGAAGAAGGATACCGAACGTCAGACCGCAGAGGATAAACCAACCGATGAATGAAAGGTCGAAAAGGAAGAGATCCATTTTTCTGCCGTCCATGGCGGAAGAGGATTCTTTCAGACAGGCATTATGATCTTTTGTCGGATCGCTGATGGAAATAAGTTCTGCAAGGGCGTAGGAGTAGGATTTCACGATACCGGGGATCACAAAGAGAAGCGACCAGAGAAAAATAAAGATATTTTTCATTACGGAGAGAATGATGCGTTCGGTGAGGTTTTCACGGAGTCCGTCAATAATCCTTTCAAAGCGCGGTTCCGCAAGGTTTATGTAGAAGGAGTAGGCGCCGATTATCAACATGGAAGAAAATAGAAGGATACCGATGACGGTCGACGAAAGAAGTCCGGCGACCAGTGCGTACAAAAGCATAAAAACGATTGCCGCGCCCCAACGGTCTTTCAGATTGTTTCTCGCAGTGGTTTTTGCTTCAGAAAATGTCATAACAGTCTCCGTATATAATTTTTTTTTGCGGATATCATCCGCATATGTATTATAACACAGCAGTCAGAAACTGTCAATGTGTTTCAGGGAAAATGTATTTCCGCAATCGGGAGAATATGGAAGTGACGGAGCGGCAGGTGCGGGTCAGGAATTTTTACGGTAGACGTATCCGCAATAAACGCATGTCAGTGTGCTGTCGTCTTCCGTAAGCGGCGCGCCGCAGTTCGGACAACGCCGTGCGGCGGATTTTTCACGTTCTTTGTTGACGGTGAAGCCGTTGCCGTCAAAGATAAGTCCCGTGATATAGCCTTTTTCCACGCATTTCAGAATTTTTGTTTTCAGTGCGGCTTCGTCGTTTCCCGTTTGAATGGCCAATGTCTTTACATCGTATATGTGTTCCGTGCAAACGGCGTAGACCAGGGTTTTCAGCGCGGCGGTTTCGCCGAATTGAATCCATATTATCGGCAAAGCGTAAAAACCTGCCGCAAGATAGACAATACAGACGATCATAAGCGGTTGCAGTTTGCCGATCGACAGAATGAGTCCGGGGATTGCCGCGACATAAAGCACAGAAAGAACCGTGGCAGTGATAAGTCGGATATTCAGATCTTTCAAGAGTTTTTTCATGATACCTACTCCTTATTATATTGTATCAAGTATAGCACGGTTCTTTTAAAATTGCAAGAGTCGCCGCAAATAAACGGGCGAAAAGCGGTTTTATGTTTTCTGTAAAAGCATTTTATGAAAAATCCGAGGTACAGAAAGACGATTTTATCTTTGTTTATCCGCTTCAGCAGTTTCGCACCTTTGCACATGGGTAACGGTGATTTTTATCGGTTTTTCTTCAAGAGCACGTTTGCGATAAACCGACGGAGACACACCATAGGCTTCGGTGAAAGCATGAGCAAGATGGCGCGTATCATAAAAAGAAAAATCGGAAGCTATTTTCCATATAGGAATGGTGGAATCGGACAACAAGCGGGCGACCGCGGCCAGTTTTTCTTTTATGATATAATATTTTATAGAACAACCGGTTGCTTGCCGGAACAGCGTTGCTGCGCTGCTGTGCGAGCGGAAGACAGAAGCGCTGACTTCCCTTGAGGAGATGGACTCCCCCAGATGTTCCTGAATATATCGACGCATGGCGGCTACGTCACGTGCCTGTTTTGTAGTTCCGGCTGTATCCTTTTCGCGGGAAAGTGTTTGTAAGAGTCGGAAAAGATGCGGGACAGCATCGTCGCGGATATCGGAATCTGTTCTTTTATAATTGGAAAATGACATGAAAATGTTCTGCATATATTCGCGGACCGGCGGAAACGAAGCTTGCACCGTTTCTGTAAGATCGTAGAGCAAAAAAAGATATTTTCCGAACGTATCGTTGATATTGAACCAATACAGTTCCCATGGATTTTTCGGGTCTGTTTCATATTCCCACTCGGTAAAGGGATGCAGGATAAACAGATCCCCGGTTTTCGGTGTATAGGTGTTGTTGCCGTGGCGCAGTCTTCCTTTGCCTTTTGAAAAATACATCAGGCAGTAATGCTTTGGGTTTCCGAAATGGCAATAGTAATCCTCACGGCAAACCGTATGACCTGACAAAAAAGATACAGTATCATCATGGCCGTTTTTACCGAAGCAAAGGCCGTAAGAAACCTCGCTACCGTCAGCGACTGTGCTGTAATATTCCCATCTTTTTTCCGTCGTTTGGTTGTTTTCCACGTTTTTTCGCTCCAAAAATCGTATTTTTCCGTCATACATGCACATATGTCGGAGGGTTATTTTCATTATAATGCACCGCACGGCAAAAAACAAGCATTTTTTCCTTCAATGCGGAGGCTGTATGGTATTTCTGTATGAATATACCGCTATTTGCAACTTTTTTCGCTTGCTTTTACCCTTAACTTGGACGAAAATCTGTTATAATATAGACAAGGGGGGATGCGCTCTGTTCCAATTGTTTTTTGACGGAGCGCGATCTGTCGTTAGTTTGCCATGTTTGAGGCAAAATACTTATTTTTCGGAGGATATTATGAAAAAGAAGCTGTTCATATCTGTTATTGTTATGTTTCTGTTCGCGCTTCTGGCCGTTTTTCCGGCCGCTGCCGAAGAAACGGCATATACCGCAGATGACATCCTTGCTTACAAAGGCCTTGCGGCACGGACGATCGGGGACGATCCGGGTATCCGTTCGCTGTATACGGTAAACAAAAAAGCCGTTGCCTATTTTGAAAATCAAGGATATACGGTGGCATACGGCGCCGTGATGGCGGTCGCGCGAAACGGTGAGACTGTGTATTTCAATTCTGCCCGGAATCTTACCGTAACTTTGTCGGAAGGGGTATTCGTACAGAATCACGGCGCGGTCATCACCATGTATAACGACGGCAAAGTATATGGAATCTACAATGCGAACGGTACGGATTATGCTGATTTTTCATATACGACGATATTCAACGGCAAGAAGTACATGACCGCTGATTTTCTCACCGGCGCGGAACTTTGCTATGCCGGATTTACCGCTTTGACAAAAGATGGTGTTACCGAGATTTACTATGATTACGCGGAAGGCGAAAGGTTCGGCCGCGAGGACGCGGTATACGGCGTTGCCACTTCGCTCGGCGAACTCTCCGATTATTTTTTGAATGTTTATCGGGATACCGAATTCAGTGAAAAATCGCGTTATGCCGAGGTTTCTCTTCTTCGCCGTGTGGTATCCATCGTTGGTATTAATGTGACAAATGACGAGATTCAATACATAAATAATGAAAAAACAACGATCGGCGGTACCGATGGACTGACCGAAAAAACCTTTGTTATAGAGGGAACCGGCTCGCAGAACGGCATATCTTTTTCCGTGAACAATGCGCGGCGCGGTTATTATTCCGTGCAGCTCCGTGCAACGAACAATGCGCTTGAAACCAGCGATGTTGTCATCAGCGTGAACGGACGTTTGTATACGCAACGGATATTGAAAAATCAGACATTGGAGTCGGATAACCTGGCCGTTTCAAAGAGTGACGGATTCCGTGATACGATGAAGTTCCATGTGTTGCTTGACGAGGGTAAGAACGACATACAGATGTATGTTGCCAACGGCACAAATAAGAACCCTATCGGTATTCATGCTTTGCGGTTTCTGATGGAAGCCGAGATTGGTGAAAAAGACGTTCTGCTTTCCGGGGTTACGGCACTGGATACTGCTCTTACCGATACGGCGAATGAAGGCTTCGGTGATTTCTATAAGGAAAACAGCACAACCCTGGGCGGCGAGAATGTGAAAACGGCATTTACTCGTGGAAAAGATCTGTATTACAAGATTTCTGTTCCTGCCGGCGGTTATTATCGTGTGGTTTCATTAGCAGTGTCAGGAAATGTGGGTTCGACGCTTACAACATCTTTCCTGCAGAACGGAACCGTTGTGCAAAAAACCGCACTGCCGATTACGGCGGGAATGAACAACGGTTCGTCGCTGGCTCACCAGTACTATGATTGCGGCGTTGTTGCACTTGACCGCGGCGATTATACACTGAAGATGACGAACGGCAGTAATCTTGCCGTTTCCTCCGTTGCGCTGATTCGTGAAAACGCGGAAGAACAGCAGCCTGTAACCACGTTTGATATCAAGGCTGCAAGCGGGCTTCTAAGTGATGGAACGGCCGTCGGAACTTTGTCGGACGGATATACGGTTTTCCTATCCAAAAATCAAACGCTTTCATTTAGCGTGGATATTGAGGTTCCCGGTCTCTATCTGCTTCAGGGAAAGTATAACACAAATGGTGGCAAGATTCAGTATATTTATCTGAAATCGGATAAACAAACAGCCCATGCGCTGGAAAGCCGTCTGAATCCTAACGGAACAAATACGGCCTATAATACCAATGAAGATTTTCTTGTTAATGATAGGTCGACCGAATTTGTTCTCGACCCCGACACCATGGGATATGTATATCTCACCAAAGGTACGCACAAATTGACGTTTTCTCACAGCGGTAATGGCATAGATGGCCTTGGTCTTGGAAATCTGCGCCTTTCGCTTGTAACCGATCTCACGGACGGCGTGTATATATCTGCAGATAAGAATACGGCTATCGTCACAGGCGGGAATGTTACGCAGAATTATACTTCCAGAATTCTTGACACACGCAATGAGGGGGCTGTCATTGCTTTTGATTTTACACCGTCGGATAGCGGCATATATAACGCGCTCATGCCTTTGATTTCCCGTACAGGACACGTAATCGGCTTCAAAGTGTATGAAAAAGCGTCGCCAGAAAACGTGGTTTGTGATAAGACGGTAACGATTCCCGATCCTAAAGACATCGGTTTTTCATCTGGCCGTACCGGCGGCATATATGGTCTCGGTTGTTCTTCTTCGCCGATTGAAACCGCGATGGCAGAAAATATTTCTCTGTCGGGCAGTACGGAATATACCGTGGAAGTTAAGCTTGTCACAGGTTCTTTGCTTGCTTTTACCGATATTCACTTTTCGTTGCAGAAAAAGATTGTTTCTACGGAAAATGTTGAAAAATATAAACCTGACTTTACAAACGGAGCGATAAAAAGCAACGCCACTGCAGATGAAAACGTTGAGAATATGTTTGTGTCTAAGCCGATCCTTGTAAAGAAAGCAGGCACAACGCTCTATTTCCAAGCCTCCGGAGCCCGCCTCGGATATGCGGACGGAACGACATTTGCCGTTGCGGTGTGCGAGCCGACAAAAGCGGGATATATAATAGATGGCGAGGCAACTTCTGCATGGAATATCCGGGGAGACAGCGGAACCAAAACCGGCGGTGGTAATATTGCTTACACGATTACGACCAAAACCGATAACACGGTTCTTATTCTCTCGGCCAAAGCTTCTGAAGCAGCAGGGCTGTATGTCTCTTATACGGGAGACGCCGACAATGTTGAAACGGCGGATATCCGCAACGTGGATTTTGACAGCGCCACTTTGGCGGCATCGGCTGTATTCGGCAGTTCCGAAGCCGCGTCGGTTACCGTGACGGCGCAGGGTAAAAACGGTACGGTTTACGCGCTTCTTTATGATAAAGGCGACGCATTGATAGGCGTGAAGACCGCGGAAAAGACGAAATACGGTCAGTCGTTCATCTTCACATGTGATGATATTGCGGGTACGGTAGCTTCTGTACGCGTCTTCATGGTATCCGATACGACATCACTGTCCATGATAACCGATACGCTTCTTCTTCGAGCTGACGGTGAAAAAGTATTGCCGCGTACGGTATTTACCGTGACAAAGGCGTATCTGTCCTGTGTCGGCGGCGATGAAAACGCGTTTGTCGTGCGTTCTTCCGATATGACCGGGAAGGGTACTGTTACCACGCTGTCAAACGGTGAAAAATTGCTGACAAAGGGCAGCACGAACTATATTACGTTTACAGTCGATGCTCCTGTAGCGGGCTTTTATAAGATCGACATGAAATACGAACGTTGTGGCGGTTATATCGAATATTTCAAGGGTTACAATCTTACCTATAAAGATTTTACAAATTCATACGGAGAAAGCCGATTCGGTTTGTGGAATGATGCTCACGATGCCACGGCACAAACCGATGAAGACTATGCCGTTTCCGACGCTGTACGATACGGCGTTTTTGACGGCGAGGCTGAAATGTATATCTATCTTGTGGCTGGCGAAAACGAACTGAAGTTTTTCTTCACATCGGGAAAAAACACAAAAATGGCCATCGACAGTATGCGTTTTTCGCCTGTTCCCAGCTATACTGCTGACACGGATGCAGTTCTTATGCCAACCGACAAAATTACAACGCCTGTCGGAGATTACAAAAATACGCTTGTGAACTCCAATCTTAAGAACAACGGTTGGTTCCTCCGCGGAGGCAGTACGGTGTATTTCTCTCTCTCCGTTCCCACGGACGGAAAGTATTCTCTGTCTGCTCTCGGTTGTGCCAGCGGCGCGACGGTCCGGTTGACAAGTACAGAAGCCTCTTTCCTGCCGATTGCGGCAACTTTGGACGGAACACTCGGCACCTCCACATCGACTATGCCGTTTACGCTCGGCACGCTGAATCTGAAAGCGGGAACATATACCGTAGCGTTGAATGTAACGGGTAGTTATTTCCATGCCAACATGTTCATGCTGAAAAAAATCGCCGATTATGATGAAAACGGCACGTTTCTTGTGGAAAGAACCGGATTTGACGTCAATACAAAGGACGGCAGTTTCAGGCTCACATATAAAGTGACCGGCAAAGCGCCGTCGGGTAATCTCGGCCTTAAAGAAACCGTTTCGGTTGAGGGTGTGGAAACGGTGAACAATACCGCAACGCCTTTTCAATATACGTTGACCAGTATTCGGGACGCCTATGAAACAAAGTATACCTTCACAGGTGCCGCTCGTACAGGATTCAAGAGCATGACATTGGTGTATCGCTTGTATGACGGCGACACTGTTGTTTACGAATCCGCGCCCTATTCCTGCGTTTCCCACTACGATGATCTTGACGGATTGACGGCAGTTGTTATCGGCGACAGTTATTTTGACGATCCGGCCGTGCAACCGAATATGTGGATCGATCTTTTGAAGCAGGAATATAATCTGACGCTGTATAATCATGCGTACAGCGGCAGTACCGTATCCAACTCCAAAGAATTGATAAGCAATACCGCCCACAGCGGTTATGGTAAGGAAACCATCGCGCAGAATCCGATGTGCGAACGCTTTGATGGCGGAGCGCCGCGGCAAATGCCGCAGTGCGAACCGGATATTGTGCTGTTTGACGCCGGCAGAAACGATTTTTGGCGCGGCGCTGCACTTGGTACTTTGTATCTGGAGGGCACGACCGAACTCAATATGGATACGACAACGTTTTACGGCGCTGTCAACTATACGATCGCTAAACTGCGTGAATTCTACCCCAATGCCATTATTATGACATTTACCTGCTACAATCACGCCGAAACAAACTCTGCGACAGGACACACACAGGTTGAATTCGGTGAGGCGATGCTTGCAGCCAGCGAGGCGAATGGTATTACCTGCTTCAGCAATCTTGACGAATCGGTAACGGGCGTACATATGGACGATTCCGCGTTTCGTGCCGAATATTGTAAAACCGCTAACGACATCAGTCATCTTAACGCCAAGGGTATGGCTATGGTCTATCCTACCATGGTTAAATTTGTAGGTGAAACCTACCGGGCAAATGCTCCCACGCGCATTTCTTCTTCCGAAGCGGTTTTTGGTGACAGTACTGTGGCTGCTGTTTCGGCAACCTACAGCGGTATGGAAAACGGCATTGCTTTCGCGCTGGCATACGATAAGGGCGAATCGTTGATCGGTGTTTCCGAACAGGAAAAAACACAGTATTCGCAGGAAATGCAGTTTACTTTCCCGGAAATGACGGGAAGCGCGGCATCGTTCCGTCTCCTGCTCTTAAAGGATAAACTGGATTATGAGAATCTCGTTCGTCCCCGTATCCTGACGCCGACCGGCGTACAGATCCTTTCAATCAATGCCTTTACCGTATCGCATGATTATCTTGCCGCGATAGGCGGCGACAAAAACGCGTTTGTCGTGCATGCTTCCGATATGGCCGCAAAGGGTGCTGTCATCACGCTGATAAACGGCGAAAAATTGCTGACAAAGGGTAGCGCAAACTATATTACGTTCAATGTCAATGCTCCTGTGGCAGGTTTTTATAAGATTGATATGAAATACGAGCGTCGTAACGGCTATATTCAGTATTTCAAGGGTTATAATCTTTCTTACACGCCGTGGAGCGGAAAAGGCAACGCTGAAAGCCGATTCGGTGATTATGATAATGCGCAGGACGCCGAAGCTGAGACTGATGAAGACTATGCCATTTCCGACGCTGCACGGTACGGTGTGTTTGACGGCATCGGCGAGATGTATATCTATCTTGCGGCCGGCGAAAACGAACTGAAGTTTTTCTTCATATCGGATAAAAACACAAAAATGGCTATCGACAGTATGCGTTTTTCGCTCGTTGTCGGCTATGCTGTCGATAACGACACGATCCTTATGCCGGTCGGCGGTATCGCATCCCCCGTCGGCAACTATGAAAATACGACAGTAGGCGGTGGCCTGAACTACAACCAGAACGGTTGGTTCCTCCGCGGAGGCAGTACGGTGTATTTCTCTCTCACCGTTCCCGAAGACGGACAGTATGTACTGAAAATGCTCGGTTGCGGCTATGTTGCCACCATTTCTCTGAAGAGTATGGACGAAGAATTTCTTTCAATGCATGCCTATGTAAATGACATTGTCGGTGTTTCCACATCGACTATGCCGTTCACGCTCGGCACGCTGAATCTGAAAGCCGGAACATATACTGTGGCGTTGAATGTAGCGGGTGGTTATTTCCATGCCAACATGTTTATACTCGACAAAGCAGCAGAATATGATTCTGAAAACTTTTGCCGTGTTACACGTGATAATTTTGAAATGGATCCCAACACAGGCGACTACAGGTTGTCTTACAATGTTGTCGGCAAGTTGACAAACGACAATTATATGATTGAGCGGCTTACCGTCAGTGGCGAAGACGCAAGCGGTACGTTCAGTGAAACCTTTGAAAAAGTACGTACTGCCTTTGAAACCGCGAATCTTTTCACCGGGACGCGTGTGGGACTGAAATCCATGACGCTGACGTATCAGCTACTTGATGGCGACAGGGTTATCTACGCTGCAGAACCATTGGTTTACAGCCGCAATCAACTGAATGTAATGTTCGTGTCGGATATGCATTATACCGGTACGGAGTTGAGTCAGGAAATCTATTGGTCTTTGAAAGACGCCACGCAGGAAAAAAATACGCTTCGTGATTTTAACTATGCTACTTCGCAGTGTGAAAATTACGGTCAGATAGCGGATAGGAAATTGCAACGTCTTGTCGACGAAATTGTGAAAAAGTACGAAAACGGCGAGTTGGATATTGTTTTCATACTTGGTGATGCTTCCAATAACGAATCCTGTTACGAGCAGTTTCAGACGGAAAATGTGCGGTATCAGAAGAAGCTGAATAACAATCAGACAAATCTTGCAAGTTCCATGGATGAATTCTGGGATAGTCCGCTTAATGTCAACTATCTTCTGAAGAAACTCTTCCTTGAACAGCTTTCAAAAAAAGGAATTCCATATTTTCTGGCCAACGGCAACCACGATTATTCGTATTCCTATAACAAGGAACAGACCGATCTTGATTACACGCCGTGGGAAGACCTGTTCCATTATGCGGAACTTCTCGGTCACAAGACGGAGGCAGACAACGGTTCGTATCTGCATGACGCAAACGGCAACTATGTTCATTATGAGGATTCAGACAGCGTACATTATCTTGTACGCATTATTCGCCGTGAAGGAAAGGTGAAAATCTTGTCTTCTCTCAGCGAAACCGCTCTGGAGATTTTCAAAGAGACACATAAAGATGACGGTAATTGCTATGATTTCTACGTATCCGAAGACAGCGTGACCGAAAATGATGAACTTGTGGCTTCGTTCGTTATGGTGAACGGATTCCGTTTTGATACTTTTGATTACTATACAAAAGTCGGTGTTTTTGATGGAAACTACAGCGGGCAAACGATCCGTTATGAAAAAATCCGCAAGGATTTCACCGAAAATATGCTGGAAAGAAGCAAGGATTATAAAAACGTTTATTTGCTCGGACATCTGGTCAGTTCAGTCGACGTTCTCGAACTGATTGATAAGTATGAAAACATCAAGGCCATTTTTTCCGGAGACGTGCATAACGAAGAAGTGAATGCTGTAGGACCGATCAACAATTTTGTCGACGGTCAGAATGTCACTGTTTTCGATCTTGACTATTATTATCAAGAGGATGGCACGGCGGATAATCAGTACTATTATTGCCGAGGCGGCACCAACAGCTACGGAAACCGCGTATGGAGTGATTTTATGCGCCATCCGAACAGCTATGCCATGATGGAAATATGCGGCGACACCGTTTCACTTTTCCAACGTGTCCACTATTCCGGTTTTTATGAAAACGGGTTGATGACGGTATCTTCCGGCCGCTTGGCGGGTAGCGATATCCGATATGCGCGCGCTGTGGCAGACGCCTCCCGATTTGCGGCGGGTGAACATCTTTACGTCATTGAAAAAGATGGAAAATCCTTGTTGCTCCGCAAAGATGATCTTGATTCTTACGGGTTTACGGAAAACAGTAGCGGCGTACGCAAGGTTTATGTCGGTGGAGATGTAGTGAATGCCGGTACTTCTTATCGCAATCTTTGCCTGTCCTATGAAAAAGGAAAATATAATACGCCGAGTTATCGGATAGATCTTTCCGGCAATGTGTACGATCTTTCCGGCGTTCCGCTCGGTAAAACAGTTACGCCTTCCGATTACAACGAAGGAACTTCCGTTTCCATCGACGGGGTGAATTACTATATTTGCGGCAAGAGTGGCGGTGTTTACGGTCACTATCTCTATGATGAAAAAGGCGACTATGTGTTCCTCGATAAAAATGACAGTCTTGTTTTCTATGCCGCTCGTGAAAAAGACGCGAATTACGTTGAAGCAAGTATTCAGGAAGAAATGAGCATCCAAAACAAGAAACAGATAATGTACAGCGGTCCGTATCAGAGACGTTGGTATTATGAAAACTCGGAATTCGGGTTTGTCGATATTCCTGTAGACGAAAACGGCAAACTTGTTGATGGAACGTATACAGACCTTTATGTCACGGATGCTGATACCACCCAAAAGAGATACGGTGATTTTCATGCCGTATCGGGCGTGTATACACCTGAAATTGTTGTGCGCAATGGTAAAATTGTAAAAGGTGAAGGTTGGTGCCGATTCTCCTATATCGCCGACTACACATATGCCGATGGCACGGTCGTTGATAAAGAAAAACTGAAAATTGACTACGATGCAAACGGTAATATTGTATACGGTATCTATATTCCGGAAACCGTATTTGCCGAACAAAGTATTGTGCGGTAAAGGAAGAAAACGTGGAAATTAAACTGATTCATTCTCTTGAAAAAATATTGCGTAATCATGAGCCGATGCTGACAGAAGAAAACGGAATAATGCTGGCAAATGAAGTCTATCATTTTCAGATAGCGATTCTTCTTGACGGGTCTTCCACTCTTCACGGCTGCCGTGTGGTGATGGAGGGCGCTCTTACGCCCTTCATCACATTACGGGATGAAGGATATGTTTCCTGTGCAACCGCGTCCGAGTTCCGTGATGACGGATATATCAACGACGGCTATGGGGTTTTCCCTGACATTTTACGTCCTTTCGGTAATTTAGGACTTGTTTTACGCTCACGCGAATGGCATGCCGTTTGGGTAACGGTCGGAGCAGGAAAACCCATACCACCCGGAAAGTACGAAACAACTTTTCATATTCTAAAAAAGGACGGTACGCTTCTCGGCAGCGTCAGACATAAACTGAAGGTGCTACGTATACGGTTGCCGGAAACGGATCTCAGGATTACCGACTGGATACATTATGATTGCATTGCCGCACGTCATGATGTGCGCGTGTTCAGTCGCCCGTTTTATCGCATTTTTCGGCAATATCTTCGCTCTTATATATGTGAAGGCAACACCATGCTGTATGTTCCGCTTTTCACACCGCCGTTGGATACCGAGGTGGGGACCGAACGCATGACCGTGCAACTTGTTGATGTTTATGAGGAAGATGGCGGCTATCGCTTCGGATTTGATAAACTGCGCAGATTTATAAGGTTCGCTTTAAAAGAAGGCGTGCGATATTTTGAATTTTCGCATCTTATCACACAATGGGGCGGAAAAGCTTGTCCGAAAATTGAAATACACACCGCAAACGGTGTAAAAAACATGTTTGGTTGGGATGTACCGTCGGACGATCTTCGATATTTTCGTTTCCTCGACGCTTTTCTTCCGGCGCTTGTTCGGGAAATACAGGAACTCGGCATTGCCGACGTGTCTTATTTTCATCTGACCGACGAACCGACCGAGAAAAGTGTGGACATATACAAGAAGTGTCGAGAATTGCTCAAGCTTCACATCGGCGATCTGCCGATTATGGACGCGCTCGGCGTATATACCTTTTATGAAGAAGGACTTGTCGATACACCCGTACCAAGTATCGATGTATTCCCGCGTTTCAGAGACAATAAGGTGTCGGAAATGTTGGTATATAACTGCCTCGGACAGGCGGGACATAACCTGACCAATCGGTTTATTGCCATGCCGTCTTATCGCACGCGCATACTCGGTATGATGCTGTACCGGGCGGAGGTAGCGGGTTATCTTCACTGGGGATATAATTTTTATAACTCGGCGCTGTCGCTTGAAAAGAATCTTGATCCTTATGCGGTTAACGATGCCGGCGGAGCATTTCCACCCGGCGATGCATTTATCGTATATCCCACGGCGGACGGCGTGCTGTCGTCTCTGCGATATGAAACGGTACGGGACGGATATCAGGATTATCGCGCACTGATGCTTCTTGCGTCTGCTGTCGGAAAACCGCGAGTGTTCAGCATGTTGGACGATTTCGGCGTGCGTAATTTCAACGAATATCCGGACGCCCCCGCTTGTTTTATTAAATTCCGTGAAACAATTTATCATGAAATAGAAAGCGTATATTCCAAAAAATAATTCCATTTATGAATCTTTGCGATTCCAGTAATGTAAATCGTGATTGACATTATATGCGATAATTCACTGAGATGTGGAACTGTTTCAGATAAGAATAATGAAAACCGCCGTCCAAACCCATGGGTTCAGACGGCGGTTTGTTAAAGAAGAAAACTTATCAGCAAACAGACGTTTGCAACATCGGATATTGCCTTTGTTCGGTTACGACAGGTTGGTTATACATAATTTCTCTGCCTCTTTCAAAGTTTCGGCGCCTTCAAAGCAAAATCGCCGTAACGCCTTATATCTTCGATAGATATCCCGCAACCTTTCGGGCGCTTTATGTCTATAAGTCAATTGTCGGATTCTTCATCGACCACGCGACGATTTTTGCCGTCCTTTTACGCGTAAAAGGTTCAGGTCGGTATAGCAGTGAATCGTGCGCCCGCTCATTTATAGGATTTTGATTTTCTGCAATCCGGATACCAATCGCCTTGCGGTGATTAAAAGAAAGAATACAGAATGACATGCTTGCCAATTTAGGAAAAAATTGAAAAATGAGAAAAAATGCCCAAAACGAAGAAAAACTCGCTTGAACCTCAAAAGTTCAAACGAGTTTCACTTGGCGGAGAGACAGGGATTTGAACCCTGGAACCGGTATTGCCGGTTACACGATTTCCAGTCGTGCGCCTTAGACCACTCGGCCATCTCTCCGTGTGACTTTTAAAGTATAGCACAACTTCTTTGAAAAATCAAGGGTTTTTTGAAAAAAGCGGAATTTTTTTCTGCAATGCCACATTTTTCAGGAATTTTTTCGGTATTTCCTATCCGGAAGGGAAGCAAATTGAAAACCCGATGCAATTGAAGCCGGCGGTTTTGGCCGGTATCTGTGCTGAAAATTTACATGATGATTTACAACAATTGCACAAGCGCAAAAAGTGAAAAAACTGTGACATATCTGTGCATTCATTATTGACAAAATCAGGGGGAACTGCTATAATATATATGTATATGTAAATGTAGTTTTTCTACAAACGGGTGAAAATTCCGTAATACAACAGGAGAAAATCTTATGAAAATCTTTGACATAGCATTTTTGGGATTCGCCGGATTTTTATTTCTGTGCGCACTTCTGAAAATGCGTCGGGGCGGCATCCGTGCCTTTGTCCGGTTGGCGCTCGTGGCACTTTGCGCGCTTTGCGCTTTTTTCTTTGCGCAGAGTATTACAGACGCCGTGATGGCAACCGATCTTACATCGTATAATCTGACGTTGAACGGCGAAGCGGTGACCGGGACCGTGAAAGAGTATCTCATTCAGGTCATCATGGAATCCGATTCGGAGGGAACTCTGCGGGATCTGCAGACCGCAAGTCCGACGGCCGTCGAACTGATCACTTCCATGGTGGCCATGGTTGTGACCGAAATCCTGTTTGTCATTATGTTTATCGTGCTGAAGATTCTGACCCTGATCGTGTACGCGATCATCAAAATCTTCATTCCGAAGCGTGACGAGAACGGTAAGCGCCTGAAGAGAAGCAAACTCGCAGGCTTTGCTTTCAGTCTGGCGCAGGCCGCGGTGGTCATCTTTGTTTTCCTTGTACCGGTTATGGGCGTTTATAACCTGATGACGGAAGTCGTCAACGTTATGGACAATGCGGCCGAAGCGGGGGACAACGGCGATAATGCGGAAACGCTCCGCAAGACGTCCGACGGAGATATACGCAAACTGTCCGCGTCGGCGTCGGATGATTATATCACATACGCCGATTCGTCATCTTCTTCGGATATGAGCACGGAGGAGATCAAAAACGTACTGGCCGAGATTTCCGGCGGTTACGTGTTCCCGGTTCTTCAGGGAATCAAGGTGAAAGACGCCGCCGTCACCACGTTCAACAGAATGTATCGTATGAAGATGCCCGACGGTAAGACTGCCTATCTTATGGAAGAAACGGTCAATCTGCTTCCTATTGCCACAAAGGCCATGGAACTTTCCGACGGCGTCAATGCAAAAACGTTGCAGGCGGTTCTGGACGGCGTGAAAAAATCGCCGCTTATGACCAATATTATGGCAGAGATCATCAGCGCCGGTTCTTCCAAATGGGCAAACGGCGAAAAATTCATGGGAATCGATCCTTTTGAATCCGATGATATGGATCCTTATATGCAGGATCTGCTCCGCGCAGTTTTCAGAAGTTTCAGCAATGTGGATTCCGACGGCGTGATTACCGACCTTACGGTACTGGTGAATGTGTTCGGCACTCTTGATCGCTACGAAGTGCTTGACGCCTTCGGCAACACCGAAGAAGGCGAAGACTCCATGCAGAAGATCATGGAAATGCTCGGTAAAGAGATTGCTGACGAAAAGTATAACGGCGCGAAAACCACCTTTATCGAAGCAGTGTTTGACGATCTGTCGGGTAGCCCCCGCCTGAAAACGGTAATTCCGAGCATCATCAATATGGGTCTGCGTTCCGCATCTTCCGGCCTTGGCATCGAGGAAAGCAATACGGCGCTGTACGACCGTATGATGGCAGATATTATAAATGAACTCACGGAATTGTCTTTTAATAAAAATAATGTAGAAAATGACAGATCCGCACTCGCCGCCGACCCGGATTATGTAACCGGCGACGACTATAATGCTTATAAACAGGCAGTGGCTAAAGTGGTGGATATCATGAAGAACGCCGGTCTGCCTCAGGCAAATACCAGCGAAGGGGAGGCCATTGCTTCCGCTATCGTTCTGCATTATGTGAATACGGAAACGCCGACAGCCGACAGCCTTGCGGCATATATCGGCTCTCTCGGTCGCACGTCCGACGCGGCCGCTATGATGGCGGATCGCTCGGCATTCGACTCCGAATACATCACCTTTGAAGAAATCAAGGTGAGCGGCGACTCTTTGCAAGACAGCGATTATAAGAAACTCGGCCGCGCGCTTTCTTCGCTTCTCGGTGTGTTTACCGATCTCAGTACGGACGGTTCCGAAGCCGACATTATGAGTTCTCTGGATTATGCGAAACTCGGCGAAGCGCTTGACTTGCTCGTCGCGGTTCCCGCAACAAGCAATCTTTCGTTCGGTCTTTTGGATTTCGTAACCGATAAAGCGGGCTTCAACTCCATTGACAAGGTTCGTGAAGCGGTCGCTACGTTGCAGGCCGACATCAAAGCGGGCAGAACCTCCTTTACCGAATTCTTTAAAGCCGTTGACGCAACGGTACAGCTTGCCAATCAGCTGACGTCGGTGGATAAACTTGACGATATGGACGCCGACAAATGGACGGAAACGCTGAAAGCTCTGGCCGAAGCCGGAAAGAATGAAAACACGATGGATATTCTCAAGAACTCCATCAACGGTATTATTCCCGAAAGCGAATCGAAACAGTCCGAAGTACTGACCAACCTGCTGACCACCGTTACCGATACCCTGCGCGAACGTGAACAGGCGGCCGCGGAAAAAGGTGAAACGATCAGCGAAGAAACGCTGAAAAAAGACGGCGAAGCGATGAAGGATCTGGTGACCGGCATCGGCAAGAGCAACTCGCTGAGCGAAGTCATCAACACGGTATGCGACGCCGCAAACAGCGAATCCGAAGTGGTGCAGAAAACGGTTTATACGATGGCAAAAGACTTCAGTGAAAAGACGTCTGACAACGAAGACTATCTGTCCATCGGCCTCAAGAAAGAAGATCTCACCAAGACCGAGAGCGGCGAGGAAAACGACGGCAGCAAATTCATGGGTGCCGTTGTGGATACCCTCGGCAACCTGCAGGAAGAAACTTTCGCCGAAGACACGAAGACAATGCAGAATATTTTCAACGAATTTGAAAAGGCTGATGTCGACGTATCCGGTGAAAATCCGGCCGACAACGTGAATGCCGCGCTGGCAGAAAACGCAGAACTGAAAGCCGCCATTGAAAAAGAACTGACGGATAACACTTCCGCATCGCTCGACGCGCTCCGCGAGGCGCTCGGCCTGCCGACCATCGGTTCGTCCGAAGAAGCGGCAAACTGATTCCTGTCTTCCCGGAAATTTTGAAATGATGTACACGAAAGGGGCAGTCTGAAACCAGAGCTTTCAGAGCCCCTTTCTTTTCCGCGTATTTTCCCGCACTCAGTTTTTTGACGACAAAATACGAAAAAACACAAGAAATTTCACAAAAACTATAGACAATTTGAAAATAATGTTGTATAATATTGCATTGTGCATACTTTATTTATTCTGTTATAAGCGCATGCTTTATCCGAAAGTTATGTATAACTAACGGATATAAAAACAAGGAGGATATGTTTTCATGAAAAAGAAGTTGACCACGGTCACATTCTCTGACACACCCGAGCAGGCAAAGCGTCTTGACGATCTTCTGCAGGGACTGAAAGGGGAAAAAGGTGCGGTCATGCGTGCATTGCAGGGGGCACAGGAAATCTACGGATACCTGCCTGCCGAAGTGCAGAAGAAGATCGCTCTCGGACTTGACGTTTCTCCGGCGGAAGTCTTCGGCGTTGCGTCTTTCTATTCGCAGTTCGTTCTGAACCCGAAAGGACAGGTGGCCATTGCCGTTTGTCTCGGTACCGCTTGCTATGTCAAAGGTTCCGGTGACATTATCAATAAGGTCAGCGAGATCATCGGTATTCCCGCAGGTTCTACCTCGCCCGACGGAAAATACAGCCTTGACGCAACCCGTTGCATCGGTGCGTGCGGCCTTGCTCCCGTTCTGACGATCAACGACGAAGTGTTCGGCAGACTTAAGGTCGGCGATATTCCCGATCTTCTTGCGAAGTATTGATATAAGGAGAAAGTGACAAGATGAATAAAACATATGAAGAACTCTGCGCCATCCGCGATAAAAAAGCCGCCGACCTTGCTGTCCGTACCGGCGGAAAGTGCGACGCGGGTGTAAAGCATGTCCTTATCTGCGGCGGTACCGGCTGTACCTCCTCCGGCTCTCCGAAGATCATGGAAAGACTTGAAGAAGAAATCAAGGCCGCCGGAATCGAAGACCGCGTGAAAGTGGTTCAGACCGGTTGTTTCGGCCTCTGCGCCCTCGGCCCGATCATGATCGTTTATCCCGAAGGCACCTTCTATTCCAGAACCACTGTGGATCATATCCCCGAAATCGTGCAGGAACATCTGATCGGCGGTAACCCCGTGAAGAAATATCTCTATGCGGAAACCGTTTCCGGCGACGAGATCCTTTCCCTGAACGAAACCCGTTTCTATAAAAAACAGCATCGCGTTGCTCTCCGTAACTGCGGTGTTATCAATCCCGAATGTATCGACGAATATATCGGTACCGACGGCTATCAGGCATTACATAAAGTTCTGACGGAGATGACGCCCGAAGCCGTCATCAACACGATGCTGGACTCCGGTCTCCGCGGACGCGGCGGCGGCGGTTTCCCGACCGGCAGAAAATGGCTCTTCGCGAAAAACAGCGTTTCCGATAAAAAATATGTGGTTTGCAATGCGGACGAGGGCGACCCCGGCGCATTCATGGACCGTTCGGTTCTGGAAGGCGACCCGCATACGGTACTGGAAGCTATGGCAATCGCCGGCTTCGCTATCGGCGCCGACGAAGGTTATATCTATGTTCGCGCCGAATATCCGATCGCCGTTCACCGTCTTCAGGTGGCTATTAAGCAAGCGCACGAATACGGCCTGCTCGGCAAGGATATTTTCGGTACAGGCTTCAATTTCGACATTCAGCTCCGTCTCGGCGCAGGCGCTTTTGTGTGCGGCGAAGAGACCGCGCTCCTGACTTCCATCGAGGGCAACCGCGGCGAACCCCGTCCCCGTCCTCCGTTCCCGGCGGTCAAAGGTCTTTTCGGCCAGCCGACCATCATCAATAACGTGGAAACCTACGCCAACGTATGCCAGATTATTCTGCGAGGCGCCGATTGGTTCGCGGGAATGGGTACGGAAAAATCCAAGGGTACCAAGGTCTTTGCGCTCGGCGGCAAGATTGAAAATACCGGCCTTGTCGAAATCCCGATGGGCACAACGCTCCGCGAGATTGTTGAAGAAATCGGCGGCGGCGTTCCGCACGGTAAGAAGTTCAAGGCGGCTCAGACGGGCGGCCCGTCCGGCGGTTGTATCCCCGCCAGCCTTATCGACACGCCGATTGACTATGACAACCTGATCGCTATCGGTTCCATGATGGGTTCCGGCGGTCTTATCGTTATGGACGAAGACAACTGCATGGTCGATATCGCGAAATTCTTCCTTGAATTCACGGTAGACGAATCCTGCGGCAAATGTACTCCTTGCCGCGTCGGTACGGTACGCCTTCTTGAAATTCTCAATAAGATCACAAACGGCAACGGTACTCTGGAAGACCTCGATCGCCTTGAAGAACTGAGCATGTACATCAAGAGCGCCTCTCTCTGCGGTCTCGGTCAGACGGCTCCGAACCCCGTTCTTTCCACGCTCCGTTATTTCCGCGACGAATACGTTGCTCACGTTGTCGACAAGAAATGCCCCGCCGGCGTCTGCAAACGTCTTATGCACTATGAGATCGACCCCGAAAAGTGCAAAGGCTGTACCGCCTGCGCCCGTGTATGCCCGGTAGGCGCGATTTCCGGCACGGTCAAGAATCCTCATACGATCGACGTATCGAAGTGTATCAAATGCGGCGCTTGTATTTCCAAGTGCAAGTTCGGCGCGATCACGAAGCAGTAAGAAGGGAGCCGTAAAAAATGGATATGGTTAAAGTAAAAATCGACGGCAGAGAATATGACGTTCCGAAGAACGCCACGGTTCTTGAAGCCGCAAGAGTGGCCGGTGTGGATATTCCCACGCTCTGCTACCTGAAAGATATCAACGAGATCGGCGCATGCCGCCTCTGTCTTGTGGAAGTCAAGGGCGCGCGCGGTCTTGTAACCTCCTGCGTTTACCCTGTAAACGAAGGCATGGAGATCTTCACAAACACCGAAAAAGTCCGTGCCGCAAGAAAAACCAACCTGGAACTGGTGCTTTCCGCACATGAGAAGAAGTGTCTCTCCTGCGTTCGCTCCACTTCCTGCGAACTGCAGAAACTTTGCCAGGAATACGGAGTGGAAGACTCCGCTTTCGGCGGCAGAGAAGATTCTTTCCCGATTGAGGCTTCCGGCCCCTCCATCGTTCGGGACAACAACAAATGTATCCTGTGCCGCCGTTGCGTTGCCGCATGTAAAAACATGCAGGGAATCGGCGTCATTGAAGCGAAGAACAGAGGATTCGATACGGTCATCGGTTGCGAATTCGACAAACCGCTTGCCGAAAGTTCCTGCGTGAACTGCGGCCAGTGTATTCTCGCATGTCCTGTCGGCGCTCTTTACGAGAAAGACGACACCGATAAGGTGTTTGCCGCTATTGCCGATCCGAAAAAGCATGTCGCCATCTGCATGGCACCGTCTGTCCGCGCCGGCATCGGCGAAGAATTCGGTTATGAAATCGGTACGGATACCGAGGGCAAACTCGTTGCCGCGGCAAAACGTCTCGGCTTTGACGGCGTGTATGACATGAACTTTACCGCCGACCTTACGATTATGGAAGAAGCGTATGAGTTTATCGGCCGCCTGAAAAACGGCGGAAAACTGCCGCTTATCACTTCCTGCTCGCCCGGTTGGGTCAAATACTGCGAGCATTATTTCCCCGAAATGACCGAGAATCTTTCGTCCTGCAAATCGCCCCAGCAGATGTTCGGCGCAGTGTACAAGGCTTTCTTCGCGGAAAAACTGGGTGTGAAACCCGAAGACGTGTACATGGTATCCTGCATCCCCTGCACGGCCAAGAAGTTTGAAATCGGCCGCGACGGCGAAGCCGCCCTCGGTATGCCCGATGTCGATGCCGCCATCACGACGCGCGAACTGGCGCGCATGATCCGCAAAGCAGGCATCAATTTCCGTGCGCTCCCCGATGAAAAATTCGACAGCCCGGTCGATTACGGTTCCGGTGCCGGCGTTATTTTCGGCGCAACCGGCGGCGTTATGGAGGCCGCACTGCGTACCGCGGCCGAAGTTGTTCTCGGTAAGCCGCTTAAATGCGTTGATTTCACCGATGTCCGTGGCACGGCCGGCATCAAACGCGCTACCTATAAACTCGGTGATCTTGAGCTGAAAGTGGCCGTTGCTTCCGGTACAAAGAACGCAAAAGAACTCCTGAAATCGGTGGAGAACGGTGAAAAGATCGACTTTATCGAAATCATGGCGTGCCCCGGCGGTTGCGTCAACGGCGGCGGTCAGCCGATCCAGCCTGCTGTTGTACGTAACAATGTCGACATTCGCGCGCTTCGCGCTGGTATCCTCTATACGGCTGATAAAGCGAAAGATGTCCGCAAGTCGCACGAAAACTCGATCGTGAAGAAGATTTACGAGGACTTCCTCGGCGAACCCAACAGCCATAAGGCGCATGAACTTTTGCACACCACGTACGTAAAACGCGGTCTTTGATCCGTTTTTCGTTCGCAGAATAACCGGTCGGGAACGGCAAGACACAGACATGTCCTGCCGTTCCTGCTGTTTTGTAGGAATATTGCTATAATAAGGTTTTTCTTCCTAAAAATAACATATTGGAAAACAGACGGTATTCGGGAGAAAAAGCTCATTTGCCGTTCTTCGGAAAACGCATGATTTATCGCCGTATTGTGCATTTTTCAAACAAGCGCCCGTGCTTTTGTGAATATTTGGTTACACAGAATGAAATAATCGAAAATTTTTGATTTTTATTGTGCAAAAAAGCAAAAACGCACTTGACAATCGGTTATGGAAATTGTATAATGTTTTCATGTAAAGAAATCGCTTGTACAAGTGGCGGTTTCGTAATATATTTTAAAAGGAGAAAATTCATGAAACTGAAAGCAAAATGGCTTCTGTTTGCGCTCGTGTGCGTTCTCATGCTGGCTCTTGTGGCATGTGGCAAACCCGGCGATGACAGCAGCTCAGATGATTCTTCTTCCGAAGAAGATTCCTCTTCGCAGGAAGAGGTAAAAAAGTTTACCGTTACATATCACTATGGTGTTGCTGAATGGGATGCCGAAAACGGAAAAGTAAAAACCTATGCCGCTACCAAAGAAGTATCGGTCAAGGCGGGCGGTAAGGCGAAAGACGGTCTTGCTTCGGGCGATAAGACTCCGGAGGGCTATTCTTTCGTGACATGGGAATGTGACGGCGGCAACCTGAACAAAGTTACGAAAAATCTTGACGCTTATGCCAAGTACACGGTTCTCGATACGCATACCGTTACTTTCAAAGATGCAAACGGCAGGGTAATCTCCGCTACTACTGTCTACAGCGGCAAGAAAGTTGACGCAGCCGATGTTCCCGACACGAACGGCTTCCGTGTTTATGACGCCGAAAGATATGCTTCGCTTTCCGACGCCAGCAAGCAGGAACTGGATCTTGTGGAATTCAAGGACGCAAACGGCAATTGGATTATCGAAGGCGCCTATATCAAGGCTTCGGACAAAGCTCTGATCGGCAAAGCCGTTCCGCTCTCATTCGATTCTTATTTCGGCGGTTGGAACTCTGACAGTAGCGCTATGTCTTCTCCTAACTCGCGTATCACTGCCAACGTTACCTTTACGGTAAAAGAGAACAAAGCTACTGCGGTTGTTCCGTCTGTCGGAAAGAACGACGTGGTGATCGACGGTCAGAAGGATGCGAAGTACGAAAAGGTCGGCGAACTGTATAAGTACATCATTTCCGAAAAAGTAACCGACGCCAAACAAAAGAATGTTGACTATACTATCCTCGATAAATATGCTACCAAAGAAGCCGCGGCGGCGGATAACAAGGGCGACGAATGGGAGAACGCCAACACGCTGGTAAAGGCGATTGGCGCCGATAAGATCCATGCAGAACTGTATATGGCATGGGACGGCGACTGGATCTACTTCCTTGTCGACGTAAATGACCCGACGGTTGTAACGCAGGGCAAACAGTACTGCTCCATTAATAACCCGTATGAAAATGATGGCGTTGAAATCTGGTATGCCATTAACGGATACTATTCCAAACTTTGCCTTGACGCTATGGGATATAATCTCTATTCCGGCGCTACTCAGCCGTCTGCTTATCTCGGCTTTGTAAAGAATAACAATGCCAACTATCAGACGTCGATCAAGGGCGGTACAAAACCGACTTCCGATGATCCTACGGTAATCGCCAATGCTACCGGCTACATCGTGGAATGCAGACTGCCGGCCTATAATGAACCCACCGACACCATCACGGCTGATGATCCGCTCGGTGAAAATCTTGGCGGCAAACATTGGGGTTCCAAACTTCGTTGCGGCGATATGGTGCACATTTCGCTCCAGGTAGACAGCATTTCCGCAGCCGCATCGGCCGAGAGCATTACCCAGTGCGTTTCCACAAGCGGTACTTCTTCACTGGACAGTCTCGGCGAAAAACTGAATCGTATCAATATCGGTTATCAGACTAACGGTTCCGCAGGCGCAGGTACTGCGGTACTGATCCTCGGTTGATCCGTATAACAGAAAAGCAGGACGCATGTCCTGCTTTTTCGTTTTTTGCAACCGAAAACGCGCAATAGTTGCATAACGTGAAAGATTGACTGATGAGAAAATCTTCTGTTTACGATAAAACAAAAGAGACCTGCCGGTGAGATTTCAAAAAAACAGGCAGAAGATCTGCCATATCTTTGCAGAAAGCAGAACCCGTTCTTACCGAATAAGAAATGCCGGAAAAAATCGGCGTCCGGCGTTTTTATAGGGCCTGTACAGACCGTCGGTCATCTTGTTTTGCAAATTTCGGGAAGAGCAAGGCGAAGAGCGTGGCGAAGAGCGTGGCGGAGAGCGTGGCGGAGAGCGTGGCGGAGAGC
>ULRP01052195.1_pt1 | contig 25114 bp, 19 predicted proteins | sample 1955521 | NCBI WGS metagenome assembly ULRP01 (sample SAMEA4835685, study PRJEB28245) | human gut metagenome | biome: gut microbiome; material: fecal sample | place: Denmark | collected 2008
CATGTAAGTTTATTAATATATTTCATATTATCTTACTTTCTTTTCGTTTAATTTTCGAGATCCAAGGCATCACAACCACGAATATCCTGATTCTTGTCATAGAACAGCTTATACATACCTGCCTTGATATATGCGCAGACGCTGGTTACATCGATAGAGATGTTAGGGTTGTCAGCGATGTTCAGAATATAAAGGTGAGAAGTCAATGTCTCATCTACCTTGCGGATATCATTAGAACCTATCTGGAACTGAATCAGACTTGGACAGGTGGTGATACCTGTTGGCCAGGTACGCAGACAACGCTGTTTGGTCTGCTCATCACGCTGATGATTGATGGCAAATGCACGGAGCACGGCACTGTTCAATGGTTGGGTTGGCACCGTTGTGAAGCAGTTGTAACTCAAGTCCATATTGGTAATATATGGCAATGTAGTTGCACGGAAATCATCTGAGAGTGAAGTCAGTTTGTTGAATCGGAGGTCAATCACCTGAAGGAGATAAGCCTTCTTACCGTTGATAGAACCCTTAGGAATCGTACGCAACTCGTTACCGCTCAAATCAATGGTTGTGATTGGAGAACCTGCTGTAAACAACTCAGAAGGGAACTTCTTTATCTTATTGTTTGACAGACTGACTGAAGCTGCATTAATACCCTTATAGGTACCATGACTTGTATCTACACCAGTAATCTCATTATAAGAGAAATCCACAGAACCCATCTCACGAACCGAACTTGCATCGAAGATATTAGGAATCTTCTTCAACTTGTTATGAGCGAAAGTCAGACTTTCCACATCATCTGTAAAGGCACAGAGATTAGCAGGAATCTCTTCAATCTGGTTGTTGTTCAGATAGAGAGAAGAGAGAGCTACCTCAGAACCAAACGGATGTACCTTCTTGATATTATTGTAAGCCAGGTCGAGCAAACCGAGATTTACCATCTTTCTCAATGCAGAATACTCAGGGAACTCCTCCAGGTTATTGTAACTCATATAGAGAATCTGGAGAGTCTTACCTGTCTTCTCCTCAGCTAAGCGAGTCCAGTCATTTCTCAACTGATTAGCAGAGATGCCCTTGCATCGAGCCAAGTTCATCGCCTGCAAATTAGGGAGATTATAGTAGAAGTCTGGAATTCGACTGATCTTTGGACAGTTGTAAAGCTCAATATCGGTAAGGTTGGTCATGTTGTCCCAATCCTCTTCCTTGAACTCCTGAGCAAATTTACCATAAACGGCATCGTCTGCATTGTAGAACTTCGCACAAACCTCATCGGATGTGATAGAAGAGTTACCGATATAGAACTGCTGCAACTTAGTCAGGCGATAGATGGCCTTAGATATACCTGTAATCTTATTGGTCAATGTACCGATCTGAGCGTCTTTCAGGTTGATACGGCTGTCCTTCTTGATTCTGTTCTTAGGAGCTACCTTAGGGTCTGAGTTGTAGCTTTCTACAATCATATCCGACATATTGGCACGTGGGTCATACTTCAAGAACTTGGTCTCATAGTCATGACGCATAGTGCTCTTCTTGGCTGCATTCAGACTGTTGGCATCGTAATTATTGAAGATGTTGGCACCAATCTTCTCATCATGAGAACCAAGGTTGAGTACCTGAAGTTCTGTGAGCTGTCCGATAGCATCTGGCACGATACCCTTGGCACCGAAACCAGCGATGACGAGACCGATGACACGACCATTGCTGTTGAGAGTAACACCAGGCTGGTCGCCCCACATATCGAGTTCTTTATTGAAGTTCCAGTTAGCACCCTTGAAAGTAGCATCGCCATAGAAGCTCCACTCCTTACCCTGGAGAGATTCCCAGATAGCCTTCAGAGCCTCATAATCCTTGATGTATTCCTTGGTCTTAGAGAGCAGGATAGGCACCTGAGCCTTATCATTCAGTTGATTATCCTCTACGATAAACGCCTCACCCTTTACAGGCTGGGTTTCGTACTTGGTCTTCACCGCACCTGTCTGACCGTAAGTAGTATAAGAAGTAACCTGGTAAGTACCAGCAGGAAGCCATACAGTAGAATCACAGTAGGCTGTACCCACCTCCATATACTTATCGTTTTCATCATCAGGATTCTGATGCTCCTCACTTGCCTCCTTGTATTTCACCTTAACGCCAGGGAAAGTGAAAGTCTCACGGGTAAAGAGGTTGGTTACGCTGATATCAATCAATCGGATATTAGAGAAGAGATACTCGGTATTACCGGCACGGGTCTTCTCCCATTCCTTGACAAGATTGAACTTCACCTTACCACGTTCCACAGTCTCCACCATGAGGTTCTGTACTTCCAGACCACCACCAACAACAGTGAATGTCTCGCCGGCAGAAGAAGCCAACAACTCCTCATCTACAGCATCATAGAGATAGAAACCGATGACGGTATAGGTACCAGAGGCAAGTTGCAGTTTTTCACTTCTCAGACCATACTCTGCATTCTCTGAATTATAAGAATTGAGCACCAAAGTCTGAGATACAGTCGTACCATTGTGCTCCATGACCACCTTGATTTTCTTGGCATCATCCAATTTCTCAAGTTTGTCAAGGGCAGCAGCACGAGTAGCTCTTGTAGAAACCTTCTTGCTGAGTTTGAACTGCACATATCCGTATGTGCCGTCCCAGCCTTCGGTATCATCGTCAGAGCAACTTGTCACAGCAAAGGTCAGCATCGTGACCAAGAGCAACAAGAGTGCCTTTGAAAATATTTTTATTCTATTCATTATTTTCTAATTTTTCTGATAGAAGTATGTTTCTTACTCATTCCCTCTTCACCAGCTTCGATAACAAGAATCTTTACAGGAGTTCCATTGTCCTTGAAGATCATATATATCGGAGTTGCTTCTGGTACTGGTATAAAGAATACCCAATTCTCCTTTTCGTCTTGTGAAGCCTCTGCACTTGAAGAAATATCATTTCCGTTGCTATCCATCACTGTCAGATAACCGGTTTCCATCATTGTGGTAGGATCCCAATTCTTAAGGTTAGGATTGACAGTAAGTGAAGCGCCTACTCTTGACTTTGCGACATAAATTTCATCACCATTATAACCAAAAACTTCTGACGCAACAGAACCATACATGGAGTTATCCTTCTTGCACTCAACAGGCAAGTAGTTCATCTCCAAGATAGTTGGTGCTGCAGACTGATCACCTGCAGAAGAGTTGTTCTCCTTCTGTACAATATTCATCAGGAAGTAGCGGTCGAAATCACTTCTCACAGTAGTGAAATTGTTCTCCAACATATCGTCGTAACCATTCTTGAGCGTATCGCACACGCTCTGTGGCAATGCATAAACCAGAAACTCACGGCTTCCGCTGCTCAAAGCATCAACAGTAAGTTTGACATCACCTTTCTCACCCTGCAATTTCACGGCGCCAGATTCATCCTCGAACAAACCATTCTTCTTGTTCTCGAAGACTACCAGCTGGTAAGCATCATTAAACGTATTGAGTTGGAATGGAACAAAATTGTGGAAAGTGAAAGCATTGGCAGCCTCACCAGTCAGGCTTGTACCAGTCTGTGTGAATACCTTGCCATCCAGAGAAACATTCCATACTGCCCACTGTGAAGAGGTAGGATAAGTAATATCCATCGTATGAGTGGTCATACCATTATAGATAACAGGTACGGTCACAGCAGCCTTACCATCCTCTGAAGCAAAAGTGAGGGTGTAGTTAGCTTCCTTGGAAATAGCATACTTCGCATTCAAGCCCTGACCTTCTTTGAAGGCAGCACCGCCTGCAACTTCCTTGTTTGGTGTACCAATCAGGAAACCGCCTTCCAACTCTACCCAAGCTGGAGTATTGGTCACAGCAAAACGATAAGTCGATTTGACAGTAAACTTATTGTAGATAGGCTGACCTGCGGCATTCTTGGAGCCTACAGTAATACCGGTCTCAGTAATATCGTTGCCCAACTCATCATAAACTTTGAGTTCATATCCTTCAGCAGAACGCTGAATCTCAGCAATAGTCACTTCCTGACCGCCCATCTTCAAGTTCAACTGAGCTACGCTCATATCCTTGCTGGCATCATCGTCAGTAATAGTTACCTGGATAGTCTGCTTACCAGCAGCACCATTGAGCACGAAACCAGGCTTTACAGCAGCCTTCGCCTCTTCCTGATTCTCATTCTGAGCCTCTACCTTAGAGATCTTACACCAGATCTGATTAGAAGAAAGACTCCAGTTCTGGTTGGCATCGAAAGAAAACTCTTTCACATCGCCAGCAGCACCTGCAATAGTCTGTACCTGTGGAAATACAGGATTTACGGCATCGTCGTCGCTGGAACAAGCGGTGAACAAGGTCACTGAAACCAGCGCCACAAGTACGAGCCAATATCTTGAAATTAACTTTTTCATATTGTTATTCTGTTATTATTTTCTTGAATATATCTGCGTTATATAAGCACCCGAAAGGCTTAATAACCTTGTTCTTTGAGTCTCTCTGCCTCTGCATCGCTTATCCACTCAAACATGGTGATGAAGGTTCCTACATTACCAAATGATGTACCGTCCTTCTTATCGACACTCATGTTGACATACTGCAATACATAGTTCTGGCAGGTATTATAATAAGAGGTATAGAGAGAAGGCTGGCTGATGCGCAACTTGCCATCTCCATAGATAGTTCCGAACGCCTCACCGGTCTCACCGGCTATCTGGTCGTCCATCTCTACCTTTGGCTCCAGAAGATTGCCAGTCTTAAACTTCAACTTCAGGTCATATCCCTTATAATATACATCCTTCAGGAGTACCGTATTTTCCTCACCTTCTACCACCTCAGTCTTGATCAGACGGTTGGTTACGTTGTTCAGATACTGACTGTAGAAAGTAGAAGTAACCATACACCAACCAGAGAAATTGTGGATATCGAAAGGACAAGCCTTCTGCATCACCACGTGAGTATAGTCCTTGTAGAGTTCAGTCCAGTTGTACTTCTCAGGAATCACCAGTTTCAGCGTGAAACCTAAGGAGTCCGTCTTTCCGATATTATCATAGATACCCTGAACCTGCACATTTCCTACCATCTCGCCTGCCTTGATAGTGACAGTATTGTTGAGCACACGATAATGCTTACCCTCGATGGCATTGCTCTCTTTGTCTATAACTTCCACACCGAAGGTGCGGTCGTAATCCACTTTTTCTGTAGCCGATACAGGAACATTGAAGATTTCGTTGTTTTCCTGTACTGGATACTGATAGAGCGTATCAGAGAACATGATATGACTCGGACCAGAATAGGTAGTAAAATCCTGCGAACAGCTCGCAAGAGCGATGAGTACAGCTACTGCTGCCAAACATCTCATCATTATTTTCTTCATGATCGTCTCTTTATTAATAATCCGTTATTTATTACTTTCATTAGGCTCTATCTCTGAACCTGGTGCTTCCAGCTCATGCTGTGGAATTGGCCAGACAAAGAGTGGATCATCCTTCTCTACCTTCAAGCTGCTCTGTACGAAGTTGGCAGCAGGCTGATCAGAAGCCTTACGCTCGAATCCCTTGTGCCAGCGCTTGAGGTCGTTCAGACGGAAACCTTCCATATAGAGTTCCTTCACACGCTCTGCCTCGATAATCTTCATGGCATTGCTCTCACTCAAGGATGTGTTACCACCATATGATGAGTAACGGGCTGTACGCAAGGTAGAGATGTCCTTACCTGCCTTGCCATATTCACCCTTCATGGCATAAGCCTCTGCACGGATCAGATACTGCTCTGAGAGACGGAATACCATTGGCTGGTGAACATGCAGGATGTTACTGTTCAGGAATTCTGCATCACCAGAATACTTGCTCAGCAAAGGCCACTGCAATCCGTGCTCATAACCTGTTACACGGGTGGTGAAGATGGCTGCAGGACGAAGGTCGTTGCTGTCGTATGAATTGATAACCCAAGTCTCTGGCACATAGTCAGGACGATAAGTTACATAGTTGTAGTTATCAAAGATAGTACCCAAGGCACCACCATAACTGTTTACAGTAAAACCAACCTTCCAGATAGCCTCACGGGAATCACCATAAGTCCAGATGTACTTATAGTCGTTCACCTGACTGGAATAGGTTTTAGAAGACGCCTTCTCCAATGTATAATATTTGCTGCCGATAACCTTAGAAGCATACTTGATGGCATCATCCCAGCGATGCATATATAAGGATACGCGCGCACGCAAGGCATGGCAAGTATATTCATTGAAGTAAATCTCGTTGTAGAGACTTCCAGTAAAGTCATCTTCCAACTTCAGATACTCTGTAGCCTTATCAAGGTCTCTCAATACGAACTCGTATGAAGCCTTCAGGCTGGCACGTTTCTGTGGCTCATTGCCGTAATAATGCTCAGTGAGTACCACACCCAGGTCTTTCTCTGCCTGCTCATCATTATCATAAGCCTTGCAGAACATCTTGATCAACTCAGAATAAGCCAAGGCACGAGCGAAGTAAGCCTCACCCTGATACTGCTCCAACCTGTCCAGTTCTGTATCACTGGTGGTATTGAGCTTCACTTTCTCTACATTGTCAAGCAGGAAGTTGGCACTATTGATAACACCATAAAGGGCACCATATACAGACTCGATGTCGGTATTGGTAGGCTTGATATCCTTCCAGCGATAGATATCGCCATAGGTATTGGAGTAGCCCTTCACACAATACACGAAGTCTGTCTGCAAGTCTGGCAAGAGTGTCAACTTGCCTGAGTACAATGCGCTGCTCTTAAAACTGTCATAGATTCCATAGACCAGCTTATCTACATCATCCACTGTATTGATAGCCTCATCCATGCGGATAGAATCCTCAGGATACTTGTCAAGACAGGAAGAAAAAGACAAGGTCAGGACAGCTGACAGTATATATGTCTTAATATGTTTAATCTTCATTATTATTATCTCCTTTCTTTGTTTAGAATGACAGTTCTACACCAAGCGTAAACTGGCGTGATGCTGGATACTGCGCCTGATAAACATTGGATGAAACCTCTGGGTCAAGACCATTGAAGCCTGTGATGGTGAAGAGGTTCTGTGCCTGAGCATAGACTCTTACCAAAGAGAAGAACTTGGTCTTGCTCAACAGACTCTGTGGCAAAGAGTATGACAAACTGAGGTTCTTCATACGCAAGAAAGAAGCGTTCTCTAAGTAACGGTCATCCAACTGGTTAACCTCACCCCAGCGAGGGATGTCGGTAATATCACCTGGATTCTTCCAGCGGTCATACAACAAGCGGTTAGACTGGTTGTAAGCTGTACCGAAGGTTACACCACTCTCCTCGAAGAAACGGTCGTTATTGATAACATAACGTGTACCGATCCAGCTGAACTGAGCTGACAACTGCAAGCCCTTCCAGCGCAAGCTGGTACCGAAACCACCCATCCAAGGTGCATCGTAGGTCTTGCCCATCATCACCTTGTCGCTCTCACGGAACTCGTTGGTCACGTTACCGTCCTTATCATACCAGAGCTGTTCACCATTTGCTGGGTTCACACCTGCATAACGGTTCAGGAAGAACTCGCTTACTGAGTGACCTACTACATACTTCAAACCGGTGGTTGAGTTTACATACTCGGTTACACCGTTATAGAGTTCCTTCAATCGGTTCTGATTGTAAGATACGTTGGCACTTACATTCCAGGTAAAGTCCTTGGTGCGGATTACATCGCCATCAGCACTCAACTCGATACCCTTGTTAGCCATCACACCCACGTTCTTCCAGCGATAACCCTCACCAGTTACGGTGTAAGACTCTGGCACACGCATCAACATGTTGGAAGTGCGCTTGTAATAAGCCTCAAAACTGAAGTTGATACGGTCGAAGAAACCAAGACGCAAAGCAAAGTTGCTTGCCCAAGTGGACTCCCAACCCAATTCCTCATTACCACTCTGTGAAGGATAGAGACCTGCTGTATCGTCATAGTTAGCGTCACCGCTCACCAATGCGAGGTGATAATAATTAGGAATCTCTGAGTTACCGGAAGTACCTGTGCTGACTGCCAACTGTGCGTTGCTCAGCCAGTTATACTTCTTGAGCCATTCAGTCTGCTTCACATTCCACATGAAACCTACAGACCAGAAAGTACCCCAACGATGATCCTTACCAAATCGGGAAGAAGCATCGGTACGGAGAGAGAAGTCTGCATAATAAAGTTCCTTATAGTTGTACTCGCCACGCATGAAGAATGACAAGTAAGAATAATCTGAAGAAGAGTCAGACCAGCGGCTGGCACGTGTACCAGACGAAATATTGGTCAGCAAGTCATTATTCTGTCCTCTGGAATAAACATTGAATCCCTCTGAATGATAATCAACAGCCTCCTGACCCAGCATCACGTTGAAAGAATGGATATCCTTCAAGGTGAAACGATAGTTGGCTGTTGTAGTCTCAGTCAAATTGAGCATATCGCTGCTCTGGCGAGCCGCAAGACCCTGTCCGTTGTTAGAAGAGAGACTTGGGAAAGACTGCATGAATGCGGTAGAGTGAGAGAAATCTGCACCAAACTGAGTGCGGATAGTCAAATTCTCAATAGGATAAATCTCTGCATACATAGTAGAGAGAATCTTATACTTCTTGTTCTTGATAGGATTCTTTGCCATATATACGATAGGGTTCTCGCTCGTACCAGCCCAGTTGCCGGCTGAAAGAGAAGCAAGACTGCCATCCTTTGCGTATGGATTCCAATATGGAAGCATGAAGCGGCAAGCTGAAATTGGGGTAACGGTGGTATAAGAACCATCGTCTGCCTGCTGGGCCTCCTCGTAAGCTGCCATGGTGTTGGTACCAATCTTCAACCAGTTGCTTGCCTTCACATCTGCATTGGTACGGATGTTGTAACGGCGGAAGGTAGAATTCTGCGCAATACCATCCTGATCATAGAAACCACCAGAAACATAGTAATTCAAACGGTCGGTAGCACGATTCACGGAAAGTTCATAGCTCTGCAAAGGAGCCGCATCATTGAACACCTCGTCAAGCCAGTTGACATTTACCTTAGAGAGGAGATTGTAATCCTTACCAGCATCCAGTCCTACTTCTTTCTCAAACTGGATACGCTCATCAGTATTCATCATAGACCAGTTGGTCTGCGCCAACTGTGAGAAACCATACTGAGCACGGAGGGTAACCTTTGCCTTATCCATAGAAAGACCACGCTTAGATGTGATTACAACCACACCATTAGCAGCACGTGCACCATAGATAGAAGTAGAAGACGCATCTTTCAATACAGAAATACTTTCGATGTCATTAGGACTTAAAGTATTGAAATCAGAACTGGAAATTGGCACACCATCCAGGATAAAAAGTGGTGACTTACCAGAGTTGATAGAGTTTGTACCACGGATCTGGAAGGTAGCAGCCTTGCTTGGTTCACCAGAAGAGCTGATGACCTGCAAACCAGTACTCTGTCCTTGCAAAGCCTGGTCGAAGCTTGCCGCAGGGACATTTTCAATTTTTTCAGCTTTCACAGCAGACACGGAACCCGCAATGGTTCCTTTCTTACGAACACCATACGCCACAACCACGACTTCATCCATCACTTTGGAATCAGAAGTAAGCGTAATGTTCAGCGTTTTCGTCTGTGCATTGACAGGATGTTTCTGAGTCACCATACCGATGTATGAAATCACCAGCGTAGCCTTAGAAGCGTCCTTCACCTCGATGGTATAGTTACCGTCAACATCGGTCACTACACCATTCGTTGTACCCTCTTGAAGGATGGTTGCACCAATCAGCGGTTCATTGTCATCACCAGACATAACCGTTCCCTTGACGCTAAAGGTTTGCGCCAAGGCTGTTTGGACAGTCAACACAATCAGAGAGACAAGCAATAGGGAAATTCTTCTCATTCTTGTTTGTTTCAATTGTTGTTTATAAATTATTAATAATTATTTTTTTCTCGTTGGAATAAACGGTTGCATATATTAAATATGTTGCATGCCAGACAAACCCACCGTTCTCTCACCTGATACAATTTTTCACAAATAACAAACATAAGTATAGCTATTTGATTAAAAGCGGTGCAAAATTACTAATAATTTCTCATTTATTACAAGTTATTGCTTTAAAAATTATTATTTTAACAATAAAAGGCTAACATTTCCCGCATTTCAGGGCATCTGAGCCGTATTTTGAAGCATTTCTATCCCCTTTTTCATAAAAAAGACGAAAAAAATATCTGCATACAAATTATTTGTGTAACTTTGCCATCTGATTGATTTAGAGACTAAAATGAGAAAAAATTTAGAGACTAAAATGAGGACAGAAAGATGAAATACAAAATACTTTTTTTGATATGCCTGATGTTAGGTACGACTCTGAGAATGGCTGCACAGGATGATGAGACTCATCCGGAAAACAGGGATGTGGATATGGACAGCCCTACCTTCGAGCCGATGGTGAAAGTCGGCAAGGTATTGCAGGGAAAGGACAGCATACAATATGTGGAGGTCAACAATGTCTATGTATATCCCGAACCGGTATTCAAGAATGCCAAGCAGCGCATGGCTTACAACCGACTGGTATATAATGTAAAAAAGGTGCTGCCTATTGCTAAAGAGGTAAGAAAGATTATCATCGAAACCGGTGAATATCTGGAAACTCTGCCTAACAAGAGAGCAAAGGATGCACATATGAAACTGGTAGAGAAAGGTATCAAGGAGGAATACACGCCAAGAATGAAAAAACTGACATACGCACAGGGTAAACTCTGCATCAAGTTAGTTTACCGCGAATGCAATTCTTCCTCTTACCAACTGATACAGGCTTTCCTGGGTCCAGTGAGAGCTGGCTTCTATCAGGCCTTCGCTTGGGCTTTCGGTGCGAGCCTTACCAAGAAGTATGATCCGAACGGAGTAGATAGATTAACAGAGAGAGTGGTAAGACAAGTTGAGTCTGGGCAGATATAATTTCCGTTCAAAGACGTTGAACCGCGGTTCAAAGACGTTGAATGTCGGTTCAAAGACGCTGAACGGACATTCAACGACTATGAACGGAGATTTCAACAGGGCTAAAAAAGAAGTGTTCCCAAAGAAAGCAACAACTTTCCTTAGGAACACTTCCTTTTATACCCAAATGCGGTGCCTATCTATTCCTCTGTATAAAGCACCTGAATCATCGTCTGACCCACAGCCTTCAGAACATTTTTATCCAAATGAGCCATATCATCACTTACGGTATGCCAGGTAGGACCAAAACTGCTCTGCTGGCAGTCAGGATAATAGGCTATCACATCAATCGTAGGAATCTTCGCCTTTTCATTTACCGGGATATGATCATCTGTTATCATACCGCCATCACTCTTAGGGAAGAAACTGCCATAACCAGCCTGACGGGCTGCTGCCCAAACCTTCTTGACAATGGCAGAAGCATACTGCATAGACATTCCCTCACGATAGAACTTGGCACCCTGTCCACCTACCATGTCGAGAAGGATTCCATAACGAGGGGAATAACCGTCTGGCTTATTCTCACTCCAATACTGAGCGCCCAAAGCCCAGGTATCTCCACTATCCTGAACATCAGCCCATTGAGGAGTTCCCCAATCCTCTGTATCGAAACATACAAAATCTACTCCGATAGCAGGATTCAACTTTTTGTCAGCCTGCAACTGGCGGGCGATTTCCAGCATGACTGCCACACCACTTGCACCATCATTGGCTGCCATCACAGGCTTGCGCCAGTTGGTACTGTCGGGATCATTATCTGCCCAAGGACGACTGTCCCAATGGGCACAGAGCAGGATACGAGTGGTAGCCTTCGGATTATAATGAGCGATGATATTGGTATTCTTCAATATCGTGCCATCATATCCCTTGAGGTCTGCTTTCTGCTCCTCTACCTCACATCCGAACTGCTTGAACTTCCTTACAATCCATTCGCCACACAGATCGTGCGCCTCGCTATTCATCGTGCGAGGACCGAAGTCGCATTGAGCCTGACAATAAGCAAAGGCTGAATCCGCATTGAAAGCTGGACCTACTGGATTCAGTTTCTCTGCTTCTTCCACTTCCTGTGCCTCAGGCGAACTTGTGCCATGAGTAGATTTGTAAGTATATGCACCTGCCACAATAGCCGCAGCAGCCACAACACCTAATATGATTTTCATTTTCTTCGTCATCTTGTTTATTTTGAACTTTCAGATTTGAACTTTATGATTATCTTTTCTCTATAGAATTACCTTTCGACTCACCAGTAACATTTGAATTCTTCACTCTTTACTTACCTAACAGCCTGTACTTGCGCCATTACTCTGAGCCAGTTGCCACCCCATATCTTGGCGATATCCTGTTCGCTATACCTGCGACGGAGCAACTGGATGGTAAAGTTGATGAGTTCAGAAGAGTCGGCTAATCCGCAGATTCCGCCATCACCATCAAAATCAGTACCAAGACCCACATGATCGATACCCATGATGTCGATAGCATGTTCCAGATGGGCAATAGCATCCATGATGTCAGCCTCACCCTCTTTGCGAAGGAAACCGTGATAAAGTGTAGTATGAGCTACACCTCCTCTGGCTGCAAGCGCACGCATCTGGTCATCGGTCAGATTGCGAGGCACATCACAGAGCGCCTTACTGCTACTATGACTGCAGACGATAGGCGTCTTGCTGATTTCCAAAGCATCATAGAAGCTCTTCTCGCCAGCATGACTCAAATCTACCATGATGCCCAGGCGGTTCATCTCCTGAATGACCTTCTCGCCAAAACTGCTCACTCCATTGTGAGTATTGCAGCCACGGGCACTATCGCAAATATCATTATCCCCATTATGACAGAGCGTAATATAGACTATGCCACGCTGGACAAAATGCTTCACGTTGGCAAGGTCGTGTCCAAGCGCCAGTCCGTTCTCTATACCGAGCATGATACTCTTTCTTCCCTTCCGCTTGTCGCTATAGAGGTCGGCAGGCGTACGGGCGATACTCAGGTAATTGCTGTTCTTGCTCACAATAGCCTCTATCTTGTCAAAGATCAGGTCGGCATACTGGGTAGGACCAGCCACTTCAAAATCTACCTTGCTGCTGAAGGTCTCACCCAACTTAGGCTGCGGCAGGTAAGCCACCATCGTCGTTGCATCCTGATGACCGTCGGTCATTTTATGCAAATCTACCAGAATACGGGAGTCGCGATGGTCGAAACAGATACCCTGCGGGAAGAACATCGGCGTATCGCAATGTGTATCAAGAATAAGGATGCGCTGATGCAACTGCTTCGCCTGATAAAACTCGGCAGCCTGAGCAGTAAGCCATTGGAAAATCTTCAGTCCGTCTTTCTCCAACCATTCCGGATGCCATTGCACACCGAGGATAGACTTGTACTCGCTACTTTCCACAGCCTCTATGATGCCATCAGTAGATTTGGCGATGCAGCGCAGTTTATTTCCCGGCACACTCACAGCCTGATGATGGAAGGAGTTGACAAAAATCTTCTCGCTATTATATATATTAAATAAGGTGGAATCCTTCACTATCTGCACACTATGGGTAGGTTCCTCACGCTCAGCATCCTGCGAATGCTTCACTCCCTGTCTGATGTCCTGCTCCACCTTTCCCCCCAAAGCTATAGCCAAAGTCTGAATGCCACGACAGATACCCAACATCGGAATCTGTCGATTATAAGCCAGGCGAACCAGGAGGAACTCAGCAAGATCACGCTCCCGATTGATATGATGGAGCTTAGGAGAAGGCTCCTCACCCATCCAGAGAGGGTTGTGGTCGCCGCCACCAGTAAGAATCAATCCGTCCAGATGCTGGAGCGTATTGACGATAACATCTGTATCGGCAACAGGAGGAATGATAACAGGAGTTCCGCCCGCAGCTATCACTTGTTTATAATATCGGTCACGAAGCGTAGCATCTATGCCCTCGTAGTTGGCAGTAATACCAATTACCGGCTGATGAGGAGCCTCGGGAAAAACAGAATATACACCTTGCAAGTGTGAATCCAAATCAAATGTTTCCATCTACTTATTTACATAAAAAAAAGGATGTTTCACAAAGGAACCACTCACGACCGACTTAAGTCTTAACCTATGCCTCTCCCCGGTCATAAGTTGCAACACCCATGTGAAACAACCTTACCATTTATATTTACGTTGAATACTTATTCTTCTTCCAAAATAACAGGAATTTCTCGCTTGATACTCTGCTCAAGAGAAATCAGGGTCTCCGTAGAAACCACACCAGGAATAGCCTGCAACTTATTGTTGAGCAAATCCATCAGCTGCTCATTGTCGCGCGCATAAAGTTTAAGAAGCATGGTGTAAGAACCAGTAGTAAAGTGGCACTCCACGATTTCCGGTATATTCTGAAGGCGTTCTACCACCTTCTTATACATATTACCACGTTCCAGATTCAGACCCACGTATGTACAGGTAGAATATCCCAAACTCTTAGGGTTTACGTCGAATCCACTACCCGTGATAAATCCTGCCTCCATCAAATGCTGCACACGCTGGTGGATAGCTGCACGGGATACGCCACACTCTGCCGCAACATCCTTGAAAGGAATGCGGGCATTCTTAGACAAGATACCCAATATCTTTCTGTCAAGATTGTCTATTTTCTCCATTTCTGTTGTTTTATGTTATTGTATCTTTGATGGTATCATCTTATACCAGATAGCAAAATTAGGAAAAACTATTGATATAAACAACAAAAAGCACAATTATTTTGCAATTTTCGTGCTTTTTGATAGTATTTATACGGATTTTAACAGAAAAAATCGCTTTTATGGCATAGAAATTAAGTCCCAAAGGAGCATGATCTCTAAGAGATAGAAACAGGAACTCAAAGAGATAGAATCAGACTCTTTAAGAGATAGCAAGATCATTCTCTGTGCCGTAAAATGAATCCTGCCAGGGCAATTTGTGATATTCTCTTTATATTTTCCTTGCTGAGATTTCTGTATTTTCAACTGAATCTTATTTGTGTGCGAATATTGAAAATATGAACAAAAAGAAAAGGAGCTGAAAATCAGATAGTTATGATTTATCCGAAAGAAAATAATTATAAAGAAGAGTACATGATATCGTTTATTCTTGCGTTTTAAAGTTCAATTTGATACTGCGATGTCACAGAAAAATATTCAATAAACCATCCTTATTGAATAAAAAAGTACTGATTTTATTCAATACAACAAATAAAATGAATAAAACCCGCTACAAAAAAGCCAAGAAATCGCTTTCTAATTCCAGCAGACTTCTTGGCTCTTTATAATATATACCTTAAATATATATAAGGTTGCTAATTACTTGCGTGTCTTCTTGGCAACTTTTTTCTTACCAACAGTTTTTTTAGCTACAGCTTTCTTGTCAGCAGTAGCCTTTGCGTTTGTATCTGCAGTTGCCTTTTCTTCCTTTGCAGGCTCCTTAACCTCTGGCTTTACGATACTAACCAATTCCAAATCGAATACCAATGTAGAATATGGAGGAATCTGACCAGCCTGACGAGCGCCATAAGCCAACTCCTGAGGAATATAAATCTGCCACTTACTACCTACAGGCATAGTTGTCAAAGCCTCGGTCCAACCCTTGATCAGATTGCCAGCATTGAACTTATCGCTCTGCTGACCATGCTTCTTGGTAGAATCAAATACAGTACCGTTAATCAGACGACCCTCGTAGATAACCTCTACCTCATCGCTGGCCTTAGGCACCTCACCATGACCCTCTGTGATTACCTTGTACTGCAAACCACTTGGCAATACTTTCACACCAGGCTTCTTGGCATTCTCGGCAAGGAATTTCTCACCAGCACCTGACAAAGCCTCCTTCTGGAAATCTTCAGCCTTCTTGCTGGTAAAGAATGTAGTATCATTGGCCAATGCTGCCATGAAACCCTCCTGGAACAAAGCATGGCTGATAGAATCGTTAGAACTCTTCAACTCCTCCTTAGTGCCAGGATATACACGCTTTTCTACCAACTTGGCAATCTCCATACCAGCAGAATAAGCTGTGGTCTGAGGATTGATGCCCATAGCAAGCGCATCCTTGTAACCACGGATGAAATTCTCCATGTAGGCAGTATCTACCTGATAACTCTGCTGTACATAGTTCAACAAGCCACGAGTGGCATTGATACCTGCAGCATAACTCAAAGAGTCGGCAGAAGTTTTCAACTCGATAGGGGCTACTTTCTTGCCCTTATTCTTATTTTTCTTGTTTGCAGCACCCGCTGTAAACAAAGAAGCACTCGCCACGAGGACGAGTGCTGTCATGATTATTTTATTCATTGATTAAGTCCTCTATTTTCTGAGTTCCCACAAAATCTGTCGGGTCTCTATATTTTAGATCCCAATTACTTCTCACCAAGAGAAACCAGCTCAATCTTGAAAATCAAAACAGAGAATGGCTTGATCTGACCCTGCTCACGCTCACCATAAGCCAAGTTCTGAGGAATGTAAACCTCCCAAACAGAACCTACAGGCATGTGAACCAAAGCCTCGGTCCAACCCTTGATTACCTGGTTAGCACGGAGAGAAACAGGCTCACCACGCTTGTAAGAAGAATCGAATACGTTGCCATCGATAGTCTTACCCTCATACTGTACCTTCACCATAGAAGTATCCTTTGGCATAGGACCGTTACCCTCTTTAATGACCTTATACTGAACACCAGAAGGCAATGTAACTACACCTGGCTTCTTCTTGTTAGCAGCGAGGAACTTCTCACCAGCCACCTTGTTAGGACCATACTGCTTCTCCATAGCCTTAGCCTTGATGGAAACCATCTTCTCCTGTGCTATACGACCAGCCTGCTCTATAGTCATCAAGCCTTTCTTGCCAGTAGTACCAGAAACGAAACCAGCCATGAAGTTCTTCAAAGAGATAGTCTTGGTAGAATCACCACCAAATACCTCGTGGTTGATACCCTTAACCATCTGGTTGGAAATCTGCTGACCAATCTGAATACCTGCATAGTAAGCAGCCTTCTTCTTGTCGTCACCAGCATTGGCACCATCGTTAAGACCCTTGATGAAATCGTCCATGTAAGCAGTATCAATCTGCAGACGGTCACTCAGGTATTCCTTCAAACCCTGTGTCTGTGCCATACCCATTGCATAACTCAAGGTATCAACCTCGTCTTTGAGGTCTGCCTTAGGGGTAGAATTGCCACAGCTTACGAATGTAGCTGCAGCGAAAGCCATCATCATGGCTCCGAAAAATAATTTTTTCATTTTGCTTATGTTTATTATCTTTGTTCTTTACTTAACTGCTACCAACTCTACGTCGAAGATCAAAGCAGAGAATGGAGGGATAGAAGCACCTGCACCACGCTCGCCATAACCCAACTGGTAAGGGATGAAGAAACGATACTTAGCACCCTCGGTCATGAGCTGAAGACCTTCTGTCCAACCAGCGATAACCTGATTCAATGGGAATGTAGCTGTCTGACCACGGTCGTAAGAGCTGTCGAACTTAGTACCATCGATGAGCGTACCCTCGTAGTGGCACTCCACCTGGTCTGTAGCCTTAGGAGCCTTGCCATTACCCTCGCGCAACACCTGATATTGCAAACCACTCTTGGTAGTAATAATACCTTCTTTCTTGCCATTTTCAGCGAGGAACTTCTCACCTGCCTCCTTGGCAACCTTACCCTTCTCGGCAGCTGCAGCCTGAGCCTTAGCCTCCTGCTCTGCAAAGAAGTTCTGTACCAACTCCTGGGCCTCCTGCTCGCTGAGCTGCAATTTGCCAGCAATAGCATCCTTCACAGCCTGTGCGAAATCATCAATATTCAAACTTTCAGCTCCCATAGAAGCCAACTGGCGGCCGATACCGATACCCAGAGCGTAACTTACTTTATCCATAAAATTATCTATAACTTTTAATTAATAATCTAAATTTGTATCAAAACGTGTGCAAAGATAACATTTTTCTTGGTGATAACGATGCTATTTGAAGAAAAATTACTAAATTTGTGCATTGTTAATAGTAAAATTATGAAGAAACTCGTATTTTTAACCGGTGCCGGCATGTCTGTGGAAAGCGGTTTCAAAACTTTCCGCGGCAACGATGGCCTGTGGGAGAACTATCCTGTAGAACAGATTGCAACCCACGAGGGCTGGGAAGCTGATCCTACATTAGTGACCAACTTCTATAACATGCTTAGACATAAACTGTATGCCGCCCAACCAAACGAGGGGCATAAACTCATCAAGGACTTGGAAAAAGACTTCGAAGTGACAGTTATCACACAGAATGTTGATAACCTGCACGAAAAGGCCGGTTCCAAGAATGTAATCCACTTGCATGGTGAACTGTCAAAGGTTTGCTCTTCCCGCAATCCTTATGATAATCGCTACATCAAAGAATTGCCGGAAGATGACTGCGAAGTAAAACCGGGAACGGAAGCTGGCGACGGCAGTCTCCTGCGCCCATTCATCGTTTTCTTCGGTGAGAGCGTACCGATGATAGAACCTGCAGCCGAGGCTGTACAGGATGCCGATATTTTCGTCATCATCGGAACTTCACTCAATGTTTATCCTGCTGCAGGTCTGATTTCCTATACCAAGCCCCGCATTCCTATCTATCTGATAGACCCGGGAGCAGTAAATACCAACGGATACTACCAGATAAAACACATCATGAAGGGTGCTTCGGAAGGAATGAAAGAGCTTACAGAAATACTGGAAAAAGAGAAATAGATACTGGAGAAGGAGAAAGAATCTCCTATCTCCTTCCCATTCGAGCTTCGGCGACATTTACTACATAGTCGCCGAGCTTTTCGCTCTCTTGAATAATATCCATATACATCGTTCCGATACCATACGTATAGAGATGATTATCCACATCTTCTATATTCTGATTGCGCAGCTGGTAACGGAATGTATTAATTTCTGTCTCGATATTAAACGTACGGTTCATATCAAGAGTATGACGGTCGTGGGTGAACATGAAGTTCATCTGCGTCAAAGCCTCATCCACCAGCAGGAACATCTGATGAATGTTCTCATGCTGCTTTTCGGTAAACTCCTCCTTGTTATCTACCTTTCGCTTGATGGTTCTGGCTATATTAAAGCAGCTATCGCCGATACTCTCTATCTCTGAAATCTCGCGAAGCATGGCACGAATCTTAGCCTTGGTATCATCACTCAGATGGGCATCGCTCACCTGATCGAGATACTTCGCTATCTCAATCTCCATACTGTCTGAGATTCCCTCATATTTTTCGATACGGTCATAGAGCTTTTCAAAAGCCTTGCCATCTTTTATTTCCAACAGTTCTCTTACCATGCCAAACATACGCTGGATGCGCTCACCAAAACTGCTGATTTCCTTCTGTGCCTCGAAGACAGAAAGCTCTGGAGTTTTCATGATGCCCGTTTGGATGAAACGCAGGCGGAAATCCTCATCTTCCTTATCTGCCTTCGGCTTGATGAGTTGGCAAACCAACTTTTCTATCTGAGGTATAAACCAGATGAGCACAGCTGTATTACACACATTAAAACAGGTGTGAAACATCGCCAAGACGATAGGAAGCAACGTAGTTTTCTGAGCTGCCGACATATTTCCATCCGGATTATATCCTACCAATGAACATACAAAGTTGACAAAAGGATAGAACAGACAAAGCACCCAAATGACACCAAACACATTGAACACGAGATGAGCCAAAGCGGCACGTCGAGCCTGTGCATTGGCACCCAATGCAGCGAGATTGGCAGTAGCCGTCGTTCCGATATTCTCGCCCATCACTAAGGCAATACCGAGATAGATAGGAAGTACACCGGTAGAACAGAGCAGGATGGTAATAGCCATGACGGCAGCCGAACTCTGTACGATACAGGTGATGACCGTACCTATCAGAAGGAATGTGATGATGGTAAGATGGCTCTTCGTATCAAAAGAACTGAAGAAATCGATGACCGAAGGATTGTGTTCCAGATCGAGATCCTTTCCTGCACCACTCAAGAGGACGAGGGCGAAGAAGAGGAAAGCAATACCAAAAAGAAAATCGCCGAAATAGCGCCGTTTCTTACTGTATATCAGCATAATGCCTAAGAAGAATGCGGGGAACACGACTATCGTGAGATCGACATTATAGCCCAGCGACATAATCCATGCCGTAAGCGTGGTACCGATATTGGCACCCATGATGACGGAGATGGCTTGAGCCAAGGTGAGAAGACCTGCGTTGACAAAGGAAACCGTCATCACGGTAGTAGCAGAAGAACTCTGCACGGCACAGGTAATAAATGTACCTGTAAGCATACCCGTGAGCCGATTGGTTGTCATCGCTCCTAAGATGTGTCGCAACTGAGATCCTGCCATTTTCTGCAAAGCCTCACTCATCACTTTCATACCGTAGATGAGCAATGCCAGAGAACCGAGAATCTGAAAAAAAATCACAAGATATTGACTTGTACTCATAAATGTTTTGTTACGTGGAAATACTCGTTACATTTCGTTTGCAAATTTAATAAGATTTCTGCTGATTCCGAAATATTCATTACGGATATTTCAAATTGTAACAACATTGTAACATAGATGGCAAAATGTTATACATTCTTTTTCCATCTGCTAACTTATGAAAAAAATCGAAACATCTGTCCTTTTTGTGACATATTTAATAAAAAACGAAAAAAAGATGGCAAGAAAGTTTGATATTTGCGTTTTTTTTTGTTTCTTTGCCTTTGAAAACTATTAACTCTTATAATTATGGGAAAAGGAAAAAAAGGTGGCAAAAGGATGAACAAAGCGCAACTCACTGAGATGTTGCAGGAATTCTTTGCCAATCAGCCGGGCGTTACGCTCAGCTTCAAAGAGATATTCCGAGGGCTCCATCTTACCACTCATCCACTGAAGATGCTCGCTATCGACATCATGGAAGAGATGGCTTGGGATGACTACCTCGCCAAAGTAAGTGATAATTCATATCGACTCAATCAAAGCGTACAGGTGATGGAAGGTAAGTTTGTACGCAAATCCAACGGTAAAAACTCTGTAATCCCTGAGGGAAGTGAGAAACCTATCTTCGTTTCCGAACGTAACTCTATGGGTGCTCTCAACGGCGACAGAGTGGAATTTACTTTCCTGGCACGCCGCAAGAATCATATTAAGGAAGCACAGGTCAATAAGATTCTGGAACGTGCTAAAGATAGCTTCGTGGGAAGATTGAAGGTGGATAAAGATATTGCCTACCTGGTTACACCGGGCGATGTCTTTGCCCATAACATCATCATACCACGCCGCAAACTGAAAGGCGGCAAAACGGATGACAAGGCTATCGTTCGCATCATCGAATGGCCTGATGAGGAAAACAAGAGTCCTATCGGCGAAGTAGTTGATGTTCTCGGTCAAAAGGGTGACAATGATGTGGAGATGAATTCCATCCTCGCACAATATGGTCTGCCATACAAATATCCGAAGAATGTAGAAGATGCTGCCAACAAGATTACGGGCGAAATCACAGAACAAGACTATAAGGAGCGTGAGGACTTCCGACAGGTATTTACCTGTACTATCGACCCGAAGGATGCCAAGGACTTTGACGATGCGCTCAGTATCCAGAAGTTGGAGAATGGCAACTGGCAGGTGGGTGTTCACATCGCCGACGTTTCTCACTACGTCACAGAAGGAAGCATTATCGACAAGGAAGCCGTAAAACGAGCTACCTCTGTATATCTCGTAGATCGCACCATCCCGATGTTGCCAGAACGTCTCTGCAACTTCATCTGTTCACTTCGCCCTGACGAGGAGAAACTGGCTTATAGCGTTATCTTCGAACTCGACAATAATGCAGAAGTGAAGAACTACCGCATTGTGCATACGGTCATCAAGAGCGACCGCCGCTATAAATATGAAGAGGTACAGGAACTTCTCGAAGCCAATGGTGTAGTGGATGGTACTGGCGAACCTGCTCCTGCAGAAACCAAGGAGCATCCTTATCAAGGAGAAAATGCACTCCAGCTTATCACACTTGACCGATTGGCCAAGAAACTCCGTGCTGCCCGTTTCAAGAATGGTGCAGTAAAGTTTGACCGCGAGGAATTGCACTTCGACATAGATGAGAAGGGAAAGCCTGTAAGCTGCTACTATAAGCGCTCAAAGGATGCCAACAAACTGGTAGAGGAGTTCATGCTCCTTGCCAACCGCACGGTGGCAGAGAGCATCGGCAAGGCAAAGAAAGGTAAGAAGCCTAAGACTTTGCCTTATCGTATCCATGATAATCCAGACCCACAGAAGTTGGAAACTCTGCGCGAATTCGTAGTTAAGTTCGGCTATAAGATGAAAACAGAAGGTACCAAGGGCGCTACTGCAAGAAGCCTCAACAAACTGATGGCTGACTGTGAAGGTAAACCAGAAAACAACCTCATCCAGATGGTAGCACTCCGTGCCATGATGAAAGCGAAGTACTCTGTTCACAACATTGGACACTTCGGACTTGCCTTCGAGTATTACACCCACTTTACATCTCCTATCCGCCGTTATCCGGACACTATGGTTCATCGTTTGCTTACCAAATATGCAGAAGGTGGCAGAAGCGCCAATGAGAAGCATTATGAGGAACTTTGCGAACATTGTTCTGAAATGGAGCAGATAGCACAGAATGCGGAGCGTGACAGTATCAAATACAAGATGGTAGAATTCATGGGCGACAAGCTTGGTGAAGAATTCGATGCCCACATCAGCGGTATTACCAGCTATGGTATCTATGCAACTATCGACGAGAACCATTGCGAGGGTATGATTCCGATGAGAGACATCGCTGACGACTACTATGATTTCGATGAAAAGAATTTCTGCCTCATCGGACGACGCCATCACAACAAGTATTCTTTGGGTGATGCTATCCGCATCAAGGTGGCACAGGCCAATCTGGAGAAAAAACAGCTCGACTTCACGCTTGCCGGTGACTCTGCTCCTGTACGCAAGGACAAATCTGCTGGTGCCAGCGATATGAAATCCAAAGACAAAAAAGCTGGTAAAAGTAAACAGAAGACCCGCAATCACAGAAAGCGCAAATAAATTCTGAGTAAAAAAAATAGGGAAATTCAAGGATGTACATGATTCTCATGCTACTCATTCTTGAACTTCCCTATTTTTCTATTTTTCCTTGTAAGACTTTTCTATAATGCCACATCTACAGATGCAGGGAAGACACGATAAGGATCAAAATATTCCATACAACTGGTAATCATATCTTCCATTCGGGGAACGAGCTTTCCTTCGAAAACTTTCCTATCATTGATGAAGACGGTTACCGGTCTGTTCATATCTACCAGTTGATCATTCAGATAAATCTTCCATTTACCACCAATTACCGGATGGTAGCTCTTAGTAAACTTCAAATCTATACCATAGACAGGATCACGCTCTAACGTCTGATAGGTTACCTTCTTGACGGATAATCTGATTACGTTATCCTGGATATTCATCTCATAATAGTCTCTATCTTCTCCACTTGCATCCTTCAATCCATCTGCTGCCTTCGGTCTCTTCATCACATAGAGATTATAAAAGCCCTGACGGCGCTGTCCGTCCATCGGATAATCCTCCCACATAAATGTATGAGGATAAGGATTGCGCTTGTAGGTCTTGAGCCAAGGAGTAGTCAAAGAATAGTCGATGGAATGACCGCAATTAGGTATCAATTCGATACGATGACGGAAGAGACTGTCCGCACTATGATTCATGAGTCTGCCAGCATATTTCGCCTGCAACGAATCGAAGGCCGTCTTGGTATAACCCGTCAGTTTGTTGCGATAGAAACCTTCATCCATAGCACCCGTCAAAAACGAGAATGCAAGATTGGCACAGTTTTCTACAGGGGCATTTTTCAAAGGTTCTCCACCTGCCATCGGACCAACACCAGCCCAATAGTCGGCATAATAGGATGCTAATCGCTGACTGCCATAACCACCCTCTGAGATACCAAACACATAAAGTCGATTGGCATCTACATGACCGGAAGCTAAAGACTGGCGCAAGAGTTTCTCCCATGCATACAACTTCGCTTTCTGCCACCAGCGGTAATATTCGCCTTCATTAGGAATCTGTGGAATGAAATAAACAGAAGGAGCATCATTGAAATATTGCGCCCACATCAATCCATATTTCCATTCCTCCTCCTTGGGTCCTGAACCATGAAGATACAGATACATCGGAAATGGCAGGGCTGCTGCGATGCGCTCATCTGAAGACTCAGCATCATTACCCTGGAAACCATTGCGATAATTCTGCTGTATCTCGGCAATAGTGAGAGGTTTCCACTTGATTCCCCAATAGTAAGGCATCACGGCAGACGGTTCCAAAGAAGCAGGCAAATGCCACATTCCCTTGTTTTTAGGACAGAGCGAACGCAGCGGAATCAGTTTTTCCTCATCCAACTGTGCATTGGCTTCCTGCCAGGCTTTCCACACTAAAGTCTGGTACTTCTGAGCCTCTTTCCACTTCAGGGCTTTCTTCTGAGAAAAAGCAGCCAAAGACGCATCAGACTTCTTTTCCAACTGATGCAGGAAATAGTTCTTCAGATTTTCCTTCAATCCTGCCGACTGAGCGGAAAGTGAGGATGAAAACAAAAGGGCAATACACCCTACCCATATTTTATTCTGATTCAGCATGACTCTCATTGTATTTCGACGCAGCATGATTCTAAGATATTATTTCAAGCCCTCCAATGGATGATTTGCGCACCTTGAATTCTCCTAAGTACTTGGTGTCCAACTGGAAACGCTCGGTCAGTGAAAAACAGCATAGCAGCTGCGAATAGTGTAGAAAAATCATACGCTAATGTTGTTAAAAATAAAAAAATCCGATTTATCGGGATACAATTCTCTCTCTTTCCTGCTCAATAAAATGTGAAAATGAATATTGATTAAGAAATTGCTACAAAGTTAAAAAATATATTAGAAATAAAAGCATAAAAATGCAATTTTCTTTTTTTTTAAAAAGAAAATAACAAAAAATGCTTAATAAACAGGAATTTAGACAAAATTATCACAAAAAAACAAACATAATAAAAAATTATAATAATAAAAATCGTCTGAATACCCATAAAAAGAAGAAAATCAGAGAAAATCCATGTAAATCCATGAGAAAAAATAATCAATGAAAAAAAAATCTGTGTAAATCTGTGAAATCTGTGGGACTAAAATAATCAATGAGAAAAAATCT
>ULRP01079972.1_pt1 | contig 24708 bp, 26 predicted proteins | sample 1955521 | NCBI WGS metagenome assembly ULRP01 (sample SAMEA4835685, study PRJEB28245) | human gut metagenome | biome: gut microbiome; material: fecal sample | place: Denmark | collected 2008
TAGACGTAGGTGAGATAGATATATTATTTATCAAAAATCCGAAATTGAGAGCTCTGTTATATTTGGTAACAGAATATAGCAGATGAAGATATAGTCTGATTGGCTTTATCGTTTTACTTTAAAGTCTTTCGAGTGTAATTATACCTGATCCAACTTTATTTGTTAATGAAGTTGACCTTAGTTATCAAGGATTTAGAATTCTGTTTAAATACAGAATTATTTATTACTTGATGAAAATACTTAACATCTCACTTGCAGATGCATATTCGAGATGGAGAGATTCATATAAAATGGATGAATACGTGTATGATGTAATGAACTACATCATCAAGAAAGAGCATCCAAGAATCTTACTTAATCGAAATCCAACAATCAACTTGTATTCCATGTTGATGCTTAAGATTCGACGAGTAAAAAATGATTGGAAACGAACGACACTGTCGGTTCCACTTTATATTCTTCCAGGTTTAAATGCGGATCAACCAAATCGGTCAAGGTCCGAGGGCATGGTAACATGTTCCTGAGAACTTCGTGAACACCTAACAAGTGGTGTGACCTTAATAAGGTTGCTAACGGTAGAAGTGAACTAAGATGAGAAATCATGCGAATAAGCTTCGTAAGAGATCCTACGGTCCTGAAAATGGATAGCAGGTAATACCGTGCTGTTATTATCTATTATTAACTCCATTAATTATATTGGAGGTGATGTTATATGACAAAACAAAATAAAATATGTTGTATCAATATTATGAAGAACAAAGTCAATGTTAAATTCTATATAGAGCAATCCATTGATTACTTTAGAAGAATTGGAGTTATTCAAGCATATAGATAATAGTAGTGTAGAGACTATCGAAAAAGATTTTCATGTAAAATATATTACATATGAAAATCCAAAGTAGAGTAGCTCATAGTTGGAAGGCTATGCGCAAAGCGCGAGGCTCCTATAATAATTAAGGAGGTGAAAAATCTATTATAGGATGAAGAGATAGTCCGCCGAGTAAATAAAACTTACTCAACAAGGCGTTTGATGGTGATATTCTAAATATGATTGCATTAATTCAACCAGAATTTGTGCATATGTTTAGAAAGTTCGATCCACTGAAGAAATATATCATGAGTCGTGAAGACGGTTCATTGAATAGCTTATTCAGTATTGGAAAAGGACAGCTAATCGAACTGTATGATTTTGCTACATTCAAAAATGATGAGGGATTAGACCCATTAGACGAAGAAGCATTGTCATCAGTAATTGCAAAGAGAGAGGAAGAAGATAAGAAGAATCCAATCTACTTACCAAGTGGTAAGATTATGTTAGTATAAGAAAATAAGGGTAATAAGAAAAAAAACTTATTACCCTTATTATTTTATTGAAGGAGGATGATATGTATCAAGAAGATAATGCTAATCTTAATGATGAATTCATGATTAATGAGTATGCCAGATACATAAATTTGTGTTTGTATGATAAACTGTGGGAAACTCTTGAAGATGATACAAAAAGAAAGAATCTTCAATCTCAGATTGATAATTCAGAAAAGGTCATTGTTAACTTGTAAATCGAAAGGATGAATTAAAATGGAAGAAGTAAAATTTAAATATGGTACTATCAATTTTCAGGAAATTGACAACTATCTTCTCCTTAATGATATAGAGATAAAGCCATATCAGGGAGATATTTATACTGGGATTATTTCATATTTATTGAAATATACAATACATCCAGAAACAATCCGCTTTTATATCGATTCTGAGGATATCTGGAACGCAATTAATGCCAGTACAGACATCAAGAAAATTTCAATGAAAAACTGCCGTTTTATATCAAATGATAATTCCGATATTATTCCATTAAAATTGCATAAAGTTAATACATATGCTAATGACATTTGTATTGCTGTTATATATGCAATACCAAACGATAATCTTTTGATAAATTCTTTGTTGGATAAGAACGAATCAGTTGCCATATCAAATCATTATATAATGACAGTTGATCTTGTTGAAACATTGAATACGCTCATGATGTATGATACAAAAAATGTAGCAAGTTTCATTGCAAGGCATCCAGAAATTCAGCTGGAGACAGGTTCTGAAGCAATTGATATATTAAATAGATATTGCAGAGAATCTCAGAGTGATCATGTAGATGAATGTAAAAATCAGACACTCCAGTTAATCAGATCAATTGATCCATTCGAATATAGATCATTGTATTTTACATGTGATTTTCTGGATAAAATAAATTCAACATTACTGAATGAGAAGAAGCAGTATGTTGTTTGTGTTAGCCCTGATGTAGAGAAACATAAATCCGAAGAAATATTTTTCCGTATATGTGATTTATCGTTTGATATGTACAGACCAGTCGGATATATGTGGACTGATAAAGATGATGTGATAACAGAAATTGTCATACCAGAACTTTATTATCGGAGTGATGCATCAAGATATGATAATATCATTAATAATGCAATTAAAATGAAATTAGATGTTAATCCTGATGACATCATACATTTTATAACATTATGCATTTAGAGAAAGGGACGTGTAATTATGACCGAAACAGAGAATTTATGCATTACTGCAATGGAGGAGTGTGCCGAACTTTCTGCTGAATTAAGTAAAGGGTTACGGTTTGGTTTTTCTAGCTGTAACCCTGTTAATAATCCAAATAAGAAAGATACAGCAACCCAAGCAATTCTTGAATTCTATCATGTAGAAGCCATGATTGAATTATTGATTGAAAATGGTGTACTTCCAAAAATATCAAAAGAAGATGCAGATAAAATTAAAATTGCGAAAAAGCGAAAAGTTGAAAAATATAAAAGACGCTCAATCAGAAAACGCAGAAATAAGCCTGTATCACACTTGGAATTCTTAAGATACGAAGATTCACGTGTATATTTTAAAACTGAGTTCATTGATCGTTTGAACAAGCTGGTTTCAAAAACAGATAATCGATTTGAACTTTATATGCATGTAGAATCAGAGGATGATATCAATAGATCAATGGTTTCATTGGATATTAAAGATACACTTCTTCCAAATCGTGATTCATGTGGAAAGATTATTATAGAAGATGGTATTATAACAGATATTTTTCTCAGAATCATTAATCACGAACATTACTGGGATGCAATACAGAGATTGGTAGATGAGTATGCATATGGGGAAATCGTAATACATCAAGATGATTACATTTTGATGCATCGATGTAATAGAGAATCGTGATAAAAAAATAAATAAAAAAGGATGGTATAAAAATGGGAGAATATACAACAGTATTAGCTGTTGCTAAAGTAAAGCCGAGAACATCGATTTATAATAACAGACTTCGTGAGATTGCAAACAATAATGGTTGTTTATCTGCAGATAAAGACCAGTTTTTAACAACAACCAACGTTGTTAAGCATATCTTGTTATTTGACACCTTGACAAAGAGTGATGGTCTTATCTTAAAAAAGAAAATAGATGAACTGACAATTGGAAATAAAGTAGACGAATTGTTATTTTACTTTATTGATGTTGACAATATAACCAGAGATATTTTGGAATGGGCATTTGGATCAGATAATATCATCATTCAAAGTGTTGATGATTCGATAACTGATTTTACTGGTATCGTTAATAATATCATGTCAGAACATGGATATGCACCGGATGACTGGACTGCAGTTCAAATTGGTGATAAATATGTAAAGGACTTGTTGCAGTTAGTGGATGGATTTACTGTATTTGGTGATGAAATCATTACAACTGATTATATCAACTTAAACGCTGAAAGAGACGTACGTGCTTGGTATGCTGAAGTTATGAAAGATAGTGGAAAAACAAAGGTTGCAAAACATGCACGGACTATTATGATGGCAAGTGAGATCATGTTAAGAGCAATCACATTCATTTCTGAATTCCGGAAAAAGAACCGGCATAACATGTATTCATTTCCTATTGAGCATCATCATATCACACAAACGATTGATGATATGTCATATATGTTCATTGGATATGCATGTATGAGATCAAAAAAGCAGGCTCTTGATGCACACATTTTTAGTGAACAGGTCATTTCACATTTTGTAAAAATTGGTGAAGAGTTGATCACTCATGATGAAATGTATAAGTACATGTCACTACTTGAGTATTCTGTAGCATCTGATCCTTTTAATATCATCGTACTATATAAAGATATTATCCATGATATTACAGAAGAAAATATCAATATCATCATAAATGATTTAAAGTCGAATACTACATCATTAACTCCAGAATTGAGCGGTATTTCAAATTACCGTGAAATCGTCATGAGTTATATGTCATTCATTAATTGGTATTTTACATTCACATATGATGCATTTGGTCCGATATTCAAAGATACAATCGACGATTATTTTAATTCATCGATCAAATTAGCTAATAACAAGATTGATAGGATTGCAAAAGGAATAGTAGGATTCATGCCTATGTAGTGAAAGATATCAGTTTTCACTTATATATCATTATATAGATATAAGAGAAAACAAATGAAGGAGGAAATAAATATGGATGCATTATTAAAGGCTGGTAAAGTAGCAGTTGGTATCATTGGTGCTGCACTTGTTGCTGAAGTTGTGGCAATTGGAGCAAATGCTGCAGTGGATGACGTGTCATTTGTAGCAAAGAAGGTAAGCGATGTGATCAATCCTAAGCCTGTAAAAGCAAAGGGATTTTGGAGAAAGAAATAGGAGGTGTATCATGAATATTGGAAAGAAAATCATCGATGGTACAATCTTATTCATCTCTGTATATGGTGCAGCTAAGGGGTACCAGATGTTTACAAAAGAATATGAAAAGGTCGTTCCGGCAAGCATTGATAAAGTTCATATGATTGGGCTTGTTGCATCAATGTCTAAACAGAACGAGGAGTCATAATTTAAAATGAAAAGAAGGTAGATAATATATCTACCTTCTTTTTTTACCTGTTTCTTTTTTATCCAAAAACAAAAAAATAAGGCTAAAATAAAGGAAAGGAGGATAAAACCTTTATGAAAGGATTTGTTTTATGCTTACATCCAACAGAAAATGCATCTGATGTTGGTTGGAGATTTTGCTCAGATCATAGAGACAGATGGGTTGCGATGGATTTTGAAGAAAGTTCAATTGATTTCACAGTTATTACTGCACCTAGATTTGTTGTAGGTGATATCTCATATGATTGTAAACGCCAATACTTTATAAAAGAAACTGATGGTAGTTCATCAAGACTTTTGGTATTAGAACCATTCATTCAGGAAAGCGAAAATGGTACAACAATCATTGATCAGGCACGTTGTCATTATCGTTACACAGGTGCTGATGGATATCATGAAAGAAAAAAAGTAGATGCTTCAGAAAATGACGAAAATAACACGTCAGAATCAAAAGATACCAAGGACGCAACTTCTGAAAATAACCATTAATTCAGGGATATTGCTTTTGTTATGAAAACAATATTAGTAATATAACTAAAAAATTATAGAAAGGAGTAGATGACATGTCATTTACAGATATATTAAATGCACCATTGCCTTCTAAATCAGATTCAGAAGGTCACTTCTTTGAAGGTGCAGATGATACAAACATTGATGTTGATAAGGAGCTCAAGTCACTCACTGAAGGTTGTAAGACTGAAGGGTGTAAGACTGAAGGTTCCGAGTTCGATGACACCGATGATAACGATGCCTTTGATGATTTCAATGATCTGTTATCAGATGGAGATGACGGTGATGATTCCGCAGATCTTGGTGAAGAAGAACATATTGACAACCAGTTAGCAGATATTGAGGGACTGCTGAATGCTGGTAATTACGATGATTCAGAAGAAGAAGAAGAGTGTGAATCATGTGGAACTCCTGCAGGAGAATCTGGTGATCCATCCGATGATAAGATTGATCCTACTGTAGCAATGAGTGTTGATGATCCTACTCCGGCTCCTCCACTTGAGGGAGATGCCGATCAGGATGCTGACAGCATGATGGCAATCGTTGCAACACCTATGATGTTAGACGATACATTGACAACTGAGGAAGCAAGAGACTTCTTCGAATCCGGTGATATGGATATCGCTATTGCAGAGGATCTCATCCTTGAGAGTTCATGTGATGAGATGGTTGAGGAATTATTCGGATCTGGTGATCAGGAATTCACAGAGAGTGTATTTGCTTCACCAAACCGCCCTTACAAGATGACAAAGAAAGCACGTTTTAATCAGCTGTATGAGTTATCTCTTCAGATTGAGGCACGTGCTCATCATGATCCGTTCGTACCTCGTCTTGATAAAGCTTACAGAATCGAACGTGAAATCAAAGCTGGTTGGAGAAAGAGATATGGCGCACTTGCTACAAGAAGAGCAAAGAACTACCTCAAGAGATTGATGCATTCAAACTCTAAGGGACTTAAGAAAGCTGCTACTCGACTGATTGGTAAGTAAAGGATGGTGATCCCTATTATCTAATAATTATGGAATACTCTATATTTTATGGAGTATTCCATTTTTATTCCCTTTTTTGTAAACTCAGGAATCCTATTGATATATTATATACGTGAATCAAAAGAATACTATAATCATTTGGTTCAAAAATATTAGGGTTCCTGGGTTAAAATAATTACCTAAAACCAAAAACCAGGAAGAAAGGATACGAATGAAAATTTATGTAGGAAAAAATGTCACAGGATATCTAAAAGCATCATTAAGTCTTGATACTATGATGAGATATTCATGTGACGGAAAAATAATAAGTGGAAATATTCCACTTATTCACAATGCAAAAGTTTATATGATCCAGGTGTATTATGGTTATGATAAGAATAAGAAGACTGGAGAGAGTGAAGATGTAACCAAATTAATTGGACCATTTTATTCTGTAGCATCTGCTGAATCAAGTGAATCATGGAAAAGTCTTGAAACCATTGCAGATTATAGTGGAATTCCTTATGTTAAAGCAAAAGGATTTCTGGCTCAAAAGAATATCGATGGTTCATTATTTCGCCATGGTGATATAAGCAATGATTTATTTAATGCAAAAATAATTGGGATAAAGGTAATTTAAAAAAAGATAATAAGGAGAATAAAATCATGAAGAATATTTTTAATAATAAGAAAAGAAAGAAACTCGTTAACAAGAATATGAAACAACAGCTTGGTTTCATCTGGAAATACTTTAAGGCATTACCTAATTGGGCAAAACCAATTGTTGTAATCGTTTTCATTTTACTCAAATTTGTATTACCAGATGCAATCTTAATCGTTGCTGCTTATAAATATGCAAAGTATAAGAGCAAACAGGAAATTACAATGGAAGCAACTGATACTGCCGTTGAAAGTGAAGAGGAGAATAAATAATGATTCCAATGTTTTTATGGCTTGGTTATACTATACTATTAGCAATTTTGTGTTATATTGCATTTGATAAGTATGTGCGTAAATGGTTCAAAAAACATGCTGTAATAAGATATGCATTTATTGTGATATTTCTGATAAGTACATTCATATTGACATGTAGATTGTCTTATCTTGAAACATACATTGCATATCATCCATAAAAGATAAAGAAGGTAACACAATTTGTGTTACCTTCTTTTTTTATCCTTATTGCTGATTGTTGTTATCAGCATTCTGGTTATTTGAATTCTGATTATCAGTATTCTGATTATTAGTATTCGCATTTCCAGAATTTTTCTTTTTTTCCGATTCCGGAACTAATGCGCTTAATACTTTCATATAGTCATTAGCTCTTTGTCTTGCAACGTTGATACATGAACCGATTCCACTGTTAATTGCCTTTGGTACAAGTGACTGATTTGCAGATGTTCTATCTGTTTCACCAGTACCTTTATAACTACTAAGTACATCAAGTTTATCAAGATTATTTGAAACAGATTTCAAATCGTTCTCGATCTTGTTGTAATAGTTTGTCAGATATTCAATCATCTGTGGAACCATCTGCTTGATATCATTGTTTGAATACTTAACAGTTGGTGATGTTGCTGTACCAATCTTGATTGCAGTTGCAAATCTCTCATCTGGTGAATCACCTTTTACCTTAGCATAGCTGGTAGTACCATAGAGATACTGATACATCTGCTCATCATTCATTGTCTTCATCTGATCTGCAGTAAGTTTACTTGCACGATCAATCATCTTATTCATACAATCCGCATAATTCATCGGAATGTATGGAGTCATGTTCTCAAGAGTTACATTTGCGTAACTTCTATTGAGAAGATACTGCTTATGATCATTGATGAACTTAAGGTTGGTTGCTTTCGCATTATTCTTACTAAAGAATGAACCAATCTTTTGAATGACACCATCAATAAATGTCTTTATTCTCTCAGACAACTTCTGAGATGAATTCTGATCATTATTTCCAGAATTATTCTGATCAGACTTATTTGACTGATTGTCATTAGCTGAGTTATCAGTGATCTTTGGTGTTGTGGATGCACCTTTGTTTTGATCCTGATTATTCTGCTGAGTATTCTGATTATTAGTGTTCTGGTTCTGGTCATTCTGCTGCTGATTTTGGTTGTTGTTTGCATTATCATCCTCGAAGTAAGGTTCAAATGAATATCTAGGTGCAATTGCACTTTCGATGAATTCCTGTTGACCTTTGTGATTCAATGTAAGAACCTTCTCATCATGATGCAATTTATTGTAATCATAGTTTACATCAAATGCATCAATGAAGTAGTTGTTTGTATCAGTGATGACCTTCGTGTAGTTCTTTGTAGGGAACAACACGTTGCTGATAGCATCCATACGTCCAATCGCTTTCTCAGCAATTCCCTTATAACAATCTTTGAGATTTACCTTGATATTTGATAATAATTGCACAAGGACTGAATCTGGTCCATCCATCTCTCTTGTGATCATAATAAAATCATCAAGAATTGCATTTGTCGAATTGATGAGATTTTTCATTGTCATTAAGAATTTCTTTAATCCACGAAGATCAACAATTAATCCATCATGATCATGACCAAGATATTTGACGAACTTGTTACCATAGAATGGATCTGTAAGAATTTTCCAGATATCCGTATTTGCAAGTTCATATCTTCTGATGATGAGTTCATCACTAACCGAATGATGATGATCCTTATAATAATCGCTTCCATCCTTAAGATTCTGACTTAATGTCATCATGATCTTAACTGGGAGTTCATATGCACGATGATCAACCATATCCTGAATTGGTGTATCCTCTTCGTGAGTATTCTTATCCCAATCACAAGTACGAATATCATTGATCAAATCATCAATTGCACTTGAAATAGGTCCGATATCTTCCAGAGTAAATTCATCTGGATAAGATGCGACAGATTCCATTGTAGCTTGAACCTTTGCAACAGCAGTTGTTGTAAGTACCTCATCAATCTGTCGTTTTACATTGATTTCAGTTCTTACATCATGAATTGCATCTGACATAAATTGCAAATAGATTGCAATCAGATACTTACATAATTCTGCAAAATATAATTTTGCAGAATATCCAACCTGTGCCCAAACCGTACTTGCAATATTGGATCCCGATGCAACGTCGATGTATTTCTTTAATTCTCTATTATAAGTTGCAATGTTATACTTAATTGCAATAGTACCATTTGCAAAAGACAGAGAATTCAGATTCCTAAGTTCATCTTTTTTACCAACATATCCGCTTGCTAATACAGTTGAAAACTTATAGAGACTTGATCTGATGTCTGTGATGCTCTCCTTATTTAACACAATATCATGTGTTGGATTTCCTTTTAAAATATCTTTGCTATTACGATAAATATCCACATCATTATCGAAAATAGCTCTCTTATATTTAATAAGAGTCTTTGGATCGTTAAAGAACGAATTCGCATCTTTAATGCTTATTTTACCTGTTGAAAGATCATCAAAGATACGCTTTACCTTATCTACGAAATTTTTAAGTCCAGTTGCATCAATTGGAAGACAATTTCGTTTCAACTGAATTGTCATAGGGTTCTTTGTAATGTATTTCTCAGTAGATTCGTTTCCAAAGAACTCTGCAGTTACTTTAGCCTCAAGAGATAAACTAGATGCAACCTTTACCATAGAATCAAGGTAGCTGGTATCAATATTGATATCTGGAATAGCATTCCCAATTTTTCTCTTGAGAGCCATGTCCCAGGCAGTTTGTGTACTGGATTCAGTAAATGCATAAAGAGCATCATCTGCTGAATTTAAGAAACCTGCCATAGTAAACATCGTATCTGACATGGTTCAAAACCTCCTCTATTTAATTATATTTCTTAGTACGCTGTAAGGCTATTTGACCGCGCATTTCAGATCGTCCAAGATATAAGCTGCTGTTATTCTGTTTCACCTTGTCTAATCTGTTGATTTCTTTACTGAGTTTTGTTGTTGCTCTCATAGCATTTGCAGCACTCAGTTTTGAAACGTCTTTTTTATCCATATCATATCTTTTGATATACTTATCGATGTTGATCTTATCGAACCTGTTGTATATGTAGGCTCTTAATGAGGTCAACTTAGATACTGATAATTTCGTTTCTTTCTCGTATTCAACAAGAGCATTAGCCAGCATTGTCTGCTCAAAATGTCCTTTAGCTTCTCCAGATTCAATCTTTTCTTTGAGGATCTGTGCTCTCTGGAGACCCTTATCTGCTTTGTCACTGATCTGTTTGACTTCATTATCAATTCTTCGATCAGTTTCATTTCGGAATTTTGCATAATTTACAGCAATTGTTGCTCCTGTTGCAGCAAGTCCAAGAACTGCAGATACCGTTGCTATTGTCTCTTTGTTTTTATCAAGGGTTTCTTTAAACTTGTTGAATTTTGCTTTGATGGATTTCTCATCAGCATCTTTCTTTTCTAATTCATCCATCAATTTATCAAAGTTATCATAAAACTCTGACATTGATTTGAATGAATTAAAATCAAGCATCCCTTTATCTACATACACTTTGATGTCGTTGTATCTCTTAGGATCTTCCTTCTTCACCATCTGCATCTTCTTGTCAATGTCTGCTTTATTCCAGCTTGCCTCTTTGATCTTCTGTGGAATTCCTGTAATGAAATCTTTGATTCGGTTGATAATCTCTATGATTTTATTACCAAGAGTTGTCACTGCATCTTTTACAGATTCCTGGAATAACTCATCACCTGATTCTGTAAAGATACCAAGTTCCATTTCCTGATTTCTTCTCATCTCTGCAACTTTGATAGGATTTGTAATAGAATCAATTTCATGTACTGACTCGAGATACTGATTCATGATTGTATCCTGATCCTGCAGAGTTTTTAAGTAACCCGTATATATCATAAATTACTCCTTCCTTATAAGTTTTCCTTATAATCTTTGACTTTATAATAAAGTTATAAAGGGTAAAATCCCTTGAAAAAGAAAAGTAAAAGAAGAGCATGAATTGATTTATCATGCTCTTCTTTGTTTAATACTTTGATGGAATATCCATGCGCGCACGTCTACGTTTTGCATAGATAGCCTTCTGATCATCTCTAAGATTAGGATCACTCATGATTTTCTTAAGTTTAGTAATTTCTTTATCATGATCCTTAGCAATCTTATTAAGTTTTCTCTTATCAGATGATGCGTCAGCTTTACCAAGAGCAGCACCAGTAGCTGCAATACGCGCACCTTCGATTGCTGTAGTTCCAACAGCATTTCTGATTTTGGCATTTCTTGTTGTAATATCAACAGCACCACTAGCACTGAAGACATTCTTCATTGCATCTTTCCACGTAAGGTATTCTTTCTCAAGACCACCAGCAAGTTTTCTTACAAGTGCAAATCGACTACTTAACATTTTAAGTTTCCGCTTTACCTTTCTTGCTTCTTTCTTACCAAGATCTTTTTCCAGATTTCCGAGAATCATCTCATAAAAATCCAGTTTACTCTTTGCGCTAATCGCGCCTTCACGACATGTTTTTGCTTCCTGAACGAGAGCCTCAACTGCAACTTCCTTTGCAACTATTTTGGATGTGTCCATGATTTTCGCACGACCTTTATCCCATGCTGCAGAGATGTCTTTTGCAAATGACTCCTTATTCTCGAGCTCTTCGTCTTTTATTTTACGATACTGTGCTTCCTCAGCACTCAGTACATCGTTCCACTGCTTTGCAATAATGCTGTACTGCTTAAAGCTAACCTTCTTCTTAGCGAACTCAGGATTTGCTTTTATGGCATCACAGAACTTCTGGTATTCACTCTTTGTTCCTGCATCAGCTTTAACGTAGCTCATGACGTCTTCAAACAGCTGACGAATCTTTTTAAAGATTGATCGGATACCTTCAATTGCTTTTGTAAGTAATGAAACAGATTTCTTCTCAATATCAGCATTCTTCTCCATGACATCTTTGGTATCTCCATCTTCAAATACCTCTGAAAAATAGGAGACTTCTGTGTATCCATCTAAGAGGAGATCTGCTGCTTCAAGATACATAATTGGATCCATATCAATTACTCCTTTTTGTTAATCTTTCAAAAGAGGTATGAAGATTAATGAATCCTCACACCTCTTTCATCATTTTGCTCAACTGATTCCTTAGATGTTATACATCCGTACCGAACATCTGATTGAACATGGTGTCGAAATCATCAGCTCCTTCAGTGAACTCATCACCTACATCAGTATTGTCAAACTCGGACTCTGTAAACTCAGTATCATCAGTAGATTCACAGAACTGGTCAAATGCAAAGCTTGTATTATCTGCATCATCAGCAGACTCCTTGATAGGCTTTACAGTATTAACTACTGTATCTTTTCCATGAAGAACCTGAGACTTTAATACAGCCATCTTGTTCATGATAGAATCAATCATGACATTTGTCTCTTCCTTTGCAAGCTCAGCAGCAAAGTTAGCGACAGCATTTGTAGCAGCTGTAGCTGCAGCAGCAGCCTCTTCTGTACATGTAGACTTTAATCTCTCAAGTGCCTGACTTGTGGTATTCTCCATCTTATCTACATAAGAAGGAAGAGAACCAATCTCTGCATTTAACTGTGCTAACAGCGCAGCAACTGTGATCATAGTAGATCCTGCAGAACCAGCAATTGCATTCTTGTAATCTTCACGGAATGCCTCTTTTGTATCAACAAGAGTCTTCATGGTATTCTCAGTTAAGACACCTTTAACTGTCTTAGCAAGAATCTTGTCATTCTTACTCTTATAGGAATGAATCACACCAAGTGCTTTCTTTCCATCCATAACCTCTACCTTCTTACGAGCAAGGATAGGGTTAAGTTTAACTCTCTTCTCTGTCTTAGCAAGTATCGAACGAGCTTCAGCAGAGCAGATCTTAGAGATAACCTTTGTCTTCTTCTGTGAAATCCATGCTTTCCAAGCATCGATAACAGCCTGGATCATCTTCTTAAGCTTAGCAAGAGCACCATCTTCTGCAGCAGACTCTAAGTAAGCCCTGTCATCATCTGTTCCATCTTCCATCATACACTTTAATTCTGCCTGAGCAAGATTGATTGAAAGCTCACGATCAACGGCTTCAGTGAATGAATCGAGTTTCATCATACGGATATCAAAATCCTTATCCATTGCAAGACTGTCAACAGCAGCCTCCTGGAATAATCCAACACATGTATTTGCAACTTCTGCAGTATTAGCAGAACTATAACCGACTGTCTTTAATAATAAACTCATCGTTTACACCTCTTTCTTTCCTAAATAAGATCCTTAAGCATATCTGCAACATCCTCTGCATCAGCAGATTCTGTAAAAGGTTCATTTGCAAGTAACTCAGCAAAATCTTTTGTCATGAAGTCATCAGCAGACTCCTGTTTTACACCATCTGAATCACTATCTGATGTAGCATCATCTACTGCATCACTCACATCACTAGCGACCTGATCAGCAGTGTTTTTAACCTTGTTAGCAACCTGGTCTACTTTGGATTTAACTTTATCTGCTGCAGACTTTGCACCATCTTTGATCTTCTGTCCTGCTACTTTCGGAGCATTACGAAGTTTTTCAATCAGATCTTTAATGTTCTTAATAATGCCTGAAACGATCTTTGAAACAATTCCTTCATTGCTTTCACCAATATCTTTTCCCATGTTTTCCTTATTGGATTCAGCAGGTTTCTTAACCATATTCATAAGTTTACGAAGAAAACCGATCTTCTCATTAACTTCTGCACCTGACATCGTTTCAGCAGATGTTTCAGTTTCTTTTCCATTTACAACCTTCTTAACAATTGCCTTACCACCAACGATTACAACCGTTCCAATTGTGATAAGTTCAATCGCACCAAGTAACTTCTTCCATAAACCAACTCCCTTTGTAAATATGGATTTGATAGGATTCGTTAAGAACTCAGTAACAGCTTTCACAGCATCACCAAGCTTCTGGATCTTTGTCTTTGTTTCAGGATCTACTCCATACTGGGACTTCTCATCCTTCTTGTCATCTCTTCCAAGAATCTTGTTGATAAAGCTGATGATCTTATCCCAGATCGTAGCAATAACACCCTTCTTCTTCTCGGAGGTTCCTTCTTTTGCTTCTTCATAATAGTCCATAAGTGATAATACATCACCAGACTCCTCAAAGCATTTAAGCTCAGCTTCACGGATCTTTAATTCCTCAGACTCCATGATTGCATCAAGTGCAAGCAATGATCTGTCAAGTGAGATCTCTGCACTCTCAAGTGCGACCGCATATTTACGATCATCTTCAGAAATGCTGTCATATAATTCATAGTTTAACATACTTTCTTCACTCCTTTATTATTTTTTAGCCCGGGCATACTCTTTCTTGAATGTACCAGAATTACGGTTAACTGTCTTTCCCATCTTCTCGAATGTATGTGTCCATGAATTAACCATTTTTCCGAGAGTTACTGACAACCGGGTAACTGCATTTGCATTTTTCTGAATGGTATCTGGGTCAGCTGGTGCTTTTCCACCGTTTGCAACCTTATCAAATTCATCCAGATATTTTTGTAATTCATCAGTCATATGTTTTGAATCAGAGATATTCTGATAGACACTCTTTCTGATGCCATCAATCGCTGCTGTTTTCATAATTGCTTTTCCAGCAGGAATGAACTTATCCTTATTTTTATGAAGTTTTGCATCCATTTTATCACAGAATGCCGCAACTTCATCGATCGGGACATTTGTAATACCAGAGATTTTCTTAACGATTTTTCTGGCTTCCAGATATTCCTGATCAACTTCTTTCTGCATAGCTGCAATGTCGTACATCATCTCGACTTCTGCAGTCTCACTTGAAAGATATTCCTCTGCGGTAAGATTTTTCTTTGATTCTACAGATGCTTTAAATCCGTCAATAATTTCACGAATTCTATCAATCAGTCCTCTGATTTTTTCAATGATTGTATTAAATACAGTCTTCTTTTCAGATGACTCATTTTTCTTCTCAGAAGCATCTTCCATGTAGCATGATTCAACATACATATCAGTCATGGAATAGATATCATGAGCCGCAATATTTAATGCAAGCTCTACCTGCTTGACATTAATGTCCATTGCACTTTCACTATAAAGAATCATGATTAAACCTTTACCTCCTTTCTTCTGAAAAGTTTTAAACCATTAATGATTTGTTTTTACAGCTTAAAATAACTTGAATCCTACACTTGGTTTTGATGTAGACAAGTCACCGTCTTTTGTTTTAAACAAAGTCGTCATAGTATCAAAGAATAATTCACTCATCTTTGTGATGAATTTCTTTGTATCATATGTGTACAACTCAATTACAGCAGGCACCCTTGCAGATTCTGTATTTTCAGTGGTTTCTTTAAACCTGATATAATTATCAAAGATCTCATCTGATAATACTGATAATCTTATCAGGACTTCTGTATTTGCTACAGCATCTGTAAATGACATACGCTCCGTATGATCTGGAAACAGTTTTCCAATGAAATGATCATCTGTACTCTTTGCCTTATCAATAAGCTGTTGGAACTTATCAATATTATCAACGCGCTCATTTCTAATGTCTTTTAAAGAGTCAATAAACTGCACAAAATCATTGTGGTATGTCTCATAGGCATCCATAATCGGAATCAAATTATAGGTATATACAACTTTGTATTTTCCACCCTTTTCAGAATAATCAAAGAGTTCCATAATATCTTTCTTATGCTCAATTGAGAACTTCTTAATTCCATCTTTTAAGTTTTTGATGTTACATGGATCAATACCACCAGTTTCAGATGGTGCATATGAACTAATGCAACATTCCAAAAACTCAGTCATATCATACTTATTCATTTTAACACCACCCTCTAAACGATTACAATATCGTCATCTGATACATCATCATGTGCACTTTTAATCGTCAGTGAACGATCTTCAACATCCTGTTGATGTGCAGAAGTATCCTGTGCCTGAAGAGATTTCACACGAAGCTTATCAGCAAGTCTAAGGAATTTGATTCGAACTGCTTCCTGCTTTGCTAATATCTTCTTTGTTTTCTCAACACCAAGTGTTCCCTGCTGTGCCTGAACAGATGATTTGTTAAGCTCTAAGAAATAAGCCTGTAATTCAAGAGCCTCTGCTAATCTTCCTCTCATATCCTGAATTGTATAGATCAATCTTCTTGTTACTGGGACAATCGTAAAGATGACTGCTGATACAAGGGCAATTGATCCAACAGCAAATCCGTCAAGGATAAAATTCTCTTGTCCAGATTTAATGATAGATGAGAGATAGGTCTGATATTGACCAGATTTACCTGCACGATTGAACTCCTTCAATTGATCGATGAAGAATAAATCGGCACGGTATTTTGTATTCTTAAGTGTAACCTTAAGTTCATGTGATGACGGTGTTTTCATGAAGTCAGCAAACTGATATAAAATAGCAGTCGTTGCTTCTACACAAGCATACACAAAAGTATTGTATTCGATCATCAGGATATTGATCTTATTCGCAAATGCCTTCTCATAATACTTTGCATTCTCAGTAAGAATGCTGATAGATGTTGTGATAATCTCGGCATATGTTCGAATATCCTTATATGTAGGATCTGATGCAGCAAGCTCCTTTAATGTATTAAGAACCTCCATCATAGTATCATATCCTGAATATTTGGTGATATTACCTTTTGACTTTGGAATATCTCCAAAATCTACATGAGACTTATCAAGAATATACTTGTATAATGTACTCATTGCTTTTCGAGTTGTAGGGGATTCGGCATCCTCTAATACAGCACGAACCTCACGCTCAGTATTTGAGCTTCCAAGACAGAGTATGTCAATTGTCGGACGTAAAAAATCCATTTGTCAATTACCCCTTTCTGTTTATATCTTGCTTTGTTTTACGAAATCATAGTATGGATACAAGTTACTTACAACATCGTTGTCACTCATCGTTCCAACATCCTTCGTAATAAATGAATTCATGTGTTCCTGAGATTTTAATGTGTTTACACTTCCAGGGATCACAAGTGCATCAATCTTTGTAGATGATGTTACACGAATCACACTTACTGCAATTCTGATATTTGTCTTTCCAAGTAATCCACCGAGTAAATCCAATTTGGTGTCAATACCACTGATACAATTCTTCGGTACTGTTGATCCATTCACTTTTCCAAAGAAATTGGTTCTTGTAAGACTGTCATCCAGGTTAATCACTTCAGGAATTCCGCCGTCATATATTCCACAATGATCAATCTGAATTCCATAAGATTCTCCTGTTTTTTTGTATAATGTAGCACCGAATAATTGTCCACAATAAACAATTCCGGCACCCTTTGCATTAATCTTCATTTCACCTGCTTGTAAGCATTTAATGAACATAGCAGGTTCTTTCGTATGTACCTGTGCAATTACATCAGATGATAAACCGATATACTGTACAAGTCCACCAACAATAATTTCATCATTGATATTCATTCCATGAGCATCAATCTTTGCACGATTAATACATTCTGTGAATGAACAATCAACAGCAACACATCCAAGTCCAGCACAATTTGATCCAGTAATATATCCTTCAATGGAGATATTAATAAATTTGCTTTTTCTTGCATATCCAAATAATGAAGCAAATTTACCATTGAACTGATCTGATCCGATCATCACATCTGATAAGATCACGTTTCTGATGTCTGCTTCATTCAATGATCCAAACAATCCAGCAAAATATTGCCCTTCTTGATCATCTACGGTATTGACAGATAATCCATATATAGCAAAATTATTTCCATCAAATATTCCTGAGAATACACCATTTGGATTAGGGATATCAATCCTGAAATATTCGTTATCATCATCTACATCGGTTATCTCATAATTCATTCCAATTGGTTTCCAATATTTGTGATTTAAATTGATATCTGATGTAAGTTGAACTGTCTTTCCCTTAAAGTTTATGCCGCTTTCCACAAGTAAGCGTAAACCAGCAAGTTGTGCTGCATTTTGGATATAGAAAATATTAGAATCCTCATTTCCATTGTACCATGATGTATCACATGATATTCCATCCCACTTATAAATAGAGAGATTTTCTTTCTTGTAATGAGTTCTTCTATACACCATCACTTTTGATAAATCATTCTTGTTAATAAGTGAGATGTACTTTGTAGGAAGTATGTCATTTGCAGATGCAATGGCATCTTCTGATTTTTCAAATGATAAGTTTGACGGTATATCCGATGCATTAACGTCAAGATCGGATAAATAATATTTTGATTCCATACGATCACCAGTCTTTCTACATACCTGATCCGAGCATTCTGGTAAGTTCTTTTCCAAGCTTATTTGAGTTCATGGTAACTTCTCTCTCCAGCATCTCCAAAGAATATGTCTGATAATCAGACTGACCATCTACTAACATATCAACGGTGTGGTTTACATCGTCAATAATGACAAATGCCATTAAGAATAATTCACTCATAAGCTTATGCGAAAATGTTGGATTCTTAAGATCAAATCCGAACTCATCACGAATGCATCTGTATGTTGCTGATGAAATGACAATCGTTGCAAATGGTGCAATCTTATTTACACCAAACGTTCCAACTTTGACGTACTTCTTCTTCAATTTCTTCAATGAATTGATGAATTTTCCTGTACGATCTGTCTTATTTGCAACGTCAAAATTGATATCATTTAAATGAAGAATAATATCTTTCATTAATGATATCTCACCGGTTGTCCATCGAATAAAGTTGAATGTAGGGTTTTTATTCTTTAGGACATATACGATATTTTTGATCAAAGCATTAGAACTTGCAAGATGTGTGTATGCTTTTACACCAACCATAAAGTTTACCCATTGTGAAAATGATGTATCACCTTTTGATGCAAGAAGCTTAAGATCAATTGTGTAAGGCTGCATGTCATTCATGCGTTTTGCATCACTCTCACTCATCTTAGGTGTTCTGGAATCTCTCTCTGCTTTCAATTTTTCGTTATTCTGACGGTTTCTTTCATTCATGGCTGTGTTACTAAGTAAACTCGTAAAGATATCATCATTAGACTCTTCCATGTATGATGATTCACCAATTGAATGACTCAAAGAAGTCGTATTGATTCCTTCCATATATGGAGTCATCATCTTCTTTTGTAACGCCATTAAACTCTTAGATGGAGAACCACCTGGAGTCATCAGAGCATATTTTTGTTCATCACCAACAGATTCTGCAAATAACATTTCAGAATCTCCGTAAAGTTCATAGAGTGATGGATCATACGCTTCACAAAAACTGGTAAGGTATGCCTCCTCATCTTCTGCAGATTCCAACTGGAATTTAGGCTGATACTTAGCAATGAACTGTCTTGGGTTCTTGATGTAATTAAGATCGATAAATCCAATGCTGGACAGATAAATCTGAGTCCATGATGCATATACACGATCAAGATTACGTGTCACCGTTGTAGCAAGATCAACTGCATTCGTATCATCTACTAATACAGGAAATAAAAAGGACTGCTCAGCAGCACCGCGTGCAACAGACTTTGTGTTGAAGTTGTTGTATTTGTCACCAACATCTGCGGCTGTTCGTAAAGCACTTTTAATTGAATCGATAATGTTAATACCAAGTGCCATAATTATAGCTCCTTTCCATATAAAAATATAGCGATTTTAATAGATTGTTTTTCTAAGGGTTTTACAAGGAACAATAATATCTTTACTAAAAATGAACTTATATATTATATATTTAGAAGGAGGTTGAAGAGATGACGATAAAAGATTTAATCAATGATCCAACTATTTTATCATCAAAAGAAACAAGCATGAATGAAATTCTTACGACGATAAGAAATGGGTTAGAAACGGATGTATCAATGGAAGATGTTTCAAAACTTATGAAAGAGAAATCAATTCAAAGATACATTCAATTTATGTTAACAAAGAAACTAGAAAATGAGGTCGTAACAGGTCCAGAAAAAGAAAATCTATTAGATATCATTTTCATTTTACAAACGATTTACAACAACTCTGGTCAAGATACTGGTGTAAGTGATTATGATTATGATCGTTTATATGAATTACTCAATAATTCAGGTGAAGAACTCATATCATCATCAATTGTAACTGGTCCAAAAGGTTTTCATAAGTATCCAACATTACGTGGAACCTTAAAGAAAGTTTATGTATTGGATGAAAATGATATTGCTGCAAATGAATCAAGAGCATCTCTCAGTGATTGGGTAAAAGGATGTGAAAAGATCATCTATGATGCAACTGGTAAACATGTAAACTTGTGGGAAGAATGGATATATGTATTTCCAAAATGGGATGGTGTTTCTGTAGAGTTTGAATTTGATGAGAATAATAACTTGGTAAGAGCATTAACTCGTGGAAATACAGAAACGAATGAGGCTACTATTGTAACAGCAATATTCATGCCGATTCAAAGTAGAATCAAGGATCCTGCTATGAGAGGTCAGGCATATGGTCTTAAAACAGAGACTATGGTTCATGATTATGATCTGGAAGGATATAATGAAAGATACCATACTGAATACAAGAGTACACGATCAATTGCTTCATCAATTATTAATACCCAAGTATTAGATGGACGAGAGAATCTTCTTGAGATAGTAAGACTTCGAACATCAACAATTGATCCGGCAACTGGAAAAGAGAATCTTCAGAAGCTTGCATCAAATGCATTTGAAAGACCATATATCAAGTGCCGGTTAAAGGATACACAGATGATTCGTGATTTTGCATATGATCATCGAAATATTGGTGGCTTAAATTGTGATGGTGCAGTTATCTATATCATCAATGAAGAACTTCAGAGAATTCTTGGAAGAAAAGATCATAAGAATCAGTTTGAGATTGCTTTCAAGTTCAATGAGGAAATCCAGTATTCAAAAATTACAGGTATTGATTTCTCACTTACACCATATGGACAAATCTTTCCAACTGCAAAATTTAAACCAAAGAAGATGAAAGGAAATACCGTAGAATCGGCTTCGCTTGGATCTATGGAACGATTTAAGAAGTTACATCTTGCAGAAGGTGATCGGGTAAAAATCTTATATGAGATTATCCCATATTTGCTTTATGATGATGACGATCCAGAATGTAGAAGAAGCGGAAATCCTCCAATTGAGCCACCTACACATTGTCCAGAATGTGGAGATGAACTGATTGAGTATACATGTCAGAATCCACAATGCCCATGCAGATTACGTGGAAAAATCCTTATGTATGTAAAAGAGATTGGTATTAAGGACATTGGCGAAGGAAAAATCAAAGATCTTTGGGATGCTGGAATCTTAAAGTCTATTACAGATTTATACAAACTCCGTAAGAAATATGATGAGATCATTCAGTTACCAGGATGGGATGAGATATCAGCCATGAAAATAATTATGTCTGTTGAAAAGTATGGTGTTAACGTTCCTGCAAATGTATTTATGGGAGCAATCGGAATCTTCTCTATTGGTAAGAAGACGTTCAATAAAATCTTTGAAAAATATACTATTGAAGATCTGATCGAATTTTCTGATGATATGGCTGTATCAAAACTGGTTGAAATTAAGGGTATTCAGGATTTAACAGCAATGAAAATCTTAAGAGGTGTAAAAGAGAACAAGCATCTTATCAATAAATTAATGGGTAAGTATGTCAATGTCGTTTATACATCAGAATCTGATGCAAAATTCATTGCAGTATTCCATAAGATCCGGAGTGAACTCATCACAGATGAAATTAAGAAATATGGTGGTCGAGTAGATGATAATCTTACAAAGAAAACGAACTTTTTAATTGTACCAAAAGGATTTGGTGATCAACATTCATCAACATCTGACAAGGCAAGAAATTATGGATGTCCAATTGTAGAAATTGATCAGGTAGAAAAGTACTTGAAGGATAACTATGATATGGATTGATAAAGATAGGGTTACAGTTTATCAGTAACCCTATCTATTTTTTATTTTAAGGAGGAATATAAATTGGAGAACGAAAAATTGAATTTAGATACACTGTGGATATTTGACTTTGATTTCACATTGTATGCAAATTTCTTTGAAGTTACTTGGGTTAATCGTTATCAAAGAGAATTTCCAGTTAATAAGTACATGCATATATCACCGGTTGGACCGATTGATATGATTAAGAGACCAGACAAAATGACCGCTGATTTTGCGCATTTCATTGAGGTAACTGAAGATGCATACCAGTATACAAAACCGATCAGAATGTTTCAGCAATTCATTAAGAATGTATCAAAAACAGATCCAAACATTATTTGTTTGACTGTTTGCAATTCAAAAAGAGAATATGAAATGAAGAAAAATAAAGTAAAAACTGATTACCCAGAAATTCGGGATGTTGAGTTTGTTAGTTCTGCCGAAATGAAACCAGATGCAATTATTGATATTGCATCGAGGTATGATGTTCTGACATCAAATTGTTTTTTCTTTGATGATGATATGAAGACGGTTGCTCGCGCAAGAGATTATGGTATTCATTCATGGACACCAATCAATTTGATGTGGATCATCAATGATCTTATTTCTAATCCAGAAGATGCCAATGCATTAATGTTTAAGCAATTCATTGGAAGAGAAGAGAGTTATTTTAAACCTATCACATACCTTGAGCACCCTGATTTAAATTGGATGTCATCGGAGAATGGTTTAATAACAAAGGTAAAAAATATAAAAGAGGTAGAATAGCATGATTAACAAGAAAAATAGTAAGTACATAATCAGAATGGTGATATATTTAGTAGTTATCATTATTGCAATATTAACTGCAATCATCGGAACTCTTATTATCAACGATAAAAGAGATGAACGTATCAAAGATATGGTTGATCAGATCATTGTTGAAATTGAAACAGATGGGAGTGATCTCGATAGTTGCAAAGAACAGCTTGAAGATTTATATGGTTATAATGCAGATGATTATGTTGCTATTGGAGTTGAGACATGTGAGAATGAAAAAGTTTATAGAGAAGTAAAAACTTGGATGAAGAATGATCAATCGTGGAATAACGGACGTATTCTAATGAAATTATGTGATATGCTGTATTATAAAGATTGCTATGATCTTTTAAGCAGTGAATTCAATAGGATGAAGAAAGATAAAAATCTGAATATTGATGTATACAGTATCATTTATGATAAGGCAAATGAATACTACGAAAACCATGAATACAATGAATCATCCGATTTATTTGCTTTATTGAATAATTACAAAGATAGCAAAAAGAAATATATTAACGGTAGACAAAATTTGATGAATCAAAGATAAAAAAGGAGAGTTAAAAAATGAATAATAAGTATGAAAATATCTTGGTATCATTTGATGAGAAGATAGCATATGATGATTCCATGTTTTCATATATCACAGGGTTTGTTAAAGAGAGATTCGGTGATGATGTTAATGTAAAGATGCTCAAGCATAGAGATAATTTCATTGATATCATTAAACAATCTGATTGTCTCGTTATCATAAAGAACCCAGTAAGGGAACTTGGTAATGCCAAATATTACATTACACCGGAAGACTCAAGTATTAATCTAAAACAACTTGACCTTGTAAAACGTGGAGCATCAATGGGAATACCTGCATATGAATTTATGAAATTAACAAAAAGAGGAACTGCAAAGTTTAAAACATTATGCTCGGTTAAACCAATTAATATCGATGGTATGAAATATGTGATGATATCTGGAATCCTCAATGAAAGTGAATTAAAGGATATCATCGTGTATTATGCATCATCTAAACATATTCCTGTATTTGCACATACACCGATTGATGCAATTGGATTTGCATTTACAGCAAACATTGAATGTCTGGAGTTAATGACTATATACAATGAGAGAGTTGATGTTTCATCAACTCTCATTCCACCGGTTAATAAAAATGGAAAGATAGAGGTGATTCATTCAAAATCATGTAAAGATAAGCAACCACTAACTGAAATTGAGAATATCTGCATTACAGATATTCAAGATAAGTTCAGAGTGATGGACTTGTTACCATTAAAAACAAAGCCAACATTTTGTTCTTTTATTATGAATGAAAGAAATTCAGCAAAAGAATTATATTTAAATATGGAGGAAATAAAATGAGTGAATTAAAAGATAAAGCTATCACGTTATATATCGAAAATTATGAACCTGGGAAATATGATGAATATATAAGAGGATTCATTAATAACTTAACACAATCGGTTGTAACTCAGTTTGCAATCATGAGTTTAAACCCAGATGGTTCAGGGTATAAACT
>ULRP01074431.1_pt1 | contig 24601 bp, 18 predicted proteins | sample 1955521 | NCBI WGS metagenome assembly ULRP01 (sample SAMEA4835685, study PRJEB28245) | human gut metagenome | biome: gut microbiome; material: fecal sample | place: Denmark | collected 2008
TAAGGCTCATAATAAGGCTGTGCAAAAATACTGACTTACCCGAACCCGTTGAACCCGCAACCAAAAGGTGAACCATCTTAGCAAGGCTTTTAACAACAACCTCGCCGGTAATAGACTTTCCAATCGCAACGGGCAGCACCATCGAAGTTGACTGAAACTCTTTGCTTTCAACCAGCTCTCTGAAACTAACCATACTGCGTGGCTCGTTTGGCGTTTCGATACCAACCGCGTTTTTGCCCGGGATTGGCGCCTCAATTCGCACGCCTGCCTTACTTCTTAACGCCATCGCAAGGTCGCTGTCAAAGTTAAGTATCCTTTTAACTGGGATGCCCGATGGCATACTAAGCTCGTACCTTGTTACCGTTGGGCCCCTTACCACGCCAACAACCTTCGCCGGAATTCTAAACGTTTCAAGCTTTTCTTCAATAATGCGCTTGTTTTCTTCATAGTTTTTCGCGTATTTTGACGGGTCATCTTTGCTTTCTTTTAAAAGCGTTATAGGTGGCGGATTATATTTAACATCCTTAGTTTGCGCCTTAACAAGGCTTGATGGTTTCGCCGTTTGGCCAATCTCCGTCTGCTCTACGCGCGGATGACGGCCATTAAACGTATTTTCGCCCGTATCAACATTAACATTACGGTTGCGCCCAAACCCGTTTTCATTGCGGGTAAGGTCGGTGTTAAAGTTGACATCGCCGTTAGCGTTAAACAGCGGCTCATACGAATTGCGGCCAAAAAGGTTGGTTGACGCGCTGTCATCATCAATATCAAAGCTTGAAACGCTTGCATTGCGGTCTCGCCTGCGCGAAAATACGTCTTCGTCGCTATGCCCAAGCCCCAAAATGTCCATCGCCTGATTTTTATCGATTTCGCCCGATGGCACATTGTCTTTTCGGTCGCCAAACAGGCGTTCGGCAGCGGATAAATTCTCTTCTGGCATCTGTGGGTACTCTGGCTCAGCGCTTGACGTAATGTTGCTTACCGGATTGGCTTCAAGCCATGCCCTGCGCTCTTCATTTGTTGAATTAAACACATTGGGCGCCTGTGGACGCTCGCCAAACAAGATATCTCGCGCTGACTTTTTCTGCGGCTCGTCTTGCTTTTGCTCTGCCCTTTCGCCAAACAAAATATTGCGCGCGCGCTCTTCCTCAAGATCAACGGACGGCACCTCAGGCGCTTGGCTAACTTCGTCGCCTTCGTCAATATTGGGCTCATATCGCGTTGCACAAAAATCATCGGCAGGCGCAACAAGTTCATCCTCACCCTCGTCGAAATTAAGTTCAGGCGCCGCTGCTGGCTTGCTGATAAGTTTCTCTTCATTTTTGTGATAAATACAATAGTCGATTGTCAGGCCAACAAGAATGCAAAGCGCCACGCTTATAAACACGCACGCTCCAACGCCGCCTAACAAAAGCGCGATTATGCCACAAACAAGGCCGCCGATAACGCCCGCCACGGTTACTCCACCACTGCGCGTCCAGCACGCTTTAAGGTAATCGCCGAAAGCCAAATTGTTTAAAAGCTTAACTGAAAAAATCGCGTGCAACAGCACGATGGCAATAACTATTGACGCAATAATAAGCGTTGATTTTTTAGACTGCCCCTTAAATTCAAGCCCCATCAAAAGCGCAACACCCGCAAGCGTCAAGCTAAGCGCAACGGGATAGGCGCAAAGGCCAAACAACCCCAAAAAGAATTTGCCTACAACAAAATTAGGCACACACGCACTCACCAGAACAAACAGCCCGCAAATTAATAGGATCATGCCCGCTATTTTCTTGCCGTCCGGCGCCGAAGCCCGCGCCACCTTTCTGTCTTTATACTTGCCCAAAATCAATCTCCTAATGTAATTGATAAATTTTTAAATCAATATTTTAGCCTAAAATAACATCCTTTAAAAACGCCATTTCGATTGGCTTGCCTAGATACGCCACGCTTATTTTATTAAGGTCAAAAACCTCAACAAGCGCGTCAAAGGCATAGTCAAACGTAATGCCCGACAAAACCTCAAACTTGTCATTAAGGTCAAATTCGGTTTTAGCAATCGTCAGCTCATCGGCTGAAAGTTTCGCCAGTTCGTCACTTTTTTCGGCGTTTAAAACAAAATTAGTTATAAATAAATTTTTCTCTGCCTTAAAATCTTCAACTGACAAATCGCGCCTTTTTATAATATTTTTGGCGGCAACCAAAACCTTTTGAATAAAGGCTTCCGCGTTCTCGCCGTCAACGATAAGCGTTAAACAAAACTTGCCATTGTTGGCATAGGTAACATTATCAATCTTAACGCTTTTAAAGTACATTTCATTCGCAACGCGCTCTTTTATCGCCGTTTCAAGCACCCGCGCCATAATGCTTAATGCATACTTTTTGTTGTTTTTAAAGGACACTGACGGAAACGCGATTTCAATGCGGCTTTGGTTGAACGGACGGTTTTTGATGTTAACAAACCCCTCAAACCCCGTCACGGTCGAAACAAACTTAATCTGCCTGAATGGCAAATCCTTAGTTCGCGCGTAAAACGACTTTTCAATAAGGTTTTCGGCCTTTTCTTCGTCAACCGCCCCGCCGATAGATATAACGATGTTTTTTGGCGACAGATACTTTTCATACTGCGCCAAAACCACATCGCGGCTTATCCTTTCTATCGAGCGCGTGTTGCCAAGGCGCGTGTTGATTAGCCCCGTACGCGCAAAAAGTGCTTGGTTGCTAAGCACGCTAAGCCCCGCCTGTGGGTTCATTTTTGCAAGTTCAATCTCGGCCTGAATTTGGCTTTTAATCGCGGCCAGATAATTTTCGTCAAACGTGCTGTTAAAAACAATGTCATAGATAAAATCAATCGCCTTTTCAATCTTGGTTTTAAGGCAACTTAACGTTAGTTGAAGGTATTCCGTCTCCGCGCGGGCAGACAAAATAAACCCCTGCGACTTGGCATACGAATTAAGCGCCGCCACCGACGGATAAGTTTTAGTTCCACACGTCAAAAGGCGCGCAATGACCTCACACGTCCCATTAAGCAACTGCGTTTCGCCTTGAAACCCGCCCGTAAAATTGATAACAATCGTGCAGGTGTTAAGTTCGGGCATTTCGCTTACACTAAGCCTTAACCCATTAGGATAGGTAATCATATTTCCCCCAAAAGATGTTTTTCCAAATAAATTATACCACAAAAAAAACCATTATTAAAAATGGTTTTCTACTCTTTTTCAATTTTTTCAATATTTTTTATTAGTTTTGCCCGATTGTTGCGGTGACGGTGTTGGCAACAAACCCGCGCGAGGCCATAAACCTTAAAATGTCAGGCAGGGCCTTGGCCGTTTCGCTGGTTGGGTGCATAAGTATCAAATCCCCGCCCGCCATATCTTTTATCGCGCGGCTGTAAATAAGCGTGGCATCTTTATCGCGCCAATCAATGGTGTCGCGCGTCCACATAATGGTTTTATAGCCAAGTTCGGCCGCCACCCTAACCGTCTGCTTGTTATAACTTCCGCCCGGCGGCGCAAAAAGGTTCATATCGATTTTGCAGTTGTTTTTTATTACCTCGTGCGTGCGATAAATTTCGTCGCGGTTACAAGACGCGTCAAGTTTTTCGTGCTCTTTGTGGTAATACCCGTGGTTAGCAAGTTCGTGCCCCGCGCTTACAATCTTTTCAAGATAGTCAGTATGCGTGTTTGCCCAACTTCCGCCAACAAAAAACGTACATTTCGCGCCAAACTGATCAAGCGAATTAAGCATACCGTCAAGATACTCGGTACCCCAATAAACGTTAATCATAAGCGCCACGTTTTTGCCTTGCTTGTCGCCCGAATAATAGGCGCCGTTAATTATAGTGCCATTTGCATAAACGGTGTCCGTTTTGTTGCTGAGCGTCACCCCCGCAACCATACAAAACCCCGCAATAATAATCAAAATTATGTTGGTTATAATCGTAAGACGTTTTTTGGCCATACCCCACCTCTTACATCATTATATGACCAACCTAAACCAAAAATGCGGTTACTTCTCTCTTTCAACCTCGGCATCCAAAAAGTGGTCAACGCTGTCAGGCTGTCTAAGCGCGTTGACACGTTTAAGGTATTCGTATCTGTCATTAGCCATCAAAAGCATTGATTCGATGTTTTCCATGTACGCGCACGCCTTAACAAACGCCATGGTTTTGGGCATGTTTTGGTAAAGCGCCTCAACGCACTTGTTTTCACTTGCGTACTTTTTATTACCCTTAGCAATCTCTAAAAGCTCATAATAGTTATACACAGGCTCAATATCGTCGCTAGAGATAACCTCATAGCCCGTGGTTAGCCCGTCTTCGTCTTCAATCGCCGCAATCTCTTCTTCGCTTAGCGGTTCAAGCCCCTCAATATCCGCCAAATCAGCCGGCCTAAAACCAAGCGTGTCAAGCGGATCATCAGTGGTACACCCCTCTTGGTAATCTTCAATGTCGCCGTCCGGGTCAAGCTCGTCGTCCACATCGTCATCCGCGTCAAGGTCACCATAGGCCGCCTCTATGTCTTCAACAAGCTCTTGGGTTTCATCATCAAGTTCGCCATCAAGCTTGTTGCAATTAAACGTCCCTATTATCACGTTATTGGTGGTAACGGCCTCGTCAAGCGCGCTTTCAAAGCGATCGACGCTAAGCGCTGCGTACTCACTCATCACGTTTGACAGAGTGGCCGATTGCATCACCCCGCGCGTTTCAATACTAAACAAATATGGCAAGTTGTATTTAATATAGTTGTCTTGCGCATACACCTCAGCGGGGGGCAAAAATCCCATATCCGCAAACACTTCCAGCGCGCTTAAAAGCGCTTCGTCTTTCTCCGTATCCTTGCCAAGCGCCTCAACGCAGTTATATATAAAGTTCTCAACCGCGTCAATCGTGGCATACCTTACGTTTTCACTTAACACCTCGGCGGGCGTATAACCCATTCGGCTCACATACTCAGTGTCATACTCATAGTCATCAAGGCTAAACGCGAACCCGCCGTTTTTAATAATGTAACCCGCAATTTTAGCGTGTTTTTCTACGTTTGGGTTAACAAGCGGATCAAGTTCTAAAACCGTTTGAATAGAAGTTTGCCCAAGTTTAAACGAAATCGCGTTAACCGCCGCGTCACAGTCCTCAACCAAAAACTTAACAAAATCCATATCCGCGTGCAGTATCGCTATATCTAAAAGCCTAAGCCCGCGTTCGTTGCAAGCTGCGGCCAAAAACTCTTTTGGATACCCTTTAACTAAACTGCCATTGCCCGTTTTTATGCACCCCTGCGCAAAATTAAACAACTTGTCCGTCTTTAAGTTGCCCGCAATAACCGCCTTGTTAAACATCAAAATCGAACAATGCGTCTGCTCACTATTTACCGCCTCAAACCCCGCATTACCATCACTTGTGAAAACCTTTATCATACCTTTTGCCTTTTATGCCCTTTCTGTTAATTTAACATTATCTCAATTATACACTGCCCCACCCCTCCCGTCAATACCCATTTTGAAATTATCCCCCCCCAAAAAAAAATCTCTAACCCTCCGTAAACCTAACCTCCACTCCTTAACAAACTCAAATAAACTTAGCTCCTTTCGCCCAACAAAAAAGCCGAGGCAAATTGCTATCGGCCTCAGCAGTTTTTTCTTCATTTTTCTTGCACGTCTAAATCGCGCTCTATCTCTTCTTTTTTAATCGTGCCATTCTTTATCGTAAGCGTGGCGTTGCAGACGTTTTTCGTAAGCGTTCTGTCATGGCTTACAAGCAGTAAGCACCCATTATAGTCTTTAAGTATCTTTTCAAGAAATATTTTGTTGTTTAGGTCAAGATGATTGGTCGGCTCGTCCATAATCAAAAAGTTATAGTCGCTTAAAACAATTTCGCACATCTTTATTCTCATCCGTTCGCCAAGTGAAAGCGTGCTTATTTTGCGGTCAAACACCTGCCGCGTCATATTCATATTGATAAGATTTGAAAGGAACAGAGTTTTATATTCTTTCGTGCCCTGACTTGCCTTCTCGATGACCGTCAGCCCCTCGTCAAGGTCAAACACATCCTGACTAAGATAGGCAATTTTAACAGCTGGCGAGATTGACACATCCCCCGCGTCTTGCTTTTCTTGCCCCAAAAGAATTTTTATAAGCGTTGTTTTGCCCGAACCATTGTCGCCACTAAGCGCAATTTTGTCACCCGCATTAACAGTAAACGACACGCCATCAAAAAGTTTTTTGCCCCCAAAAGACTTGCCTAAATTGTCAACCTTAACAAGCACCTTCCCGCGAAATGGGTTGGCATTAAGGCGATAGTGAACCTCGCCCTCAACATACGGTCTGTCAATAAAATCGTCCTTTAAATGTTCAAGTCTTGACACCTTGGCCTTAGCCTGCGACGCCAATTTTGTTGCGCTGACCTGCGCCTTGGTTTCAGCACCCTTTATGCGGCTGTCGCTCATCATACCGCCCTGTCGTCGCGCATTTGCCTCGCCCTTGTTTGCCCAGCCCGCAAGCGCACCAATCTGCTTGTTTATCTTTTTTTCAAGCGCAAGTTGACTTTCATACTTATTCATTTTGCCTTGTAATTCTTGCTGTTTTTGAAGATAATAAGAGTTATAGTCGCCGTAATATTCTTTCACTTGCCCATTTTCAAGTTCGATAATTCGGCTTACCGTTTCGTTTAAAAAATACCTATCGTGAGATACAGTTACAACGGTGCCATTAAAAGAATTTATCGTATCAATTAGCCAATTTACGCCCGAAATGTCCATATGGTTTGTTGGCTCGTCAAGCAAAAGGATTTGAGGCTTTTGGCATAAAATTCCCGCAAGCATCAGTTTTGTTTTCTCGCCGCCCGACAGGGTTTTGAGCCTCTCAGCCGTAAATTCAAGATTTGAGTCAATGTGAAGTTTACTTTTTATTTCTAAAAACTCGCGAATAAACTCCGGGTCGTTTGCAAGCGCCAAAAAGTCAGCCTCGCTGTATTGCGTAACCTGCTTTAAAAAGCCAATCTTGCCATCAACCTGAACACCACCCGCGTCTTGACTCTCTTCGCCCGCGATTATCTTTAAAAGCGTAGACTTACCCGTACCATTAGCGCCAACAATACCAACCCTCTCGCCGTCATAGATAGTCGTGCTAAACCCATCAAACAGCGCCTTGTCACCAAATTGCTTACTTAGTCCTGAAAGCGTAACCATACCCTCACCCCCTTAACAAAGAGTTCGTGTTTATAAACATAAAGGCACCAATTTTGGGAAAGGTTGTTATGATCCCTGCCAAAATTTGTGCCTTGATGATTAATTTTGTTTATTAAAGTTTTTTGATAAGTTTAAGGTCAACACGGCCTTTTTCGTCGATTTTGATAACTTCAACCTCAACGCGGTCGCCAATTGAAACAACGTCCTCAACCTTTTCAACGCGCTTATCGCTAAGTTTTGAGATATGAATCATACCGTCAACATTAGCGGTAAGTTCAACGAACGCGCCAAACTGCATAATACGCACAACCGTGCCCGTATAGCGCTCACCAACTTGTGGCTCAAAAAGGATAGAATCGATGATTTCTTTCGCCTTAGCGCACGCAGCTTCGTCGCTTGACGCAATCATAACCTTACCTTCGTCAGTAATGTCAATCTTAACGCCAGTTTCGTCAATAATTTTGTTAATAGTTTTTCCGCCCGAGCCTATAACCTCGCCAATGCGTTCTGGGTCAATGTTAAATGACACAATTTTTGGCGCATACTTGCTCATTTGCTCGCGAGGCGCCTTGATAACTGAAAGCATTTTGCCCATAATCTCCATTCTGCCTTCGCGCGCCTGTTCAAGCGCTGTGGTTAGAATATTCTTGTCAATACCCTTAATCTTTATATCCATTTGGATGGCCGTTATACCATTTTTCGTGCCCGCAACTTTAAAGTCCATATCACCCAAAAAGTCTTCAAGGCCTTGGATATCGCTTAAAACGACCACCTTTTTGCTTGCCTCGTCTTTAATAAGCCCCATCGCGATGCCCGCAACTGGCTCTTTAATAGGCACACCCGCATCCATAAGTGAAAGCGTTGACGCACAAACACTTGCCATCGATGATGACCCATTTGATGACAACACTTCGCTTACAAGCCTTAATGCGTAAGGGAACTCGTCTTCGCTTGGAATAACTGGTTCAAGCGCACGTTCAGCAAGCGCACCATGACCGATTTCACGTCTGCCAGGCGCTTTTAAAGGCCTTGCCTCGCCCGTTGCGTATGGTGGCATATTATATTGATGGATATAGCGCTTGTATTCAACATCGTCAAGACCATCAAGTTTTTGCGCATCGCCAATCGTGCCAAGCGTTAAGGCGTTCATAACCTGCGTTTGGCCACGCGTAAACACGCCGCTTCCGTGAACGCGAGGAAGAACCCCAACCTCACACCAGATAGGGCGAATTTCTTTCGTGGTTCGGCCGTCTGGGCGCACGCCGTCGTTAATGATACTTGCGCGCACCTTTTCTTTTTTCATCTTATAAAGGGCGTCTTTAATCTCTTGCTCGCGTCCTTCAAACTCTTGCGCAAAATGCTCTAAGCACTTGCTTTCAACCTCATCAACCTTCTCAGTTCTAACAAGGCGGTTGGTGGTCACACCCAAAGCCTCGTCAAGCATATCACTTGCGTAGGCGCGTACGGCCGCATCAACATCTTCGCCAACCTTGTAATAATCAATAACTTTTTTAGGCTTGCCACAGTCCGCCGCGATGCTTTCAATAAAGGCAACAATGCGCTTAATTTCTTCGTGCGCAAACATAATGCCATCAAGCATCTCTTTCTCGCTTACCTCTTTGGCACCAGCCTCAACCATCATAATGGCGTCTTTCGTGCCCGAAACGGTAAGGTGCATTGAAGACTTTTCAAACTCCGCCACCGTTGGGTTGATGATGTATTTGCCATCAACCAAGCCAACCATAACCGAGCCCGTTGGCCCCATAAATGGAATGTCACTTACGCTTAACGCAACGCTTGAACCAATCATCGCGCAAACTTCTGGCGCATTGTCAGGGTCAACACTAAGCGCCGTTGCAACAACCGCAACGTCGTTATAAAACCCCTTAGGGAAAAGCGGACGAATAGGCCTGTCAATCAAGCGGCTTGTTAAAATGCCCTTGTCACTAGCGCGCCCCTCACGCTTTTTGTATCCGCCGGGGAACTTGCCAACCGAATACATCTTCTCTTCAAAGTCAACGCCCAGCGGGAAAAAGTCCATCCCGTCACGAGGCTTGTCACTCATCGTAACGTTAACCATAACCATTGTTTCGCCGTATTTAACGATACAAGACCCGTTAGCCAGCCCAGCATATTTGCCAATGCGAACTTCAAGGTCACGCCCGCCAACAACAAGCGAATATCTTTTTTCTTCCATATTTATCTCCTACAAAATTAAATTTCGTTTCACAATACCTTTAATTCTGTTTCACAATACAATTTACTCAAAATCAAAATGCACGCTGTTTTCGTTTAAATTAAAGTTGAAAGTTTAAAGTTCAAAGTTGAAATGCGGCCGAGTTCTGTTTGTCATTACGAGCAAGCCAAAGGTCGACGTGGTAATCTCAGCCACTTCATCTTCACGCAATGACAACTGCATTCACCAGCCTTTCTATCTAACTTTCATTCTCTTCCCTATTTTCTTTAAAAAAACGGGCGATAAGAATAAGGATTCCATCGCCCTTGCGTTTACTTTCTGATTCCAAGTTTTGCAATAAGTTCACGGTAGCCTTCAAGGTTAGTCTTTTTAAGATAAGCCAAAAGTCTTTTTCTTGTACCAACTAGTTGAAGAAGCCCACGACGTGAATGTAAGTCTTGCTTGTTTGCCTTTAAGTGCTCAGTTAAATGATTAATTCTTTCAGTTAAAAGCGCAATTTGAACCTCAGGAGACCCAGTGTCACCCTCAGTGCGGCCGAAATCAGCAATGATTTGTTGCTTTCTTTCCTTTGTCATTTCCTTCTCTCCTTACATTACTCGCCATACACCCAAGCAGAGCATTGAAGGACGCGCAAAACCTAGGCATAGGTTGAATTAACTATACCACACCGCCCCGCCCCCTGTCAAGCACTTTCTTAATCTTTCTAATATTCTAAAACCTTGATGATTAAAGTTAAAAGTTTAAAGTTGAAATGTTGCTGAGATTACCACGTCGGCCTTTGGCCTCCTCGCAATGACATCAACAATAAAAATTGCTTGCGGTGTAATTGTAAATCAAGCCGCTTCTTTTCACTTTAAACTCTTCACTTTTTCACAGCCAAGTAAGACGCTGGTTTGAGGCTTGCGATAGCAAGTGGCGCGGCGGGCGCATAGAATGCAATGTATATTAAAAAAGGAGGAAAACGAATTGAAAAAATTTTTTACTATACTTGTTGCGCTGTGTTTGGGGCTTAGTTTTACGCTTGGGCTGGTAGGCTGCAAAAACGAAAAAGACACCATCCGCCTAAACGAGGTAACTCACAGCGTGTTCTATGCGCCGCTTTACGTTGCCATCAACAAGGGCTTTATGGAAGACGAAAACATCAAGATAGAGCTTAACAGTGGTCAAGGCAGCGACGTATCTATGGCCGCTCTGCTTTCGGGCAATGCCGATGTTGCGCTTTTGGGGCCAGAGACGGTGGTTTACGTCCACGCAAACGGTTCAACTAACCATCCAATGGTGTTTGGCCAGCTGACCAAGCGTGACGGCTCATTTTTGGTTTCGCGCACGGAATACACTGACTTTAACTGGCAGCGCGACCTTGCGGGCAAAACGGTTATCGCCGGGCGCCGCGGGGGTATGCCAGCGATGACTTTTGAATACGTCTGCAACCGAAACGGCCTAATTAATGGCAGCAATATTACGCTTGACCTTGACACGTCGTTTGGCGCGATGGTGCCAACCTTTCAGGGCGGAAAGGGCGATTTCTGCACGATGTTTGAGCCAACCGCCACCGAGTTTGTGAACAGTGGCCTTGGATATATGGTTGGGTCAGTTGGCGAGTTTTCGGGCGAAATACCTTACACCTGCTTTATGGCCGCGCCTAAGTTTATGAAAAACCATCCAGACAAAATTCGCGGATTTTTAAGGGCTATCACGCGCGCGTATAACTTTATTATGACTAACGATAGCAACACGGTGGCCGAGGCGCTTTTGCCATCCTTTGACGGGTCAACCAAGGCGTCGCTTGCTATCGCGGTTGACAGTTATAAGCGTATTGACGCGTGGATGGCAACCCCAGCAATGACCGAGGCGTCTTACAATCGCCTTATCGATGTGCTTGGCAACTCGGGCACGCTTGACAAGTCAAAAACAGTAAAATTTGACGACGTTATTGACAACAGTTTTGCGCTTTCGCTTTAAAACAAAATTTACAGGAGAATAAAATGAAAACACTGCTTACTTTGAAAGATATAAGCCTAATTTACCACACAAAACAAAGCGAAACATTGGCCTTAGATGACTGCTCTTTTGAAGTGGGTGAAGGTGAATTTATAAGTCTTGTTGGGCCAAGCGGCTGCGGAAAGACCACCATTTTAAGCCTTATTGCGGGGCTTATTAAGCCAACAAGAGGCCAGATCGTGCTTGCGGGCGAGGTCGTTACAAAACAAAACCCCAACACGGGCTATATGTTTCAGCGCGACAACCTTTTTGAGTGGCTAAGCATCAAAAAAAACGTGACCCTGGGCCAAGAAATTCAGCATAAGGCAACAAAAATCAACCAAGAAAAAGCTTTTGCCATCACCGCGCGATACGGTCTTGGCGATTTTTCGGGGCACCACCCGCGGCATTTGTCTGGCGGTATGCGTCAGCGCGTTGCTCTTATCCGCACGCTTGCAACCGAGCCAAAGCTTTTGCTGCTTGATGAGCCGTTTTCAGCGCTTGACTATCAAACGCGGCTTTTGGTTCAAGACAACGTGCACGAAATAATCAAAAAAGAAAAAAAGACGGCTATACTTGTTACTCATGACATAAGCGAGGCCGTTGCGATGAGTGACCGCGTTATCATCTTAACCAAGCGACCCGCGCGCGTTAAAAAAGAACTGCACCTTGAATTTTCGCCCAATTTGACGCCGTTTGAGCGACGCAGTGACCCGCGGTTTCACGAGTATTTCAATGAGATTTGGGAGGAACTTGTATGAAAAAAACATATTCTCCTGAACATAAAAAATACCTAACCCGCTTGCGCCTTGGCGTTTTTGGAGTACACGCGTCACGCATACTTCTGCTTATCGCACTGTTTGGGCTTTGGGAACTTGTTGCCGCAACAAATCTTGTTGACCCGTTTATAACAAGTTCGCCCTCTCGTATCGTGCGCGCGCTTGGCGAACTGATAACCCAAGGCAACCTGTTTTACCACACGTGGGTGACAGTTTATGAAACGCTTTTGGCGTTTGCTATCAGCACGGTTTTGGGGTTTGTTATCGCCGTTGTGCTTTATATGCTGCCGCCAGTAAGACGCGTGCTTGAACCCTACCTTGTGGTGCTAAACTCGCTGCCTAAGGTGGCGCTTGGGCCGCTTATCATCGTTTGGGTCGGCGCGGGAGTTAAGGCGATCGTTACCATGGGCATACTTATCTGTATCGTTGTTACAACCATAAGCATCCTTAACGGACTTATAAGCGTTGATGAAGAAAAAATAAAACTGCTTAAAACGCTTGGAGCTAACAAAATGCAGATACTTTTTAAACTGATTTTGCCAGCAAATATTCCAAACATTATCGCAGTTTTAAAAATCAACGTTGGACTTGCGTGGGTTGGCGTTATTATGGGCGAATACCTTAATTCAAGCGCCGGGCTTGGCTACCTTATCATTTATGGCGGGCAGATTTTCAAACTTGACCTTGTTATGGCCGCCATCGTTGTACTTTGCGTTTGCGCCAGCCTGATGTACTTTCTTATCGCCGCCCTTGAACACTTTATTAACAAAAAATTCGGCAATTAAAAACCCGCGGCGCGGTAAGTTAAAAGTTTAAACTTTACTTTATATGCATTTTCCGCCAACGACGTTGTTAAGCGTGTAAAGGTTTTTGTTAAACTTGCGTTTCGCGCTTAATGCGTCGGCGATTGAAACGGCGATGATTTCGTCTTTAACGATACCAACTGCCCCGCTAAGGTTTTTCTTTAACAAGTCAACAGCCTTTGATGCAAAACGAAGCGCCAAAATTCTGTCAACCGCTGACGGACTGCCGCCGCGCTGAATGTGGCCAACCACAAGCGGACGTGACTCTATCCCAAGTTTATGGTTGATGTACGCGCTTAGGTCATTTGCGTCAAAGGTTTTTTCGTTTACGATAACAAGGCACGAATTTTTACCAAGTTCTTTGCATTTTTTAAGGGCGGCGCACACGTCATCCTTGCTGACCTTAATTTCGGGCACCAACACGATTTCAGCCCCAACCGCCGCGCCAACGTTAAGCGCAATGTCGCCACATTCGGCGCCCATAACCTCGATTATTGACGGGCGTTCGTGGCTCATCGCGGTATCGCGGATGTTGTTAATAAGGCCGGTAATGGTGTTTACCGCCGTGTCAAACCCAAGGGTAAGGTCGGTGTAAAACAGGTCGTTGTCAATCGTTCCGGGGATGCAAGCCACCTTAACGCCAAGCTTAGACAATGCCAGCGCGCCAGCAAAAGACCCATTTCCGCCGATAACAACCAGCCCATCAACGCCATGACGCGCAAGGTTCTCAGCCGCCTTTTTTTGCGCGGCTTTTTCTTTAAATTCTTGACAGCGCGAAGTAAACAACACCGTTCCGCCCGTCTGTAAAATATTACCAACGCCCGCGCGCGTTATGTTGATAAATTCGTCTTCAATAAGGCCGCGATATCCCCTTAGAACGCCAACAACCTCAATACCATTATCAAGCGCAATCTTAGTTACTGCACGAATGCACGCATTCATCCCCGGCGCGTCGCCACCGCTTGTTAAAATCGCTATTCTTTTCATTTTGCCTCTCCTTTTTGGGTTTGTTTGTTCCCATGATTTATAATTACAAAACCGTTGTTCATAAAGGTTAATTTTGCCTTTATTTGATATTTTTACATTTATTTTTGCTTTGTTTCATCCGCTATTTCGGCCATTTTTAAGCGTGCCTCGTCAAGCGCACTTTTTTGGTTTTTTTCAACCCTTTCGGCCATTTTAGCGCGCTTTCTTATGCCACTAAGTTTCTCTTCGGGCTTTTTAAAGGCCGCAATTATGCCAAGGTCAGACCTGTTGGTGTCTAAAATCGGGTTAACCCTGTCACCAGTTTCTTGCGCACGCCATACGGAAAAATTCTTATCATCTTCACCATGTGCGGACTTATATAATTGCAAATAGGTATCTCTTTCAATCGCTTCTTTAAGGGTAGACGGGCGCGTTGGTTTTAGTCCGTCTTTTTCATCTTTAAAACCAAACCTTTTTGCAGCCAACTCCATAATCTTTTTCATTTTTCGGCCAGTCGGGTCGCTTGCGCTCACCGCCTTTTTATAGTCATCGCTGTATTTGCTCATTCCGCAAAAATCTAAAAGTTGTTGCATGTAAACTCGCGATGCGATTATTCCCGCCGCATCGGCATCAATTTCAAAAACAAACTCATTGTGTCCGCCACCCGCGTCATAATAGTCCGCAACGCGCACATCTTTTCGCGCCTCATTTTCAAGTTTTGAAAGCGCGGCCGCCTCATTTGGCCTCTTTTTAAGATTGCTCTCAGCCTCAGCCTGAGCAAGGTGTTCTACCTCGTGACCAATAATGGTAAACAGCCCGCTTATCGAGCGCGCACGGTCATAAAAGTCCGCGCCAGACAAACTAAGGCGTTGCGCGTCTTGATAAAGTCCGTTTTCTTGGCTTATTATAAACTTAATCTCTTGCCCCCGTTTAAAGTTGGCAAAAAACGCAAACGTCTTTGCTTCAAGTGAGTCTTCGGCCATCTTAAAACCCGTTTTTATCGGCTTACAGCCCCGTTCAGCTGCAATCACTCGGGTCAGCGCCGCGCTTATCGCGATAACGGTTTCAAGGTTGTTTTCAGGTTCCAGCCCACTTTCTAAAATCTGTTTAAGCTGGCTAAACACCTTGCGCTTAACGCCACCAATCACGCGACTATCGGTCAAATCAAGGTCGTTAATGTTATCAACAACCTCCTCAGTGTCAGCAATAACGCCGCTTGCATAGTTGTCAAAAAGTACTTTTTTCATCTCTTTCCTATTTCGTTATAAGTTTAACATTATCTTCACCAAGCACCGATTTCAGTTCGCCTAAAAGCGCATCGCTTGGGTCAACGGTAACGCCGTTGTTATAAAGCTTTCTGTCCCACTGAACAAAGGTAGCCACTCCCCCGCCCGAACTTAAAAGCAACTGCATAATCTTAGCGTGCGTTGCTGGGTCAAAGATATTATATTGAAGATAAAGCGTTTGTTTTGGCTTTTTAACCTCGTCTTCTTGTTTAAGCGCCGCCGCCTGAACCTTTGGCTGTTCGTTGTTCCAAAATTCAATGCGCTCAGCAACAACGCTTGGCTTTTCGCCCGTGCGTATGCTTATGCGACCAAAAATCGTGCACATCGCGTCTTCAACCAAGTCAAGTTTAACCTTTTCATAAACCTTATTAAACACCATAACTTCAAGGCTGCCATAGTTGTCTTCAAGTTTAATGGCCGCCATCGGCTTGTTGCCCTGCTTGGTATAAAGTTTGCGTATCTCGGCAATCATACCGCCGCACGTCACGTTTTCACCATCGGTTACGCCATAGTCAAAAGACTGTTCACTGTCTTCACCATCGGCCGTCATCGTTTCTTCTTCGTCAGGCAAGGTGATCATACTTGAATTGAAGGTAAAGTGTTTCATCTTGTCAACAAAATCGTCAAGCGGATGCCCTGAAATATAAAGCCCCAAAACCTCTTTCTCTTTTTTAAGTTTTGTGCGCTTATCATATTCATTAATATTAGGATAATCAAGCCCAGCGTTATCACTTTCGCCAAGCGTTTCAAACATAGAAAACTGGCCAAGCGCCTTGCTTTTTTGGTCTTTGGCAACGATACTCATCGCCTTTTCATAAACGCACGCAAGTTGGCTGCGCGTTTTGCCAAAACAGTCAAACGCACCCGAAAAAATCAGGCCTTCAACAACGCGTTTATTAATGCCAAGCGGCATCGCACGCTCTAAAAAATCCATAAGGTCACGGAACTTGCCATGCGCGTCACGCTCCGCAATAATCGCCTTACAAACGTTTTCGCCGCTGCCTTTTAATGCGCTAAGACCAAATCGAATGGTCTTACCTTCGGTTTTAAAATACGCGCCACTTTCGTTAATATCAGGTGGCAAAACAGGGATTTTTTCTTCTTTACAATGCGTTACATAGTTAATTATTTCATCAATCTTGGTGATGCGGTTATTCAGCACCGACGTTAAAAACTCAGCTTCGTAATACGTTTTTAAATAGGCCGTTTGATACGCCACATACGCATACGCCGCCGAGTGCGACTTATTAAAAGCGTATTTAGCAAAGTTAGCCATTTCTTGCCAAACCTGAATGGCAATATCCTCGGGGATTCCGCGAGCCACCGCTCCCTCAATTGGCGGGCTGACCTTACCGTGGTCAACGATTTCGCCGCGGCCGTGCAAAAACACTTCCCTTTCGGCCTCCATCGCCTTAACCTTCTTTTTACCCATCATACGCCTTACATTGTCGGCCTGCCCCAAAGTGTATCCCGCCATATCCTGAACGATACGCATAACTTGCTCTTGATAAACGATACAGCCATACGTTACGTCTTCAATATGCTCCAAAATTGGGTGCGCGTACGTCACGTCCTCTGGGTGATGCTTGTTGTGAACGTATCTTGGAATAATATCCATTGGGCCGGGTCTAAAAAGACTGATACCCGCAATAATATCTTCAAGACACGTCGGTTTAAGCTCTTTCATAAACTTTTGAAAGCCGCCACTTTCAAGCTGAAACACGGCCTTGGTGTTACCGCTTGCGATAAGTTTAAAAACCTCAGGATCATCATAGTTCATTTTATCAAAATCAATATGAACGCCGTGATTTTCTTCGATATATTTAATGGCCGTTGTTATATCGTTTAAGTTTCTAAGCCCCAAAAAGTCCATCTTCATGTGGCCAAGACGCTCCATATCAACGCCAACAAACTGGGTGGTTATATCCTCGCCATTTCGGCTTAACGGGATAATGTCGCCAAGTTTAAATGGGCTAACGATAACGCCGCACGCGTGGGTTGAGGTCTGCCTTGGCGCGTCTTCAACCTTGCTTGCAATGTCAACAAGCCGCTTTATCTGTGGGTCGCGATACATCTCAACAAGCTCAGGCACTGAATAATCAACGCCATAATCTTTGTCGCCCTCTTTGGCGTGATAAAGCCCAAAAACCTTTTTAATTATCTGCGGTTTGGTTACAGTGTTTGGCATAAGTTTAGTAATCTTGTCGCCCTCGCTGTAAGGCATACCAAGAACGCGGCATACGTCTTTTATTGCGTTTTTAGCGGCCATCGTACCAAACGTTATGATTTTTGCAACGTGGTCTGGCCCATATTTTTGTTTAACGTATTCAATAACTTCTTCACGCCTATCGTCTGAAAAGTCAATATCAAAGTCTGGCGCAGAAACACGCTCGTTATGCAAAAATCGCTCAAAAAGCAGGTCATATTTAAGCGGGTTAACGCTTGTTATGCCAATAGCGTACGCAACAACGCTTCCCGCGCCCGAACCACGCCCGGGGCCAACTGGTATGCCCATCTCTCGCGCCGCATTAATATAATCGCGAACGGTAAGAAAATAGTTAACAAAGCCCTTGTTTATAATCAAGTCCTTTTCTTTTTCGATACGCGCACGAATTTCGGGCGTAACCGTTCCATAGCGTTTGATTAATCCCGCTTCTAGCAGCTCGTTAAAATAGTCAAGATTATCCTTGCCATCAGGCGCGTGATAGTCAGGAAAATTATAGTGGTTTTTATCAAGATACTCAAAAACAACGTCGCATTTATCAGCAATCTCGTTAGTGTTTAAAATCGCGTCTTCATCATCCGGCAGTGCTTTAAGCATCTCGTCATAGTTTTTAAGATAAAACTCGTCATTTTCAAACTTTAATCGATTTGGGTCGTCAAGTGTTTTACCCATCTGCACGCACATCAAAACGTCTTGCGCCTCAGCGTCCTCACGATTAATGTAATGCACGTCATTGGTCGCGATTTTTTTGATGTTATATTTTTTCGCAAACTCCCTTAGATACGGGTTAACAAGCCTTTCAATATCAAGGCCGTGGTTTTGAAGTTCGATATAAAAGTCGTCGCCAAAAACCTCTTTAAACCACAAAACTTGCTCCTCGGCACCCTTAATATCGCCCTCAGCAATAAGCCTTGAAACCGTGCCCGCAACGCACGCCGTTGTGCAGATTAGCCCCGCGCTGTGCTCTTTAAGCGTTGGATAGTCTATGCGCGCCTTGCCATAATAATACCCGTCAGTAAAGCCAATCGTGTTAAGTTTTGAAAGGTTATAAAACCCCTCTTGGTTTTTAGCAATAAGAATAAGGTGGTCAGCGCGCTGTCTGCCTTGTTTTACGCGCAAATCTTCTGCAACATAAAACTCACAGCCAAGTATCGGCTTTATCCCCTGCGCGTGGCACTCGTCATAAAACGGAATGGTGCCATACATATTGCCATGGTCCGTCATCGCAACGGCCGTCATCCCCATCTCTTTACAGGTTTTAACAAGTTTGCCAATGCGCGCGAACCCGTCAAGCAGGCTATATTCTGTGTGAACGTGTAAGTGAACAAAATTTTTATCCATCATTTTCTCCTAAGTCTTTGGCAATTTGAATAAGCTTTTTAAGCCTTAAACTTACCGCCACACGCGTCAAGTTTCCGCCCAAAATTTCGGACAGTTCCGCTAGGCTCGCCTCGGGGTTATTAATCCTTGCCCGCGCCACCTCATAAAGGTTAGCTGGGAGGTTATCTATCCCAAGCGTGCTGTCAATCTGCTCAATCGCCTGCATCTGCTTAACGCTTGCAGATACCGTTTTGTCAAGATTAGCGCTTGCACAATTGCTTTGGCGGTTAATGTTGTTTCTAACCGCGCGTTCAACCTTTTTGTTTTCAAGGTTAAGCATGCTTGCAACCGCACCAAGGTGGCCAAGCGCCAAACTTATCGCGTCGCTCCCCTTGATATAAACAACAAAACTTGTGCCGCGCTCAATCATCTTTGAAATTATGTCAAGTTCGCCTAGGTAAGCACAAATGTCCTCGGCGCGCTCAATATTCGTGCACACCCATTCCATATGATACCCCGATTTATTCCCTTCAGTAGGGACTGAAATTGACCCTGCGCCAACAAACGCCCCCGCCAAAAACGCCTTTTTACAGTTATCGTCAACGATAAGGTGTCTGTCAAGCGTTGGGCTTATTTCAAGCTCGCCATTTTTGTCAAACCTCGTTATACCAAGTTGACGCAAAATGTCTGCCCCAACCTCGCCAACCGTCAGTTCGTATTTCGTTTTCGCGCCGTCAAGCCCCGTGATTTTAAGCGCCTTTTTGTCAATTTGAAAAGCGGTTTGAAGCTGAGTTTTAAACGCCTCTAAAAATTTGACGTTTTCACTTGTTAACAAAAATGACAATTTTCTGTTAGCAACTACCAAACTCCCCGCTGACAAAATCTCACCCGCAAGCATGCAAAATAACGCGTCAGTGTCACGCGGTTTGCTTAAAATCTCCATTTTAACAGCATTTGAATATGACATACTTTACCTTTTGTTTGTTAATTTTCTGCCTTTTTTCTTAATCTTTTTGGAACGTAATCAGCGCCGAAATTGACTATCCTTTCGTGCGGAATGTTATATTTTTCAACTTGCGCCAAGGCATTGTCAACCTGTGCCACGCGGTCTTTTCGGTGCGCGTCGCTGCTTATTATAAACTTAACTGGCGTTTCGAGCATTTCTTGCATCTGCTTGTCAGAAAACCTAAAATGACGCGTGTTGATTTCAATCAACGTGTCCGTTTTGGCGCACTCCTCCGCCACCCGCTTACAATCAACTTGAATATATTCACAAAGGTGCGTGATAAAGTCAACGTTATAGCGATTAACCAAGTTTATATAGGCCTGCGTTTGCCTTTCTATCTGCGCCTTGGTTTTAGGGAAAAGGCCAAACGGTTTAATGATGTTGTTAATCGTCCCGCGGTGATAGCCAACGATCAAGAGGTCAAGCGTTTCAATCTCTTTCTGCGTTAAATCAATCTTGCCATCGCGCCCGATAAGGTTGGCCTCAATCCCAAGATACACGCGTTTTAACTGGCCTTTTTTGTTAATTTCGTCAATCTCAATACGCGCTTTATTGATGTTTTTGCGGCGTATGCCAAACGCAAGGTGTCTTGGGCCGTGGTCAGTTATCGCAAGAAAAGACAAACCCTTATCTTTTGCCGCCTCAACCATCTCTGCGATGGTGTTTTTTCCGTGGTTAAATTTACTGTAAATTGTATGGGTGTGATAATCTCCCGTTATTGTCATCAGTTTCTCCTTTGATTAAAACCTCTAAGGTAAGTTTAAGGCCGAATTTAAGTTTGACCTCATCGCGAATGATTTCAATCAGTTTTAGTATGTCTGTGCAGGTCGCCCCGCCCGTGTTTACGATAAAATTTGCGTGAATTTCGCTTACTCGTGCGCCGCCAACGCTAAGGCCTTTAAGCCCCGCCTGGTCAATAAGAAACCCCGCTGGGAAGTTTTCAGTCCGCTTAAATATGCACCCAGAAGACGGTTCTTTGGGCTGAGTTTTATCTCGCCGCTCAAAAAATTCTTTCATTTGGCCGATAATTTCAGGCTTGCTTTTGCGTTCAAGATTAAATTCAACTTTAACAACAACATCGCCCGTATTAAGCTCCGCCGAGTGATACGAAAAGCCGCATTCGCTTGGTTTAAGTTTAACGATTTCATTTTCTCTTAACACCCAAACGGCCGCGACTACGTCCGCTAAACTATGCCCAAACGCGCCCGCATTGCACGCCGTTGCTCCCCCAATTCGCGCGGGGATACCAACCGCCCATTCAAGCCCAGAAAGGTTGTTGTTTGTTGCGATTTGAAGCACACGTGAAAGTCGCTCGCCGGCCAAAATAGTAAGTTTAGTTCCGCTTACGCGTGCGTGACCAACAAGGTTCTCGGTTGAAATAACCACTCCCCTAAACCCCGCGTCTGAAAACAGCACATTACTGCCCCCGCCAAGCACAAAATAGTTAAGGCCGTTTGCGCAAACAAAGTTTATTACGCGCCTAAGCTCGGCAACCGAATTCGGGCAAACAAGCCAATCAGCCGCGCCGCCAACCCCCATCGTGGTGTAGCGCGAAAGTGGTTCAGATAGTTTAACGCGCGCAGGACTTATAACCCTTGCCCAGTCTTTAATTGTAACACCCATAGTTTACCCCATTTTTACGATATTTTCAATCTTTTAAGCCTATCTTGAGAAAATTTTTTGTTTTTAGATACTTTGCCTAAACCGCCAAAACTTTTAGCGGCTTTTTAAGTTTTTTACGCGTTTATTTTTTGTTTTAACCAAAAAGTTTAAGCGGAATGATATTTTCAGCCTGCTTTTCAATTATTTTAAGCGTCCCGCTTTCGTACACGCTTAAAGTAGTTGGGCTAAGCAGCCCCAGCCCCGCCACCTTGTTTTGAACGGCCTCGCTTAAAACAAACTCAATAAATTTATTCGCCGCCGCGCGCTCTTTATCGGTGTTAGATTTATCCGCGCCCAAAAAGCAAACCATATCCGTAAAGTGCCCAAGTGCCTCGAAATACACATCCTCAACCGCGCCCGTTAAAACCTTGTTTTCAAGACGTATTATGTCTCGCATAGTACCCGCCAAAATCGCAGCATCGCCCGTTAAAAACTTGCAGTATGCGTCATAGGTTGAAAGTTTTTCACAATCAGGGTAGATGCCTAACTCGTGCGCCTCATCAAACCCGTCAAGCGCTCTTAAATTCAAAAGCGCAGTTGCCTCCGCCGCGCCGCCATAAACACATGAATAAATTTTCTTCTCTTTTTTGCGCAACTTTTTTATTTGCCCTGAACTAAACATAACACTTGAAAGACTTGACACGTTTTCGTGCATTTCAACATTTTTGCCAACCGTCAGCGCAACATAAACTGAGTACACAAATGGAACGGCCAGCCTTGTTTCACCCTTGTTTCCAACCGTTTTAAAAGCCTTTTTAAGATTAATGTCAAGCGCGTTTAGGTCAGACAGTCTCTCTAAAAGCGCAGTTTCAGCGCCTTTTGAAAAGCTGTAAAGGTGCGCGCGCTTGCCTTGGTTTAGCTGGTTTAAAAACTCGTCAAGGCCAAACTCTTTTATCAAAACGAACACGCCGGGGTTCTTTTTTTCAAATTCAATCGCCCGATTTTCAAGCCACCGTGCACGCGAAACTCGGCCGCCCTCAAACGTCTCTACGTGCCAAAGTTCAAGAATTTCGCTTGCAGCTTCTCGCGCACCGCCAAAGTTCTCGTTAATCGCATTTCCGCCAGTTTTGAATTCAAGTTTAGGCACAAAAATAGCGCCGCACACAACACACGTCACCGCCAAAATCCACCCCAAAGCCTTAAAAATCGCCTTAACCTTTTTCACCGCGCCCACCTTTATTTCTGTCTATTATTGCTGCCTACTTACGCCTAAGCCCGAACTGGTTAAAGCCTTTTGTTTGCACCCTAACCCGCACTGGTTTCAGCCCATTTTACTTTATTAAAGCATACTCGCGCATCACAAAAAAAATAACAAAAAAAACCACTTCAAGCGATTACCTCAAAGTGGATTAATTTCAATTTTTAATTAGTATTAGTTCGCGCTTATAACCAACACAACGTTAGCATACGCCGTGGTCTGCAAGTCGCCATTTCGGTCAAAAACCTTAACATACAGGCGATACACGCCCTCTTGCGTTGCGCTCAACTCGCTTGCCAAAACGTATTTGCCCGCGGCCGAATTGTATTTAAGTTTCTGCGCCCTGAAAGCAGTTATCGTCATTTGTGCTGACTCGCTTACAGCACTTTCCCACGTCTCATTGTGCGCACCGTTTGCCGCGATTTCAAGTTTGGTGCGGTGCTCAAACCCATAGGTCACCTTGGCATCGTCAGGCAGGCTTTCGCTTATAACAAAACACAGCGTGCCCGTCTCTTTTGACATGAAAACAACGCCAAAATTTAAGGTGTTCGCGCGGTTTATCGCCGTCTGCGCCCTAAGCTTATAATTAACGTTAAGCAGGTTAATCTCAACCGTCGTGCTGCCAACAATCGTCATCGTGCTTTCGCCCGTGGCGGCCGTTTCTTCAACAAACAACTCGATTTTAAGGCTGTACTTGCCATCCGCGATAACGTTATACGGAATATTAAGGCTCAGGCAAATGTTGCTTTCGGCCGTGGTATCAAACGCGAAACGCTTTGTTTTGTCCCAATCGTCGCCAACCTTGGTTTCGGCGCTTGCTGTCGTACCATTGAAAAGTTCAACCTTGGCGTCTTGCGGAATGCCCGTCGCGCCAACGAAAGACACCCTTACCCCGCGCCCTTTTTGGCTTAGGCTTGTGTCAAGCGCGCCGTTTGGCTTGATATTAACGCTGATAATTTCGTTCGTTTGGGTATAAAGTTTGCTGTTTTGCGCCGCCGCCGACACCGTAAATTGCGTACTTACTGCTGAAAAAGTAAGCGCCTTGCTCCAAACCGCCGAACTTGCGCCGTTAACCTTGCGCGTCAGTTTAATTTTGTAAGACCCCGCCGTAAGCGTGCTTGAACTTGGCAAAGAGATTGAAAATTGCAAGGCCTCATTAGCCGTCTGCCCCGCCGTATAGCCCGCCGAAAAAATCTCGCCGCCATACGTGAAATCGGCCACGTCAATATTGTTTTCAGCGCTTGCATTGCTGTATCTATAAATCTTAGATTTGCCCGCGCCGCCTGTGCCGAAATCGATTAAGTCAAAATACGTTTCTTTCGGGAAGTTGACACCCGTACCACTCGCGTTTTCAAGCGACAAAACATACGTTACGCCCGTCTGCGCCGTCCATGACCCATAAAATTTAACGGTAAACGCGCCATTGGTTGCCACCGACGAATCTGCGCCCGACGTCAACTCGCTTGACTGCGCCCCGTTTTTAACATACACCGTTGAAAGGTCAGCCGCCGCCACCTTCGCGCCGCCAACCGCAAACAAAGAAAGGCTTAAAATAAAAGCCAAAACAAACCCAATCGCCTTTACTGCACAACCCTTCCCACTTTTCATATCAAATTAATTATACCTTTCTTCAAAAACCCTGTCAAACAATTTAGCCCAAAATCTAATTATTATCTCACCGCTTTTAGTATGTGTTCAAAAACACCTTTTAATAAACGCACCAACTAATTTGGCCTAAAAAAGCATAAAAAAAGCACCTTAATTTCGGCGCCAAAGAAACATTATTTAACTTTACCTATGAAAATTTTAACATTCCCTTTTTTCATTGCTTTCTCCTTTAGGAAAAGATACAATCATATCTTATCTTATTCGACAATATTTGTCAAACTTTTTACACAACAAATTTGCACAAATATTTGTTTACATACCCCCTCGTTAATGAAAAAATTTAACATTGCCACGCTTCACTAGCAATGACAATTAGCAGTAGGTTATTTTAGTAACGACGACA
>ULRP01040052.1_pt1 | contig 24518 bp, 21 predicted proteins | sample 1955521 | NCBI WGS metagenome assembly ULRP01 (sample SAMEA4835685, study PRJEB28245) | human gut metagenome | biome: gut microbiome; material: fecal sample | place: Denmark | collected 2008
AATCACATGCATTTGAAAAAAATGAATCTATTTTTTGTTTTAAAATCTCTCTTTTTTTATTAGAAAAATCATTATTTTCTCTTAATTTATCAGCTAAAAAATAATTTGCTTCTTTTGGATTTTTTTTATAAAGTTCATCTATTTCTTTCCATTTTTTTCTTGAATACATTTCCTCAAATTTTCTTTTTAATCTTTCTTTTTCCTTTATTTCTTCATAAAGTGATTCTCGGCGCTTTTGGGGATCAAGCAATGAATATAAAATAGAGTATCCCCAATGATAACGTTCAAATTTATTGCACAATGTCTTATTTATGATAGAATTTGAAAAATCTTGCATAGCATTCAAAAAGCTACCGCTATATGAAAGGATTTTATAACAACCTTTCAAATATTCATAAGATTCAATAACGCCAATTTGTTCTTTATACGCTTTCTTTAAAGAATCAATATCTTTTAATTTATTTCTTCTTTTTATCCATTCTTTTTGGCGCCGCGCCAATAACTCAGGATAGCGTTGATTATACTGATCCGAATCGATTGGGTTTTCCTTTCGCATTTGTTGATACATGGCATTATATTTATCCGCCATCTCTCTGTCCAATTCTGCCAGTTCCGCATCGGAACAGATCAGCTTTTCAACTTCCGTCGTTGCCTTTGCGCAATCAAAACTCGGTGATATCACGCTATTTTTTGATATTTCCCGTTCACTCTTTAATTTCTTTTCCGTCTTTAGCGCCGAACAAGAAACAATCAGAAAAAACGAACATAAAATACAGCCTGCCAGGCCGATTGCTTTTAAGGGGCGGATCATGTAAAATACCTTTCTGTAATAATGATGATATCAGGCTATCAGAGAAATCACATACCGTCAAGAGAATTATTTGACAAATATACAACCTTTGATTGTATTATCTTTCTCTAAGACTTTCGGACGCATATTCTTTAAACGGTGTCAGGATTATTTCTATCAAACGGCGACGACCCGTCTTGATTTCAGCTGACACGCTCATGCCGGCGGACAGGCGGACGTCTTTGTCTTCCACACGAATGGTGTCCCGCAACATCGATATACGTGCTATGTAAATTAAGCCGAGCTGTTCGTTTTCAACCGCATCACGCGATAAATGAACCAGTTTTCCTTGAATCGTTCCGTAGCGCGTATATGGAAAACTGTCTATCTTGATACTGACATTTTGACCTTCTTTGACAAATCCGACATCTTTGTTTAAAACCATGGCTTCGACTTCCAATATGCTGTCGGACGGTACCAGTTTCATCAATGTCTGCGCCGGAGTCACCACCCCACCAACCGTATGAATTTCCATTTCCTGAACAATTCCGTCAACGGGAGCCTTGATCGTCGTCAGACCGTCAATCCATTGCGCGTTCGCGTATTCGTCTTTTAACAGTTTTTCTTTATTGGACGCTTCTTGCAAACGATAAAGCAGATCGTTTTTAAAATTAAGCTCCTCCTGATCTCTTTGTGTTGCCAAAACTTGCAATTTCGCTTCTATTTCCGCCAAGGTCTTGTTTTGAACGGATAAGTCTTCTTCGTACTGAATCAACTCCTTTTCTTTTTCTAAAAAAAAGGATTTTGCTATACTGCCTTTTTCATAAATATCACGATATTGATCCACACGAAAACGAACATTCGGCAATAAACGCTCTATCTTTTTTATCGAAGCTTTCGCCGTTTCCTTTTCCGCTTTTGCCTGAACAATCTGATCATCAATGACGGCCAGTTGCGCTTTAATCTTGTCCGCTTCGTTTTTTAACATCCGTTTGTTCTTTTCAATCAATTCTTCCGAAGCTTTTAAAGGCGGTATAAAGGTTTTCAACGGATCCGCCGTCAGTAACGCCGACAAACGCGCCACATCCATTGAAGCAAACAATAATTCCTGTTCCAATCGAACTCGATTGACTTCCGCGTCTTCAAACTTAATCTGAACAAGAGGATCCCCCTTTTTGACAAACTGCCCGTCACGAACGAAAATATCATCGACAATACCGCTTTTTAACGGTTGAATCAGCTTGTTGTGTCCGCTGGAAATAATCTTGCCCGGAGCTATGGCAATAATATCCACTTTACAGATCAAACTGAGCAATAACGCAAAACAAAAAACACCAACGATCGCATACATCGTGGCTCGCCCTAAAGGAGACGGCGGCGTTTCCGTAATTTCCAATACAGCCGGCAAAAACTGTTGTTCCAAAGACGGTTTATTGTTCATATCGCTTCTCCGTTCATTTGGCATTTCCACAAATAACCGTAACGGCTGTCCGGACGGGTCAACAAATCGGTATGCGATCCTTGTTCGATTATCCTGCCCTTCTCTATCACAACGATACGATCGCACGTTCGAACCGTGGATAAACGATGCGCTATAATAAAAACTGTTCTGTTCTTGCCGATCGCCGCCATGTTCTTTTTGATTAAAGATTCCGATTCATAGTCTAAAGCGGATGTCGCTTCATCAAAAATCAAAATCCGCGGATTGACCAGTAAAGCTCGCGCAATCGCGATTCTTTGCCGTTGACCTCCGGATAAAGACGCGCCGCGTTCTCCGATAATCGTGTCATATCCTTCAGGCATTTCAGCGATAAAATCATGTGCGCCTGCCATTTTCGCAACTTCTATAATGCGATCAATCGGCTGAACGGGATCGGCTAAGGCAATATTGTCACGCACTGAGCGGTTTAATAATGTATTTTCTTGCAAAACAACACCGATTTGTCGCCTTAACCAAGACGGATCGGCTGTCGATATATCTATATCGTCAATCGTAATACGCCCCGTTTCCGGCAAATACAGCCGCTGGATCAGCTTTGTCAGCGTGCTTTTCCCCGATCCGGAAGACCCTACGATCCCTATGCTTTCACCCGACATGACATGTAAAGAAATATCCGACAACACTTGAGGTTTATCCAAAGCATAACGAAATGAAACGTTCGTAAACTTTACATCGCCTTTTAACGAAAGAGACGGAGCCTGCCCCGAATTCACAGCCGGCTCGGCAGGCGTGTTTAAAACATCTCCTAACCGGTCGATTGAAATGCGCACTTGTTGAAAATCCTGCCATAATTGAGCCAAACGCAAAATCGGCGCCGCCACATGACCGGCCAACATATTAAATGCGACTAACTGACCAACCGTCATTTTTCCTTCTATGACCAACTTCGCCCCGAAAAACAAAGTCAAAGCGGAGGTTGTTTTTTGAATGAAGCTGATCGCATTATGGCAAATATTCGCCAGATTGGACACTCTGAACGAACTGGCGACATATGCGGCCAGCTGTTCTTCCCATCTGCGGACGGATTGCGGTTCAACCGCTAAAGCTTTTAATGTTTCTATCGCTGAAACGGATTCAACCAAAAAAGCCTGATTTTCAGCCCCGTGCTTGAATTTTTCCTCCACACGTTTATGCAAAACAGGTGAGGCCAATAACGATAAAACAATATAAAACGGTATGGATAAAGCGACAATCAGTGTCAAAAACGGCGCGTACAGCAGCATAACGATAAAAAAAACAATCGTAAACGCCGTGTCAATAACTAACGTTAACGCAGATCCCGTTAAAAAATTCCGAATATTTTCCAATTCCCGTACTCGCGCCACTGTATCACCGACACGTCTTGACCCGAAATACGCTAAAGGTAACGCAAGTAAATGTTTGAATAACTGCGCACCCAGTTCAACATCAATCCGGTTCGTTGTGTGTGAAAAAATATATGTCCGCAAGGTGCTTAAAATACACTCGAATACCGTCATGCAAATTAACGTAAAAAAGATAACGTCTAAAGTGCTTAAACTGTGATGAACCAAAACTTTGTCGATAATCACCTGAAACAATAACGGTGACACCAATGCAAATATTTGTAAAAATAAAGATGATAAAAGAACTTCGCCAAACAGTTTTTTATATTTAAGAACTGCCGGAACAAACCATGATATGTCAAACCGCCGCCATAGATTTTTAATGTTCTGCCGCGATGTAAATAAAATTATCCGACCCGTCCAGATTTTTTCAAAATCCTGCGCTGAAAGAATCTCGGGCTTTCCTTTTTCGGGATAATGTATCAAAACCTTATCCGGCGAATACTTTGCCAATATAAAATAACGACCCTCCGGAGAACAGGCTATTACGGGCAACGGCGTTTTCGATAAACGTCCGATCGAGCTTTGAACGGCCTTCGCTTTTAAATCTAAAATTTTCGCACTGCGTAAAATATCCGTTTCATTAAACGGTCTTGATCCGTTACCCGATAAATGCCGGAGCTGTTGCGGATTTGTTTTACGTTCGAATAACTGAGCTATAACGGTCAGGCACAACAGACCGGTATCCGGATTTTTATCCATAAATAATTCCTAATAGTTGTATACAACAAAACAATATATCAATATATTATACATTGTTTGATGATATGCAATCATTAAAATGAACGTTGTAAAGAAATTCCATTTTTTTGTGCAATCTCTTCAAGTTTCCTTCTCTGTTTGTAGCGGATCGTTTTACGTTTGCGCGGAATAACCATCTGCGTCAGAGAAAAATTCCTGTCTTGGAAGCGTGTCGCCTGCATCTCCCAACCGAACTCTTTGGCGACTTCGACCTGATGTTGGCGGAGCATTTGAAGCTGTGGCTTTTTGAATTTCAGACGATCCCGACCGTTCGACATTTGAAGCAGAATATGCCCGTGCGTTGCCGATTGATGTGTGTGAACGGCGTATAAATACCGGTATCCTTTTTTCGCAAACGGCTCCATATACCGTTCAACAAACCGATACCCCTCCTCCTCGCCAACCTTCATCCTTTTTGGGAAAGACACGATCAGATGAACCATCAGATTGCCGTTTTTCCGACGTTGTTTCATCTGATACGCGTCTATCGTTTCGTTCAGTTTTTCCATCTGGATCAGTCGCCGTTCGTCGTCATAAACACGAGCGTCTTTTTCCATTCCCTCCGAACCGTGAGCAATATACTGCAAAGTGTTTTTCACGCCCTGAACGGACTTGATATAAAACGCGACTTTAACCATCGCTTCCGGAATGGGAACTTTGAAAGAAAGGGTCGCCTTCTGTTTTGCCGGCGGAGGATAATCAATCGGAAAACGTTGATGTTTAACATAAATCCCACGGATATGTTCGTCTAACCAGTTTCGCTTATTCGCCATAATACGCCGCCAAAAGTCTGTTGATTTTATCCCGAAGCGCGTGAAGTTCACGACAAACCCGCCGCAAATCCTGCAACGTTTTTTCTTCAAGCGAGTCCTTTTTTATCAGCGTCGTGTTCAAAGCGCGGACGGCTTGGTTGGTGTTAACTCCGACCTTTCGGGCTTGTTCTTCAAGCTTTGTCAGCAGGAGGATTTCGTCATAGTGCGGGATTTTCATCTGATGAATCCCGGCAAGAATGAACAACCGGATCAAACGGGACGGACATTGTTTTTCGGCGATGAGCGCGTCCCAAATTTCTTTTTCTATTCTGAACGATTTACGCAACATTGGCATCTTTAGCCTCGCAATAAAGTCGTTCAAGCGTGTGTGACGGATAAAATTTTACAGTTATTTCAGGGCAATTTCAAGGGCGGGCTGGTGGGGCAATTTTCGCCTTTTTCGTCGGACGAAAAGGCTATCCTGCAAAAAAGTAGCCTTCAATAAAATCAATCATTTGCAAATCAGCCTCAAAACAGCCTTAAACCCGACCTCGCCCGCCCGACCGCCCTTTATTGATGACTGTTCAAACGGTGTCGCCGCGTGTGCGGCGACCGATTTTTTTCGGAGAATACGGCTCTATTCTGAGCCGTATTCTTTCTGCCTGAGATAAATTTTAGGAAGAACCTTCTTTTCAAAATAAACATCGAAAGCTTCATTTAAAAGACGCTTTTCCATAGCAAAAAAAACTTCCGCCAGCCAACCGCTTTTTGCAAGTTCCCGTAATGCCGGTAAATCCTCTTCCGGTACTTTGCCGCCGTGAACGAAACAGAACAAAACAGTATCAAATTTTACATCATCGCGTTCTTCAAAGTCGGGCAAGAACTCCTCGATCAAATCCCAATACAGCATTGTTCAGCCCTCCCTGATGACCTGACCAACGGGGCAAGGCGTGAAAAACAAATCCAATTCCGCAAGCTCCAAAAGCTCTTCAATAGAGATGTATCCGGCCTCGAAACCGTATCCGAAACTCGCCCAACCGAACGCCTGCATTTGTTTGTCGGAGGTGTCTTTTTCGACGATATAGCCATCATAAGAGCCGACAAAATAGTGCAGTTGAGCCAAAGCGTTTTTGCCTTGCCCGTCCGTTTCATAGACTTGCGGGATCGTTTTGATGCGCTCGGCAAGATTAAGAATAAGGTCGGCGAACGCTCCGGCTTCTTCCGAATGATACAGATTGTCAATGAGTGTTTGAGCCTGCCGAACCGGCATAAACGGTTTAAGCGTCGTTTTCAATTCGGTTAAAGCTTGGTCGATTTTATCAGTCATTTTAAAAGCTCCTTCTCTATAAAAAGCACTTGTTAAAGGGTTTTTGGCATTGCGCCTGGAACCCTTTCGAGGTGCTTCGTCGGGGAGAAGAAAGCGATTGTCATTCCAAGAAAAACGGAGGGGTGTCGCCCGACTTGCAACGACATGGGAGCGAAAGTCGGGGAAACCGTTTTTCTTCCATCAGGCGACAGGGAATTGACAATCAAGATTGAAAAATTCAATCATCATATAACATAAACATTTTATCAAATTTTAATTGGTCTTTTATGCTCATAATTCTGTGTAAAAAAGCATTGTTTTCTTTTAATGATTTTTTCAAAAGATTAGATACTGTTCTTATTGTTTCTTCTGATATTGAATCCTTCTTGTAATTCTCTATATCAAAATTATTATTTTCATTTAGGTATGTTATAATATTCCCGAAAAATCCAACTATCAAATCTGATATTTGGATCATTAAATCGGTTTTAGAATCAATGAAATATACGTTATTACAAAAAGAAAGAAATTTTTTTATTGAAGATTCTTCATCAAAAAAATGTTTTGAGTTTGGAAAAAGACGTGCGCAATGTGTATAAAAATCTGAAAAATTGTCAATAAGATTTTCTTTCTCGGCATTTAATTTTTCTATAAAATAAAGTTCTTCTTGATGAACCCCTTCTGTCAAAACATCGCATAATAGTTCTTTTTCAATAATATTTAAGCATTCACAACATCGAACAGTTTTTATAAGTTCAAATAAAAAATTATTTTTTTCATTTTTTGAAACTGATGGATAATCATATTTTATAAATAGATTTTCTGTTTCTCTTAAATCTTCCCTTAAAACACTTGTTAGCAAACTTTTACAATAAAAGTTGAAAGAAGGTTCTGTTCTTATTCCGTAATCATCTATAGAGTCTATAATATCAACGATAGAAAAATAATATGGATCTAAACAGCTTAAATGTATTATAAAATTATTTTTATCAATCCAGTTAAAGAAATTTCTAACTTGTTCCGATTGAATGATATCTATTCCTTTTTTCTTATGAGAAAGATGTCTGAATTTTAGTTCTTTAATGCTTTTTTGAAAAATACCAATACTTTCTTTTAATTCTTTTTCTTCAATGTGTTTTTCATTTTTAAGAACGATTCCTCCAAGAACAAATACAGGAATTTTTTCAACATTCAATCCTTTACTTGTTAAAGTTAGTTTTCTTATATTTCCTGTTTCGTCATAATAGAAAATATATTTACCATCAACTTTCAATTTATACATTTCTACGGTTTTTAGAATACTATAATCAAAACTTTCCATAGTTTTTTGTTCATTTGTTCGGATTCTTTCATCAAAAATGGTTATAATTAGTATATGAGCATATTTAGAAGTATCAACTTTTTTCGGGCGAATCAGCATCGCTGATGGGTAAGGCATCGGGCGAAAAAGCGCATAAAAAGGAAGCGGTCAAGCCGCTTCCCTTCCCATTTCTTGGAACATCATCAGATAGTCAAAAGCCTTTTGCGCTTCGGAACAGGCTTTGAAAATCGCCTTTTTGTCGTTCTTCAAAACTTTCAGCCAAGATTGCAAATACGCCAGATTGTTTTTACTGAATTGATAATCATAACCTAAATATCCCGCGACAAATCCCGCGCCTATATCGGCAATCAGCTCCTCGAAAGCGTAATCTTCACTGCCGAATTTACCCTTAAAATCACGATTTAAACGACCTTTGTGTCCCGTGGCGTGTATTGTTTCATGCGCCACTGTGGAAACAAATCCGCTCTCTGTTTTGAATTTGTCTTTATTCGGCAACAAGACAATATCATTTTTACTGTCGTAAGCCGCCACGTTTTCGCCGTAAGAATAATAGATATCCGTATTTTCAAAGAACGCCATGACGTTTTCTTTGACCGTAAATTCGGCTTTCTCGACATCTTCGCCAAACCACTCAACCTGAGAGCCGTTAAAAACAGGATAAGAACGGGCGACACAAGCCTGATTTTCGATTATTTCAAGCTCACCTGTTTCAGAGTTTTCAACTTCGCATTTATAGGAAACGGGTTTCCAAAAAACGATAGTCGTCGATTTTTCGCCTTTTTTGACTTGGAAGCCTTTTTCCTGCCATTGCCGGTAAGTTCCCCAAACAGCAGAAGTAAAACCGTTAACGGCGGCGGCAAAGTTCAAAATCAAAATGTTAATGCCGCGATAAGCCTTTTTAGTCGTGATGTTCCGGGCGAAAGAAGAAAAGAACGGTTTTTCCCATTCGCCGGAAAAGTTTTCCAAGCGTTCAATAATGGTATTTGCGACTTGTTGAACGGTATCTTTTTTATCGGTCATTTTAAAAGCTCCTTCTCTGTAAAAAAGCACTTGTTAAAGGGTTTTTGGCATTGCGCCTGAAACCCTTTCGAGGTGCTTCGTCGGAGAGAAGAAAGCGATTGTCATTCCAAGAAAAACGAAGGGGGATCTCCCGACTTGCAACGACATGGGAGCGAAAGTCGGGGAAACCGTTTTTCTTCCATCAGGCGACAGGGAATTGACAATCAAGAAAAACAAAGACCGTACAGCAAGATCTGTTTGCAGAGTTCTTTTCTTTTTGATAACGTGAAAAAGCTTTTACAAAAAAAGTAAAAGCGGGGCTTAGAAACCCCTTATAGATAGTCGCCTGTAAATGGTGTATAGCGTCTGAAAATAATACACCGATTTCCGCAGTGGACGGATGTCGGTGTAATAAGGCTATATGCACGAAAGCATCGAGCCGTTTTATCTATAACGGTTTCTAACGTCCGCCCACCTTTTTATGAAGGTGGGTTTCCGTTTTTTAAAAGGAGACCGTTCATGCCATTCAAGCCCGAGAAAACAGGAATTAATTTTTTGTGCGACACGATTATTCTGCCGCAATATTACAATTTTGAACGGGAATCCGCTTTTAAAACGGATTTTGAGAATTTCAAAAAGATCCGTTTTGAATGTTGGAACCTCTTTATCGCCGCATATTACCTGTGCGCGCTGCAAAGCGTTTTGGGATCAATGAAAGAGGATGCCTATACTCAATTAATGAAAAAAACGATGAAGTATTTTAGAAAACAATATCCGCTGTTTGATCGGGTTTTAAAAGTCTTTTTGGATTCTTTTGATCCGGACAATCCGTCCTGCACGGAAATGGGGAAACTGCTGTCATGGAATTTATTGCAAGCACCGGAAGAACAATTATCCATGAAAGATATAAATATGGGCTGCGATATCGCCGAGACGATTTATAACTTGGTCAGCGTCATCGATCCGGAAGAAATGACAGACTTTTAACGTTTTCTCCCCTCTTTCCTGAAACATCAAGAGATAAGCAAAGTATTTTTGTTCTTCTTTTGTTCTTGTGTTTAAACACCGAATCTGATAGCTTTTGATTCGGAGGACAAGAATGACGGACAAGGTTTTTATCTGTATTGATCTGAAATCGTTTTACGCGTCCGTGGAATGTGTCGAACGCGGGCTTGATCCGTTTAAGACAAACCTTGTCGTTGCCGACCCCGCCAGAGGACGCGGAGGAATCTGTCTGGCAATTACTCCGGCGATGAAAGAGTTAGGGATTCATAATCGCTGCCGTATTTTTGAAATACCGAAAAACGTCCGATACATTACGGCTTTACCGCGTATGAAGCGGTATATGGAGGTCTCCGCGGATATTTATGGCACTTATCTGAATTTTGTCGCTCCGGACGACATACACCCCTACTCGATTGACGAAGTTTTCATTGACGCGACCAACTATCTGCATATTTACCGTAAAACGCCCAAAGAAATTGCGGTCATGTTGATGAACGCCGTCAAAGAACGAAGCGGAATATGCGCAACGGCGGGAATAGGGACAAATCTGTTTTTGGCAAAAGTCGCATTGGACATTACGGCAAAGCACGTTCCCGATCATATCGGTTATTTGGACGAACGATTGTTTAAAGAGCAACTATGGCATCACCGTCCGATAACGGACATTTGGAACATCGGCAAAGGGATAGCGTTCCGATTGGAAAAACACGGCATTTTCGATCTTTGCGGTATTGCCCATTGCGATGAACGGCTTTTATATAAAGAGTTCGGCGTGAATGCGGAATTTCTGATCGATCATGCGCACGGTCGGGAACCTTGCGAGATCAGGGATATTCAAGCCTATAAATCCAAGACGAATTCATTGTCAAACAGTCAAATTTTGTTTTTCGACTATACTTTTGAAGACGCGTTGGTTTGCGTAAAAGAAATGGTCGACATGCTTTCTTTGGAATTGATTGAAAAGCATATGATCGCTTCCGGTATTTCTTTAAGTGTCGGGTATTCGCGTGATATCGTTTCCCCGACCGGAGGATCGGAAAAATTGTCGGAACAAACATCCTCTTATGAAAAGCTCGTCAAAGAGTTTGAAAACATTTATCGCCGAACGACACGACGAAGTGTTCCCATTCGCAAACTAACCGTTTGTTTAATGAACATTACAGATGAAGATCAGTCTTTTTTACAACAGGATCTGTTTTCCGTCAGGCAAGAAGACGAAAAGGAACGTAAAATGCAAGAAGCCGTTTTGGCAATCAGGCAAAAATTCGGGAAGAACGCTTTATTGCGCGCAATCAGCTATACGGACAAAGGGACGGCGCGTGTAAGGAACAAATTGATCGGAGGACACAATGGGGGCGAGTAAAGAAGAACGGGCGCGCCAATTTTTGCCGTTCAACGCTTTGACGGGATATTATCAAATGATACTCAAACAACAGCGCGTTTCAGAACCCAGAAGAGAACTGAGTGAAGATCAACAAGCGGCTTTATCCGACAAACTCAAGCTTCTTCGGCGCAACGATCTTGTCACGGTGACTTTTTACGATACGGACTCTTATGTAACAAAGACCGGCATGATAACAAACATTGATTGCACATTTCAAACGTTGACGGTCGTTAAAACGAAAATACCGTTTCGGGAGATTTTGAAAATTTAGAAGATTTCTCGTATCATAAAAACGAAAAGGCTTTGCTTCGCCTTTAAAACAAGATAAGCTGTGCTCGGTTCATATTTGAAGATGGAGTTGCACGATGAACAAAACAGAATTGGTTGCGGAAATTGCGAAGAACACGGGCTTAACAAAAGTTGATTCCGAACGGGCTGTCGAAGCTTTTTTGAACGCGGTGAGCGCGACATTGAAAAAAGGCGATGAAGTTCGCCTGACAGGCTTCGGGACGTTCGGCGTAACGAAACGCAACGCGACAACCGGCCGCAATCCGCGCACGGGCGCAGAGATCAACATTCCCGCTTCCAAACAGCCGAAATTCAAAGCCGGTAAAGCTTTAAAAGACGCTTTGAACTGAGTTTGCTTTAGAATCGTTTAAAGGGCGTGTCCTTTTTGACGCGCCCTTTCCTTTTGTCTAAAACAATATTTCCCATTTTTCCGTATTTTTCCCGACCGACGTTTTGACGAGAGGCCGGACAAACACTAGGTTTATGAAATTATTTTTCCCATATTTCCGATTTTTCCGATTTACCGGAGTCTGAAAAGAGGCGTTCAGAGCTTATTTTTTTTACGTCAGATACGCATAAAAAAACTTTTTTTGTTAGACATTTGTTAGACACTTTTATTTTTATGATTTTCATTCTTGTTTCAAGAATCAAAAAAGCCCTTGAAAATCAAGGGCTTTTTATGGTGCCGGCAGAGAGACTTGAACTCCCGACCTGATGATTACAAATCAACTGCTCTACCAACTGAGCTATGCCGGCCCCGATGCTGGATTTATATGCGAAGCGCTTTTTCTTGTCAATTAAAAAGATAACGCACCGGCCGTTAATCATTTTTAATATCTTTAAGGGGTCGCATTTTCGGAATATCCTTTGAACAAAAACGGAATTTACAAATGAAAGGAACACTTTAATGTTTTGTTTTCAATGCGAACAAACGGCCATGGGCAAAGGCTGCGCTTTGGCCGCCGGCGTCTGCGGAAAAAAAGCGCAGACCGCGGATCTGCAGGACGATTTGACAAGCGCGCTGGCCGCACTGGCTTCTTCGGCGGAAAAAACCGAAGAAAAAACCGGCCTGATCATCGAAGGGCTGTTTACAACCGTTACCAACGTCAATTTTGATGACGAAACAATCCGGTCTTTGACCCGCCGTGTCCGGGAAATGACGGACAAACCGTCCGATTTTAAAATTTCCGCCGTCTGGAACGCCGATGAAAATACAAAAAGTCTGAAATCGCTGCTCTTGTTCGGATTAAAAGGAATGGCCGCCTATGCGCACCATGCTCGCGTTCTGGGATACAAAAACGAAACGGTCGACGACTGTTTTTATGATTCTCTGCGCCTGCTGGCCGGAAACGCCGGTACGGACGAACTGCTGGCCGGCGTTTTAAAAGTGGGCGAAGTCAACCTGCTTTGCATGGAACTTCTGGACAAAGCAAACACGGAAACTTACGGCATTCCGGTTCCGACAGCCGTTACGACAAACATCGAAAAAGGACCGTTCATCGTCGTTTCCGGCCATGATTTGCACGATCTGGATTTGCTGCTGCGGCAAACGCGGGACAAGGGAATCAATATTTACACACACGGCGAAATGCTGCCCTGTCACGCTTATCCGGAATTAAAGAAATATCCGCATTTAAAGGGTAACTTCGGCACCGCCTGGCAAAATCAGCAAAAAGAATTCGCGGACGTGCCGGGCGCTTTTCTGTTTACGACGAACTGCATCATGCCCGTCAAAGACAGTTATGCCGACCGTGTGTTTACGACGTCCGTCGTTGAATATCCGGGAATTACCCACATCGGCGCGGACAAAGATTTTTCGCCCGTTATCGCCAAATCCCTGGAACTGGGCGGATATTCCGAAGAACACAAAATGACGGGCATCAACGGCGGCGACGTGTTAACGGTCGGTTTCGGGCATCATACGGTTTTATCCGCCGCGGACAAAATCATCGAAGCCGTAAAAAACGGAAAGTTAAAACATATCTTTCTGGTCGGCGGCTGCGACGGTGCCAAACCGGGGCGAAACTATTACACGGAATTTGTCAAATCAACGCCGCCAGACACGCTGGTTTTAACATTGGCCTGCGGCAAATACCGGTTTAACGATCTTGACCTGGGAAAAATCGGCGATCTGCCCCGGCTGCTGGACATGGGACAGTGCAACGATGCGTACAGCGCGATTAAAGTCGCCGCGGAACTGGCAAAGGCGTTTAATTGTTCCGTCAACGACCTGCCTTTGTCGCTGGTTTTGTCCTGGTATGAACAAAAAGCCGTCTGCATCTTGCTGACCCTGCTGTATTTAGGCGTTAAAAATATCCGGCTGGGCCCGACGCTGCCGGCTTTCGTCAGCCCGGACGTATTAAAAATTCTGACCGAAAAATACGGCGTCGCGCCGATTTCCGACCCGGCCAACGATTTGAAAGCTTTGTTAAAAAGCTGAAATCGACCTGTTTTCGGAAACGTCTTTTTATCCCCGACGATAAAAAGATATTCCGAAAACAATTTAAAATGTTTGTCGTTTCGCATTTTTATGCTATAGACATCAACAGCGTATTTCGACGAGTCAAAAACGCGGGCGTGGTGAAATTGGCAGACACGCCAGATTTAGGTTCTGGTGGCTTCGGCCGTGGGGGTTCAAGTCCCTTCGCCCGCACCACTTTTTGGCTTTGTCGGACTTTTGAAATGTTTTGAATTTTTTAGGAAAAAGGATATGCAGGTAACTGAAACAAAAGCAGAAGGGCTGAAACACGGATTTAAAGTGGTTGTTCCCGCGGAAACAATCGCTGCCAAAGTGACGGATAAAATCAAATCAATCGGCGAAAACGCGACTATTCCCGGTTTCCGCAAGGGAAAAGCTCCGGAAAGCTTTTTGCGCCAGCGTTATGAAAAGGCCGTCATGGGCGAAGTGCTGGACGAACTGATCCAGTCCGAAACGTCAAAGACTTTGTCCGAACGTTCTTTGCGCCCGGCTATGCGTCCGAAAATCGAAATCACCGCCTTTGACGAAGGCAAAGATCTGGAATTCACGCTGGACGTCGAAGTCGTCCCCGAAATCACGCCCGTTGATTTCGCAACGATTTCTTTGGAAAAGCTGATTGCCGATATCCCCGAAGAAGAAATCGAAAAGGCTTTGGAACGTCTGGCCGCGGCGCGCAGCGATTCCGAACCGGTTAAAGAAGACCGCGCGGCGAAAAACGGCGACATCACCGTTATTGACTTTGTCGGATCCATTGACGGCGTCGAATTCCCCGGCGGCAAAGGGGAAAATTATTCTCTGGAACTGGGATCAGGTTCTTTTATTCCCGGTTTTGAAGACCAGCTGGTCGGCAAAAAGGCCGGTGAAAAAGTCGACGTAAAGGTTCCCTTCCCCGCCGATTACCATGCTAAAGACCTGGCCGGCAAAGACGCCGTTTTCGCCGTCACCGTCAAAGAACTGCGCGCGAAGAAAGCCGCCGAAATCAATGATGAATTTGCCAAATTCTTCGGCAAAAACTCTTTGGACGAACTGCGCGAAATGATCCGCGCGGAATTGATGCGCGAATATGAAAGCGTATCCATGAGCAATCTGAAACGCGTTTTGCTTGACGCTTTGGCCGAAGCGCATGATTTCCCCGTTCCGGAAAGCATGCTTGATCTGGAATTCGACGCGATCTGGAAACAGGTTCAGGCCGCCAAAGATAAAAACCAGCTGGACGAAGACGACGCCGGCAAATCCGACGACGAACTGCGCGACGAATACCGCGCGATCGCCGAACGCCGCGTCCGTTTGGGACTGCTGCTGGCCGAAATCGGCATGAAAAACAAAATCACCGTTACGGACGCCGATCTGAACCGCGCGATCATGATGGAAGCCCGTCAGTTCCCCGGTCAGGAAAAGGCTGTTTTCGATTTCTATGCCAAACACCCCGAAATGCTGGACAGACTGCGCGCTCCGCTGTTTGAAGAAAAAGTGATCGACTTTATCTTAAAGGCCGTTAAACTGAACGAAAAGAAAGTAACGCCCGAAGAATTGTATAAAGCCGACGCCGAAGACGCCAAAAAACCGGCAAAAAAGGCAAAGAAAACAGCCAAAGCCGCGGATAAAACCGAAGAAAAGAAACCGGCGAAAAAAGCCAAGGCAAAGGAAGAAACAGCCGAAGCCGAAGAAAAGAAACCAGCTAAGAAACCGGCTGCCAAGAAAAAAGCGGACAAATAACGGTTTAAAACTTTTCTTTGTTTGAACTGCAGGGGAACCGCGGGAATTTTCCGGCGGTTCCTTTAATCGAATAAAAAACAGGAGAATACAACTATGCGCGAACGCGACCCGATGGACGTTTACATGAACACTCTGGTGCCGATGGTGATTGAACAGACCAGCCGCGGCGAACGGTCATTTGACATTTATTCCCGTCTGTTAAAAGAACGAATCGTTTTTCTGACAGGCGAAGTCCATGACGAAGTTGCCAGCCTGATTTGTGCCCAGCTCTTGTTTTTGGAATCCGAGAACCCGAATAAAGATATTGCTTTTTATATCAATTCTCCGGGCGGCGTCGTAACGTCGGGTATGGCAATTTTCGATACGATGAACTATATCCGTTGTGATGTTTCGACTTTGTGCATCGGCCAGGCGGCCTCTATGGGATCGCTGCTGCTTACCGCCGGGAAAAAGGGAAAACGGTTCTGTCTGCCCAACGCGCGCGTGATGATTCATCAGCCGTCCGGCGGATTCAGGGGACAGGCTACCGATATTGAAATTCATGCCCGTGAAATTCTGGCTTTGCGCGCGCGGCTGAACAACATTTACGTTGAACAGACCGGCCAAAGTCTGGAAACAATCGAAAAGGCGATGGAACGCGATAATTTTATGAGCGCCGAAGAAGCCAAAGCGTTCGGACTGATCGACGAAGTTGTTTCGACGCGTCCGAAACCGGCGGAATAAAACGCGTAAAAACACTGTCTTAATATGATATTGCCTTTGCTTGCCCGATCATAGTAGCATGGCAAAGAACAAAATGAGGATTTTGACGACTATGACGAAAACACCGTCCAAAGATGATAAAAAAGGAACGCTGTATTGTTCTTTTTGCGGCAAAAGCCAGCATGAAGTAAAAAAACTGATTGCCGGTCCGAATGTCTTTATCTGTGACGAATGCATCGGCCTGTGCACCGATATTATCACGGAAGAACATCAGGAAAGCGCGGTAAAAGAAGCCGGGAAAATGCCTTCGCCCAAAAAAATCAAGGAAGTTCTTGACGATTACGTGATCGGGCAGGAACTGGCTAAAAAAGTGTTATCCGTCAGTGTTTATAACCATTATAAACGCCTGACGACACGGGACGAAGGCAAATCGGACGTGGAAATTTCAAAATCCAATATTCTGCTGATCGGCCCGACGGGATCCGGAAAAACGCTGATGGCGCAGACTTTGGCGCGAATCTTGGACGTTCCGTTCTGCATGGCGGACGCGACGACATTAACCGAAGCGGGATATGTCGGCGAAGATGTTGAAAACATCATTTTAAAACTGCTGCAGGCGGCCGATTACAATGTTGAAAAGGCGCAGCGCGGCATTATTTATATTGATGAAATCGACAAGATTTCCAGAAAATCCGAAAACCCTTCCATTACGCGCGACGTTTCGGGCGAAGGCGTGCAGCAGGCTTTGCTGAAAATCATGGAAGGCACGGTCGCTTCCGTTCCGCCGCAGGGCGGACGCAAGCACCCGCAGCAGGAATTTATTCAGGTTGACACGACAAACATTCTGTTCATCTGCGGCGGCGCTTTTGCCGGACTGGAAAAAGTCATCGCGCAGAGAACGAATAAATCTTCCATCGGATTCGGAGCAAACGTTTCCGGTCCTGACGACCGTAAAACAGGCGAAGTCCTGCGCGACGTCGAACCGGAAGATCTGTTAAAGTTCGGCTTGATCCCCGAATTTATCGGCCGTGTACCGGTGTTGGCGACACTGGAAGATCTGGACGAAGATGCTTTGGTAAAAATCCTGACGGAACCGAAAAACGCTTTGGTCAAACAGTATCAGGCTTTATTTTCCATGGAAAACGTCCGGTTGACCTTTACGCCGCAGGCGCTGCGCGAAATCGCCAAAAAAGCGGTCGAACGCAAAACGGGCGCCAGAGGATTGCGCGCGATCATCGAACGGCTGCTGCTGGAAACGATGTTTGAACTGCCGTCAATGGAAGGCGTCGGCGAAATCGTCGTTGACGATAAAGTCGTGCTGGGTGAAACGGAACCGTTGCGCATTTATAAAAAGAAAGATAAAGAGGCTTCAAGCGCATAAGATTTTTTAATTGCGCTCTTGTGCTTTATTTTTTCCAACCTTATTTATTAACCGACTTACACAACCAACAAAAGGGAGAGGTGGTTATCATGGACGCCCCGGCTCAAGAAAAAATATATCCTTTATTACCTTTGCGGGATATTGTCATCTTTCCGCATATGATTGTTCCTTTGTTTGTCGGCAGGGAAAAATCCGTAAAAGCTCTGGACAAAGCAATGAACGACGACCGGCAAATCGTTTTGCTGACGCAAAAAGATCCGGCTTTGGACAACCCGAACGCTGAAGAAATGCATTCTGTCGGCACTTTGGGATCGGTGGTCCAGCTGCTGCGCCTGCCCGACGGCACGGTCAAAGCGCTGGTTGAAGGATTGAAGCGCGTCAAAATCAAGCAATTTTCCGACAATAACGACTGTTTTGAAGCGCAAATTGAAGATATTCCCGATAAAATCAGTGCCAAAGACGACATTAACGCTTTCATGCGTTCTTTGATGACACAATTTGAAGAATACGTCCGGCTGAACAAAAAAATCCCGCCGGAAATTCTGCTGTCTATCGGCCAGATTGAAGATCCGTCAAAACTGGCCGACGTTATTGCGTCGCATTTGTCTTTGAAACTGACGGACCGGCAAAATCTGCTGGAAACGCAGAACGTTTTCACACGTTTGGAATTGCTGTTCGGCTATATGGAAGCCGAAATGGGCGTCCTGCAGGTTGAAAAGAAAATCCGCCGCCGTGTGAAAAAGCAGATGGAAAAATCTCAGCGCGACTATTATCTGAACGAACAAATGAAAGCGATTCAGAAAGAGCTGGGCGACGAAGACGGTTCCGCCGAACTGGACGAGCTGGAAGCGAAAATCAAAAAGACGAAAATGTCCGCCGAAGCGAAGGCAAAAGCGAAGTCGGAATTAAAGAAACTGCGCCACATGAGTCCGATGTCATCGGAAGCCACCGTTATCCGCAATTATCTGGACTGGCTGCTGGATCTGCCGTGGGGTAAAAAGTCCGCCATTCAGACGGATTTGAAAAAAGCCGAAGAAATTTTGAATCACGACCACTACGGCCTGGAAAAAGTCAAAGAACGCATTTTGGAATATCTGGCGGTGCAGAAAAAAACGAAATCCGTCAACGGGCCGATTTTGTGTCTGGTGGGTCCTCCGGGCGTCGGGAAGACGTCTTTGGGCGAATCAATCGCCCGCGCGACGGGCCGCAAGTTTGTCCGCGCGTCGCTGGGCGGCATGCGCGACGAAGCCGAAATCCGCGGCCACCGCCGTACTTACGTCGGTTCCATGCCAGGCAAGATCATTCAGAGCATGAAAAAAGTCAAAACCCGCAATCCGTTATTCCTGCTTGACGAAATTGACAAGCTGGGGGCCGACTGGCGCGGGGATCCTTCTTCCGCCCTGCTGGAGGTTCTGGATCCGGCGCAGAATTCAACGTTTAACGACCATTATCTGGAAGTCGATTACGATCTGTCCGACGTTATGTTCATTACAACGGCGAATTCGTTAAAGATGCCGCGGCCTTTGCTGGACCGTATGGAAATTATCCGCATCGCCGGATATACGGAAGACGAAAAAGTCGAAATCGCCAAACGCCACTTAATTAAAAAGCAGCGTGAAGCGGCGGGTTTAACCGAAAAAGAATGGACGGTCAGCGATGAAGCGCTGCGTTCTTTAATCCGCTTATACACCCGCGAATCCGGCGTGCGCAATCTGGACAGAGCTTTAGCCGGACTGGCGCGCAAAGCGGCAAAAGAACTGATGACGACGAACAAAAAAACCGTCAATATCACCGAGCGCAACCTGAAAAAATATGCCGGCGTTCCGGTTTACACTTACGGTGTTGCCGAAAAACAGGATCAGGTCGGCGTAACGACAGGTCTGGCATGGACGGAAGTCGGCGGCGAGATTCTGTCGATCGAAGCCGTCATGATGCCCGGCCACGGCCGTGTGACGCAAACGGGACAACTGGGCGACGTGATGAAAGAATCGATCGCCGCGGCGCGTTCTTTTGTGCGATCCCACGCTGTTGCTTTCGGTATTCGTCCCGACCTGTTTGACAAACGCGACATTCACATTCACGTTCCCGAAGGCGCGACGCCGAAAGACGGGCCGTCCGCGGGGATTGCGATGTGTACGTCTTTGGTTTCCGCGATGACGGGCATTCCCGTTTCCAAAGATATCGCCATGACCGGCGAAATCACGCTGCTGGGCAAAGTATTGCCGATCGGCGGGCTGAAGGAAAAGTTGTTGGCCGCTTTGCGGGCGGGGATAAAGACGGTTTTAATTCCGAAAGACAATGAAAAAGATCTGGAAGAAATTCCCGACAACGTCAAAAAAGGCCTGACGATTATTCCCGTTTCAACGGCCGAAGAGGTTTTAAAACGCGCTTTGATCCGTCCTTTAATTCCGATTGAATGGAATGAAGAAGAGGAAGAAAACAAAGCGAAAGCCGCTTTGATGAATCAGGAAGAAGAAGACGGCGAAGAAAAAGTCCGTTGCCACTGACCATCGTGATGAAAAAGAAAAGGAAGGAAAGGTGTTTCCTTCCTTTTTTGATTCGGCAAAACGGGGATAGACACTTAAAAAGCGATATAATTTTTTATGTTTTTCTATTTTTAGCGTTTTTTCCGATCGAAAAGTTTCATAAAAACCGGAAAAAGCAAAAAAAATCAGCAAAAGCCTTATTCTCCTATTGACCGAGGAAAGCTTCACGTTCTAAACTTTCTCTTAGATTCGTTGTTGAATCTGAGTTTTGTCTTTTAATCTTAATAGAGGGAGCCCTCACGTGAATAAGAACGATCTCGTAGCTGAAGTAGCTAAGAACACCGGTCTGTCCAAAACGGACGCCAGCAAGTCTGTTGATGCTTTTTTGAATGCCGTTACCGGCGCTTTGAAGAAAAACGACGAAGTCCGTCTGGTTGGCTTTGGTACGTTCAGCATTGCTCAGCGCGCTGCAACCGAAGGCCGTAACCCCCGTACGGGTGCCAAAATTAATATTCCGGCTTCTAAACAGCCGAAATTTAAGGCAGGCAAAGGTTTAAAAGACGCTGTCAATTAATAGCGTCCTTTGTTCTTAAAGACAGGCGGTCTGCAATTTGCGGCCGCTTGTTTTTTTATCTTGTTATCCGGAAATAAATCCTGTATAACCATTGATGTTCACGGGCGACTAGCTCAGCTGGTTAGAGCATCTCGTTTACACCGAGAGGGTCTGCGGTTCGAATCCGTAGTCGCCTACCATAAAAAGAGGGTATCGAAAGATACCCTCTTTTTTATGGTTAGAAGACTTGGATAAGAACCGCAAGCGGTTCGGTCGCCAGCGGCGACGACGCGCAGGACATTTGTCCGAGCGGCCCCGCAAGGGGTGAGCTAATGCGAACAATCCGTAGTCGCTTCCCATAAAAAAAGGGGATCGAAAGATACCCTCTTTTTATGGTCGGAAGACTTGGATAAGAACCGCCCCAAATTTTCTTATAAAGAGAGAAAAAAAATATTGCCGCAGACATTTCCGAAAACGGAAAAAGGAAACTGTTATTTCCTTGCGGTTTATACCCCTTTCGATTATACTGACTTCGTGTTTCTAAAAGAAAGAAACACAGGGCGTCGAAAACCCTAACTCAGATAGTCGCTTTGTGTATGGCGACTAAAAAACTATACGCCAATATCTGTCCTTCGGGCGGATGTTGGCGAATAAGGTCTTGTGCCCAATAAGCCAAGCCGTCTTTATCTGAGTACGGTTTTCGAACATCCGCCCACCGGTAACAGGTGGGTTTTTGTTTAGCTTGTTGATAATAACAAAAAGGTGTTCATGATATGAAAAAGCTTTTTTTAATTCCAGCGGCGTTAACCACTTTGTTCTGCACAAATGCGAACGCTGCAGAAATCAAGCCGTTCGCAGGTTTTTCAATTAATTACAGTGAATTTGACGGCGACAGTGAAGGTATGGAAATTGTTGAAGATACACTTGCCTCTTTTACCGTCAGCGGCGGACTGCGCTTTAACCGTTATTTTTCGGCCGAGGCTTTTTATCAAAAATCAGGCAGAGAAGACAAAATCAATACCGGATATTATTTAATCTCAACAGGAACGCCGGTTTCTATCGAATCGAAAGTCAGATTTGACGCTTTCGGAATTGATTTAAAGGGATATGTGCCGACCAGCATTGACCGGCTGACCGTTTTCGGAGCCATCGGTCTGGCGCAGTATAAATTCAAAGAAACTCTGGTTATGACGGAACTGTTATCCGGTCAGAGTCTGTCTGAAAAAGGCAGCGAAAAAAATACCGGATACAGATTCGGCGTCGGCGCGGAATTTCGTTTAACCGACAACTGGTCCCTGAACGTTGCAGGACGCTATGTCAAGCTGAACAACGGATCCGACGACGTCATTGACGATTTATCCGAAGTATCCTTTGGCGCAAAATACACGTTTTAACAAATGAAACAGCAAAAAGCCCCTTATTCAGGGGCTTTTTTTTAACCAATTCCTTAAACCATTTTTTCCAGCATATCGGCAATCGGGTTCAAACCGTCCGTATTGACCTGTTCGACTTTACCCTGATCGCACGCCGCGGCCACCGCCGGATCAATCGGCAGACGCGCCGTTGTTTCTATGCCAAATTCCGCCGCCGTTTCTTTCAGACGGGATTTACCGAATACTTCCAACTCTTTGCCGCAGTCGGGGCATTTGAAATAAGACATGTTTTCAACCAGCCCCAAAATCGGAATATTCATCATTTTCGCCATCTTAACCGCTTTGCCGACAATCATCGACACCAATTCCTGCGGCGAAGTAACAACTATAATCCCGTCAACGGGCAAAGACTGGAATACCGTCAGCGGCACATCCCCCGTTCCCGGCGGCATATCGACAAACATAACGTCAACGTCGTTCCAGACGACTTCCGTCCAGAACTGGCGCACGGTGCCGCCGATAATCGGGCCGCGCCACAATACCGGGTCACTGTCGTTTTCCAGCAACAGATTAACCGACATCATTTCAATGCCCGTTTCCGTCACGGCCGGCATAATTCCCAATTCGTTGCCGAACGCTTTCTGCGTCACGCCGAAAGCTTTCGGAATTGACGGGCCGGTGATGTCCGCGTCCAAAACGGCCGTTTTCAGTCCGCGGCGGTTCAGCGCCACCGCCAGCATCGACGTGACCAGAGATTTTCCGACGCCGCCCTTGCCGCTGACAATCCCGATGACTTTTTTGATTTTGCTTAATTCGTTGGGCTTGTCCTTTTGAATTTCTTTTCTTTCACCGCAATTAGCGCTGCAGTTGGCGCAGTCATGATTGCAATCGGCCATGATATCCTCCTGATTAAAACCTGCCATTCGTATAGCGCGATAAACGGCGCGCGTCAATTAAAGACTCCCGGTTTCTTTTATGATATACTGCCCGGCGTGATAAAAGGAAAGCCCATGAATCAAAAAAAACTGCCCTTTTCAGCCAAAGCCGACGCTTATGCCAAAGGCCGCCCCGGATATCCCGCCGCGGCGATATCGTTTTTAAAACAAAAAGGAATCGGCTCCGGCGCGCACATTGCCGACGTCGGCGCGGGAACGGGGCTGTTTTCAAAGGCACTGCTGGTAACGGGCGCGGAAGTCTTTGCCGTTGAACCCGACGACGCCATGCGCGCCAAAGCCGCCGCCGCTTTGTCCGTTTTTCCTTTGTTTCACGAAATAAAAGGCAGTGCGGAACAAATTCCCCTGCCCGGCGGCAGTATGAATTTCGTTTCCGCCGCACAGGCTTTTCACTGGTTTGACAAAGATTCCTTTAAACGCGAATGCCGCCGGATATTAGTGCCCGGCGGAAAAATCGTTTTGATCTGGAACGTTGAAGTTTTCGGTTCGGATTTTTTCAGGGATTACGGCGAAGTCTTAAAAAAACATACATACGCGGCCGGACAGACAAAAGAAGAAGCAAATTACAGCATAGAAGATTACTTTTTTAAGCCCGCGGAATCTTTTCTGGATACGTTTGAACGCGCGGAATTTCCGAACGATCTGGCGCTGGATCGGGATACTTTTGTTTTCAAATCGTTATCTTCTTCCGCCGCGCCGGCCGCGGGCGACGAAAGATATGCCGCCTTTACCGACGAACTGGAACAAGTGTTCGACCGGCATCAGAAAAACGGCGTGTTGACCTATCCCAACAAAACCGTTTTATATTTCGGCGAAATCGCGCTTTAAAAAATTTCAGGTGCCGGAAACAACGACGCCGTTTCGCATTTTATGCCTTTTAAATAAAAAGCGATACGTTCCGCCGCCTTTAAACGAACCGGATCGCCGTCGGCTTTGTTCAGCAGAACAACGCACGGAAAAGGCGTTTTTTCCAAATACCCTTTTTCAATGATCTTCGTTACGTCGCGCGGCGTAATCCGTTTGTCTTCATTATCGGTTTTTAAAATTTTCATAACTTCTTCGGTTCTGAAACAAACGTCTTTCAATTTCCGTCCGATGCAGTCCAACCCGACGACAATAACGACAATATCCGTTTGCACCGGTAAAACGGGTTCGCTGTTTATCGGCGCTTTCAACGGTTTCATTTTAGCGCCGTCGGCTTCGTTAATCACCACGTCCGCCGATTTCAAAGTCTGTTCGACAACGGCCATATCCGCCATGCCGATTTTGCGTTCGTCAAACGGCCTGCCCACAACGACAAATCCGTCAGCGGCCAGTTTTTGCCGGATATCGGCGGACTGCCAGGCCAGCAAAGAACGCGGCCGCGGGTGTTTCATCTTTGTGGTCGTCATAACGGCGGTTTTCAACCCCTGCGCGCGGTATTC